>Ga0209048_10002797_pt1 | contig 17122 bp, 14 predicted proteins | sample FrelakmetCRP12CR_FD_187146 | JGI IMG/M metagenome (GOLD analysis project Ga0209048, IMG submission 187146) | Freshwater lake sediment microbial communities from the University of Notre Dame, USA, for methane emissions studies - CRP12 CR (SPAdes)... | ecosystem: Environmental > Aquatic >... | reverse complement strand
ACCATCGACTTCACCGGAAAGCTCGACGGCGTTCCCTTCGAAGGCGGAACCGGCGGCGATATAGATCTCGTTCTGGGCTCCGGCTCCTTCATCCACGGTTTCGAGGAGCAGCTCGAAGGCGCCTCCGTCGGCGACCAGCGCGTCGTCAACGCCCGCTTTCCAGAGACTTATTCCGCGCAGCATCTCGCGGGCCGGGAGCCGGAGTTCGACGTGACAGTGAAGTCCGTCGCGGCGCCGAAGACGCAGCCGGTCGACGACTCGCTTGCCAAGAAATTCGGCTTCGAGACGCTTTCGGACATGCAAAACGCCGTTCGCGCCAATATCGAGGCGGACTTCGCCAAAGCCTCGCGCGAGAAGATGAAAAGGGCGTTGCTCGACACGCTAGACCGCAAATTCTCCTTCGATCTTCCCGGGGGCCTTATAGAGCAGGAATTTAACGGGATCTGGCAGCAGCTGGAGGCCGAACGCGCGCGTGCCGGCAAGTCCTTCGAGGAGGATGGAACCTCGGAGGAGGCTGTCCGAACCGAATATCGGGCCATCGCGGAGCGCCGCGTGCGGCTGGGGCTTGTTCTGGCTGAGATCGGTCAAAGAGCAGGCGTCAAGGTCGAGGACAAGGACGTCACCGACGCCGTCGTCGAACGGGCGCGGGCCTTTCCGGGACAGGAAAAACAGGTCTGGGACTACTACCGCAACAATCCCCAGGCGCTCGCGCAAATCCGCGCGCCCTTATATGAAGAGCGGGTGGTCGATCATCTCGCCTCGCTTATCAAGATCACCGACAAGCCGGTCTTGCGCGAGGAGTTGCTGGAGCAGGACGAAGAGGATTAATCATCCTGCGGCGATGGGCGGAAGCCGCGCCTTGCCTCTTTGCGCGGTAGAGCTATAGACACACAAGATCATGCGGGCGAGCGCCTCCGGCGAAATTGCGTCCGCAACGCACAGGAAGGTGCAGGGAGATGCGCGATCCGATCGACCTCTACAATCAATATCTGATCCCCCAAGTCATTGAGAACACAAGCCGGGGAGAGCGCGGCTTCGACATCTATTCGCGGTTGCTGCGCGAACACATCATCTTTTTGACCGGGCCGGTCGAAGATCACATGGCGTCGGTCATCATCGCGCAATTGCTGTTTCTGGAAGCGGAAAATCCGAAGCGCGACATCTTCCTCTACATCAATTCGCCTGGCGGCGTCGTGACCTCAGGGCTCGCGATCTACGACACGATGCAATTCATCAAGCCGAAGGTTTCGACGCTCTGCGTCGGTCAGGCGGCGTCCATGGGCTCGCTGCTTCTTGCTGCGGGGGAGGCGGGGCATCGCTATGCACTGCCCAATGCTCGCGTCATGCTGCATCAGCCCTCTGGCGGTTTCCAGGGGCAGGCCTCGGACATTCAGCGTCACGCGGAAGATATTTTGAAGGTGAAGCGCCGTCTCAACGAGATTTACGAAAAGCACACGGGAAAGGACTACGAGACGATCGAGAAAACGCTCGACCGCGATCACTTCATGTCGGCGGAAGAGGCTCGCGCTTTCGGCATCGTCGACCATGTTCAATCGAAGCGGGCTGAGGAAGAGTCTGCGGCGAAGAGCTAATCGAAATTAACGACAAGCGCGCAGGAGGCTCCCAAAGCGGCATGGGAGAGCGCGGCGCGCGTTTTCACGCATCGGGGTGCGAATGTTTCGGAAAATTCTCATCGCTAATCGTGGCGAAATCGCATGCCGCATCATCAAGACCGCCCGCAAAATGGGGATCGCCACGGTCGCCGTTTATTCCGACGCCGACGCCGATGCGCTGCATGTCGAGATGGCGGATGAAGCGATCAACATCGGGCCGCCTCCGGCCGCACAGTCCTATCTGCTGATCGACAAAATCATTTCAGCCTGCAAGCAAACCGGCGCGGAGGCCGTTCATCCCGGCTACGGATTTCTTTCGGAGCGTGCCGCATTTGCGCGGGCGCTCGCAGACGCCAATATTGTTTTCATCGGGCCAAATCCGCGCGCCATCGAAGCGATGGGCGACAAGATCGAGTCGAAGAGATTCGCTTCCAAAGCGAAAGTGAACGTCGTTCCCGGCTATCTCGGCGTGATCGAAAACGGAGAAGAAGCCGTCAGGATTGCCAACGAAATCGGCTATCCGGTGATGCTGAAAGCCTCGGCCGGCGGCGGGGGCAAGGGAATGCGCATCGCCTATAAGGCCGACGAGGTCGTCGAAGGCTATACGCGCGCGAAGTCCGAGGCCGCTTCGTCTTTCGGCGACGATCGTGTCTTCATTGAGAAGTTCATCGTCAATCCGCGCCATATTGAAATTCAGGTGCTGGGCGACAAGCACGGCAATGTCATTCATCTCAACGAGCGCGAATGCTCCATTCAGAGACGCAATCAGAAAGTCATCGAGGAAGCGCCGTCGCCTTTGCTCGATGAGAAAACGCGCGCCGAAATGGGCGCGCAGGCCGTGGCTCTCGCAAAAGCTGTCGATTACGATTCCGCCGGCACCGTCGAGTTCGTCGCAGGGCAGGACAAGAGCTTCTACTTTCTCGAGATGAACACCCGTCTCCAGGTGGAGCACCCGGTCACTGAGCTCATCACGGGCATTGATCTCGTCGAGCAGATGATCCGTGTCGCCGCCGGCGAGCCGCTGTCGATCAAGCAGAAAGACGTCAAGATCAACGGCTGGGCGATCGAGAGCCGCATCTATGCGGAAGATCCCACGCGCAATTTCCTTCCGTCCATTGGACGGCTGGTGAAATATCGTCCGCCGGAAGAAAAGCGTGTCGACGGGCTCACGGTGCGTAACGACACGGGCGTAACAGAGGGCCGCGAAATCTCGATCCATTACGATCCGATGATCGCGAAGCTCGTTACGCATGCGCCCGAACGCATCGACGCGATTCAGGGGCAGGCGGATGCGCTCGACCGTTTCGTGATCGACGGCATTCGCCACAATATTCCGTTCCTCGCCTCGCTCATGCAGCATGAGCGCTGGCGCTCAGGCCGTCTCTCCACCGGCTTCATCGCCGAGGAATATAAAGACGGCTTCACTGCTCCGGAGCCCGAAGGCGATCTCGCGCACGCGCTCGCCTCGGTGGCGACGCTGGCCGACCATATCTGCAACGAGCGCAAGAGACGCATCAGCGGTCAGTTGCGCGGCGGGCGTCCGGTGGAGTTCGAGCGCGAGCGCGTTTGCATTCTCGGCGACCAAAGTTTCCATGTGACGGTGGAAACGCAAGGCGAGGCGCTGATCGTGCGTTTTGCGAACAGCGATGGCCGCGCGCATCGCATTTCGTCGCATTGGCGTCCGGGCGAGCCGGTGATGGAATGCGCGATCGACGGCGCATCCGTCTTCGTGCAAATTCGTCCCATCCTGAACGGCTATGAATTGTCGCATCAAGGCGTGAGCGTAAAGGCTCGCGTCTACACCAAGCGTGAGGCCGAACTCGCGGCGCTCATGCCGAAGAAAGTGAACGCCGGCGCCTCCAAGCATTTGCTTTGCCCCATGCCCGGTCTCGTCAAAACGATCGACGTGAAGGAAGGGCAGGAGGTGAAGTCCGGCGAAGCGCTCTGCATGGTCGAGGCCATGAAGATGGAGAACGTCCTGCGCGCAGAGCGCGACGTCACCGTGAAGAAAATACTCGCAAAGCCCGGCGACAGTCTCGCCGTCGACGCGGTGATCATGGAGTTTGCTTAAACTCCCGGAGGCGTAGCCGGCGTCGGCGCTCTTGCCGATCCCCATAGTTTTTGACGACTTCCCCGCGCGTCATGGCCGGGCTTCGCCCGGCCATCCACGTATCGGAATCTTCATTGGCGTGGATGCCCGCGACAAGCGCGGGCATGACGGTGGTCTCTAATTTCGGCAATTTTTATTAGACCGTCCCGCCTTCGCCTGCGACTTTCGAGAAATCCGCCACGGACAGCATCGCAACGCGCAGCTCGTTCAGGAGCCGAAGGCGATTGAGCCGCAGATCCTTGTTGTCGGCGTTCACCGTTACATGATCGAAGAAAGCGTCGACGGGCGCGCGCAGTTTTGAAAGCGCATGCATGGCGCCTTCGAAATCTTCCTTTTTGAGATGCTCGGACGTTTCTTCGCGCGCCCGCGCGATTGCCGCAGCGAGCTTGTGCTCCTGCGGTTCGATGCGCAGGTTCGGCGCGTGATGCTTGTCATAGGCTCCGGCGCCGTCTTTCTTCTCCTCGATCTTGAGGATGTTCACGGCGCGGCGGAAGCCCGCGAGCAGATTCTTCCCGTCGTCCGTGTCGAGGAATTTCGAAAGGGCGTCGACTTTGTGTGTGATCATCAGCAGATCGTCCTGTAAGGGCGCTGCCTGTTCCCCTCCCTCCTGCGGGGAGGGGCCAGGGGCGGGGGCGCCAATCGGCACGGCACCGAGCGCCGCATCTATCAGATCGTATCGGGCCCCCCGATCGCGCAAGTAGACCTTGAGGCGGTCGATGAAAAAAGCGAGGAGGTCGCGCGCAACCGCGTCCTGCCCGGACTTGATCCGGGCATCCACGTCTCGCCGTTCCGCGTGGATGGCCGGGACAAGCCTGGCCATGACGGCGCATAACCGCATCCGCAACCCATTCTCTAACACAAGCCTAATCACCCCCAGCGCCGCACGTCGCAGAGCATAGGGGTCCTTGCTTCCCGTCGGTTTTTCGTCGATGGCCCAAAAGCCGACAAGCGTATCGATCTTGTCCGCGAGCGCCACGGCGATAGAAACCGGGTCGCTCGGAACGCGGTCGCTCGGACCCTGCGGCTTGTAGTGTTCCTCGCAGGCCGCCGCGACGCTCGCGTCTTCGCCTTGAGCGCTCGCATAATAGCGGCCCATCAGGCCTTGCAGCTCGGGAAACTCGCCAACCATCTCTGACACGAGATCGGCCTTGGCGAGCGTCGCCGCGCGCTCAGCCTTGTCGGCGTCCGCGCCGACAATCGGCGCCAATTCGCACGCCAGCGCCGCGATGCGCTTCACACGCTCGCCCTGCGTGCCGAGCTTTTCGTGAAAGACGATCTGATCGAGCTTTGGCAGACGATCTTCGAGTTTCGTCTTCAAATCGGTTTCGTAGAAGAACTTCGCATCCGAGAGGCGCGCCGCGATCACGCGCTCATTGCCGGCGACGACCGTCGCGCCCCCGTCGCTCGCCTCGATATTCGAGACAAGTATGAAGCGATTGGCAAGCGCGCCGTCTCGGCCGCGCAGCACGAAGCATTTCTGATTGACGCGAATGGTCGTGCCGATCACTTCCGGCGGTATGGCGAGAAATCGCTCGTCGAATGAGCCCATCAGCACGACAGGCCATTCCACGAGCCCCGCAGTCTCTTCGAGAAGCTTTTCGTCTTCGATCAGCTCCAGCCCCTGCGCCATGGCGAGATTTTTCGCGTCATGCAGAATGATGTTTCGTCGCCGCGCAGGATCAAGCACGACCTCCGCGTGCTCGAGCGCCGGGACATAATCATCGAAACGGCGCACCTTGATCGGGCCGGGCGCCATGAAGCGATGGCCGTAGGCGATGTCGTCGACGTCAATCCCATCCACCGAAAAGCGCACAATGTCAGTCGCCTCCGTCTCTGGCCCGAAGGTCGCGAGAATGGAATGCAGAGGTCGCACCCAGCGCAATGAATCCGTGCGTATGGAGGCCGCGCCCCAGCGCATGGATTTCGGCCAGGGAAAGGTTTTTATGATGTTTGGCAGAATCTCCGCCAGCAGCTCGATCGTCTCCGCGCCGGCGCGTTCGATGACGGCGACATAGAACTCGCCTTTTTTCGCGTCTTTTTCGATCCTCGCCTGATCGAGAGAGGCAAGACCCGTGCTTTTGAGAAAACCCTGAATCGCCGAGTCCGGAGCGCCGACGCGCGGACCCTTTTTTTCTTCGCGCATGTCGGGCTGGCGCGCGGGAAGTCCCGCGATATGCAATGCGAGCCGCCGAGGCGTCGCGAAGGCGGCGGCGCCTTCATAGGTCAGACCGCGCTCCACCAGCGCATTCGTTACGAGACGGCGCAGATCTTCCGACGCCTGCGTCTGCATCCGCGCAGGAATTTCTTCGGAAAAAAGTTCGAGGAGAAGATCGGGCATTTCAGTTCAGATTGCCGAGAGGTGCGAGCCACCCCCTCTCGCGAGGAAGGCGGGTTGAGTCTTACAAGTCTTTGAGTCTTACAAGCCTTTATGCGTGCCGTCGCAGAGGGGTTCGTTCTTGGTGGCCTTGCAGCCGCAAAAGAACGCCTTGCCGGTCGCTTCGGCCTTGTAGGGAACAGGGGCCAGTCCCGTGTCCTTATGAGAGCCATCGCAAAAGGGCTGAGCGGCGCTGCGGCCGCAGGCGCACCAATAATAGGTTTTTCCGGCCTCGACTTCGACCGGCATGGATTTCTTTTGATAGACGACTCGTTCTGTCATGTCTCTTTTCTCTGTCCAAATCTTCGTCGCCGCGAGATGAGGTCGTTCGCCTTCTTCCGCTTTACGCCTCTTCGCCCAACGTCTCTTCGATATGCTGAGGCACGCCCTTTAGAAAGCGCTCGACTTCGAGCGCGGCCATGCAACCCAGGCCGGCCGCCGTCACCGCCTGACGATAGACGTCGTCTGCGACGTCGCCGGCCGCAAACACGCCAGGGATACTGGTGAGCGTCTTGCCAGGCTCGACTTCGATATATCCATTGTTTCGCAAGGCGAGCTGACCGACGAAAAGTTCCGAAGCGGGACTGTGCCCAATCGCGACGAACACTCCATCGGCGTCGAGAATTTGTGCGGCGCCCGTTTTCACATTCTTCACGCGCAGCTTTGTGACCGAAAGCGGCGCTTCGTCGCCAATGATCTCGTCGACGGCATGGTCGTAAAGCACGTCGATATTATCTCGCGAGGCGAGCCGCTCCTGCAGCACGCGCTCGCCACGCAGACGGTCGCGTCTGTGCACCAGCGTCACATGCGACGCGATGTTGCTGAGATAAAGGGCTTCTTCGATCGCCGTATTGCCTCCGCCAACGACGACAACCTTCTTTAAGCGAAAGAAAAACCCGTCGCAGGTCGCGCAAGCCGAAACACCATAGCCCTTGAATTTCTCCTCGCTGGGAATCCCGAGCCATTTGGCTTTGGCGCCGGTCGCAATTATCAGTGCGTCGCAAGTGTAAAGGCGTCCCGAGTCGCCCAGCAGTTCGAAAGGCCGTTTGCCGAGTCGCGCCTCGACGATATGGTCCGAAACCAGCTGCGCGCCGACGTGCTCCGCCTGCGCGCGCATTTGATCCATGAGCCAGGGTCCCTGGATCGGCTCCGCAAAGCCCGGATAGTTTTCCACATCCGTCGTGATCATCAATTGCCCGCCCTGATCGAAACCGGCGATCAGCACGGGTTTGAGCAGCGCGCGCGCCGCATAGATCGCCGCCGTATAGCCCGCCGGGCCGGAGCCCAGCACGATCACGCGGGCGTGGAGCGGAGCATTATTGTCCTGGAGCATTATCCTTGCCTCACAAGCTCGCCGCCTGCGTCCGGCGAGTGTGAGCGCAATCTAGCCATTATGCGCCGCGCTGCAAGGCGCGCCCACAGCTTGGCCGCGGACGCCGCTGGTCCGAAAGGCCTCATATGCGTGCGCGATCGCCGCCGCGATGTCCGCCGTGGAGTTGAGGGGCGCGTAGCTCCAGCGCTCCAGCGCTCCGTTCCAGGGCCGCGCGGCGCCATGCGCTGAGAGCCCTTGGAGATAGGCCTTCAGCTTCGGATGGCCGGCGCCCGGCTCATAATAATAGATCGGTGCGCCGGTCGCCGCCGCTTCGCCCAGCATATTGACGCTGTCGGCTGTGACAAAAATCGTATCGGCGTTCGCGAGAAATGAAATATATGGGTTGTCCCCGAGCCCGTCCCAAAGAAAAGCGCGCGCGCCCTTAAGCGCCTCGCGCAGAGCCTCGAGGAGCGGCGGTGGCGTGCGGCGCGACGCCGTCGCCATCACGCTCGCGCCTTGCGTCACGAGCGCGCGCGCGATGGTCACGACATTTTCGATGTCTCTTTCGGAGAATCGGCAATGCCGGCTGTTTCCGCCGATCAGCATGGCGGCGCGTGGCGCCGGCAGAGCGACGATGCGCGGATCGGGCTTTTCGCGCGCCGCTGCGAGCAGCGCCTCGGTGATGCGGTTCGCCGGCGTGAGCGGGCGCAACACACTCTCGCCTTCGAGCGCATCGTGTTGCGGCGCGATGACAATATCGGCGGTCTCGGCGCCTGTTCTTGGATCATTGACGAAAATCGTGAAGGTCTCACCTTTCGACGCGCGCCGCACATGACGCAGATAGGGGACCGTGCGGCGCCCGGCTGCGATCAGCAGATCGGGGTAGGGCGGCGCGATCGGGCTTCCCGGCCGCGACGGGATCTCCTGCGGGTCTATCGGCCCGTAAGGCGCGAGAAATGCGTAGATTTTTCGGGGCGCTACGCGCCGCAGCCGCGGGGCCAGCCCCAGCGCCTCGGCGATCCCGAGCGACTGGGCCTCATGGCCTGCCACTCCGTCGCTTAGGACCCAGGCGCTTGCGTGGGCCATGAGCGGGCGGTTGGACGCAATGTCGCGAGCATCGATCATAATTTTGGCGTAAGCGGTTCGGACTCCGGGCGCAACAGTGCGAGAAGGCTCGTTTTCAGGGCGCCGCTGGCATGGTTCCTTGCGAAATTGCGCGTTACGCTGTGAATGGAACGCGGAGCGGATTGCGAATCGCCTTGCAAATCGTTAGCAAATCGACATGTGACGGCGCGTGCATCAGCCATGTAGAACCAATGGGACGCAAGGAGATTTTCGATGGCAAAGGCGCAAAGCAAGCCTGCGGGTAAAAAGGGGGGCAGGGCTGAAGCGGCGCCCCTTCGACCGATCAAGGAAACCTTGAGCAAATCGGCGCTTATCAATCTGATTGCCGAGCAGAACGACCTTCCGCGCAAGACCGCGGTAGGAGTTTACGCCACTCTGGAGAGCGTGTTTCTCGGCTCCGTACATCCGCGCGGCGTCGGGGAATTCACTCTGCCCGGACTTCTGAAAGTGTCGCTTCGCAAAGTGCCGGCGCGCAAGGCTGGGACTTTGGTGCGCAATCCCGCCACCGGCGAGATGGTCAAAGCGGCTGCGAAGCCTGCGAGCGTGCGCGTGAAAATTCGCGCTCTATCGAAATTGAAGACCGCCGCCGCTTCCTGATTGGATTGGCGAGGCGCCAAGTCTGCTGAAGGGGCAGGCTCGTAGCCCATGAATAGACCGTTGGGGTCCGGACTTGGTTCGGACCCCAAATCTTTTGAGGATTCGCCGAATTCGGCATGAATCCGAGCGCACGCTCACGAATGTTGGGCGTAGAATGAAACTCCGTCAGATTGACAGGCGCAGCCACGGCAAATACCCATTAGCGACGAGAAGGAGGGCCGCCATCAGCGGCTGTCATTGCCGCATCGGTAAGGGGCGTCCCCATGATCCACCGACGGTCCTGTCTCGCGTCTCTGTTGCTCGCCTTGCGCCGCTACCCGCCTTCGCTCTCGAGCGCATCATCAACCCTCGCCTCGCCGCGGTTACGCTCGAGCAGCTTCTGTCGCATTCAAGCGGAATTCCTTCCGACACCGATGAAATCATCAAGATTTATTTCAATGTGGACGCGTTCCAATATAATTTGCCTGCGCAGGCGCAGCGCCTGCGCGCGTTGAAAAAGTGGAAATCCCGTGCGCCGATAACGAAACCGGGTTCGAGCTTCCATTACGCCAATCTCGGCTATCTCATCGCTGGCGCAATGATTGAAAAGGCCGCCGGAGTTGCCTGGGAAGAACTTGTCATAACGCGGGTTTTCACGCCTCTCGGCCTGACGACAGCGGGACTAGGGCCTCAAGCGACCAGAGGAACGCTCGACGCTCCCGTAGGCCATCTCGTCGGCCCGAAAGGCGAGATCACGCCGATGCCCTGGGGAGCCGCGGCCGACGCCCCGCCCGTTGTCGGCCCCGCTGGCGTCGCGCATATGTCGGTGCTGGATTTCGCCGCTTGGGCGGGCTGGAATGCGGGACGCGGCAAGCGGGGACCGGCGCTCGTCAAACCGGAAACATTAGCGAGCATTCATCGCCCAAGGGTCGCCACAGGGAAGCTCCCGAATGCGCCGCCAGGAACGCCGCAAGAGGGTCAATATGCGCTCGGCTGGGGCGTCGTGAAGTTTGATTGGTCAAGCACGCCGCTTCTGAACCACTCCGGTTCGAACGGTATGAATCTGGCGAAAATTCTTGTCGATGTCGATAAGGACATCGGCGTCGTTGCCGTCACGAATTTTCCTGGTCGAAGCGCCGAGCACGCGACCAACAAGGCCATCGAAAATTTCTACAGGCGCTACGCGCCGACCACGCTCTGAGCCTCGCCGCTAAGCCGGTAGCGTCAGTCTTTTCCTGTTTTGCGCCCCGATCATTTGTGGGCTATCGTCTCGGAATCGAGGCCGCGAGGGCCGAAAAATCTTCATTCGAAACTATTTGGAACCAAAGGAGTATTTTGTATGTTACGGTTGTATGACGAATATGCGTCACTTTCGCGCCATGGCGCCGCCGCTCGGATTTGTACTTCTCCTGGTGACTCCGGGGATTGCAATCCGTTACGGCATGCTTCCGTTCGATTTCCGGTTTGAAGCCCTTCTGATCGTTTCGAGCCTCTGCATCGGCGCCTGTTTTTTTTGCGGTTATTCCTTCTCGGAGCTCGGGCTTAGCAAACCCTCCGCGCGCCATTGGCTCGGCGGCGCCGCTCTCACTCTCCTGCTTGCGATTTTCATCGTGATAGAGGCCGAGTATTTCGCCCTTGGGCGTCATACTTCGGACTTGATCGGTTTCGCGCCGTTCTATGTGCTGGTGTCGAGCCCCTGTCAGGAAGTCGTGTGCCGGTCCATACCGAAACTCATCACCGACCGGCTGCAGTTGAGCGGTCGAAATTATGTTCTGTTTTCGTCCGTCATTTTCTCGCTGATGCATAGCGCTTATGGCGACTCCTTCCTGCTGTTGAACACATTCGTCGCGGGCCTTGCCTGGGCCTCCGCTTACCTCATTACGCGCAACGTCTGGCCGCTCATTGCCTCTCACGCAGCAGTCGGAACGCTTGCCTTCTCGCTCGGCGTCGCCTGATTCAGGCGGTGAGCGTCATGCTTTCCCGTTTTGCTCCGGCAAGGATCGCCGTGCGCAACAAAATCCACAGCACGACGGCGTTCAGCATGTGCCACAGAAAATGCGTTCCGAGCGGAAACAGAGCGCAGACGTCGCGGTCGATCGCGCGGAAGAACAGCGAAATGGCGAAGACAAGCGCCGCCGCGGCCAGCCCGGAGGCCTCTCCGCGCGCCGTTGGCGAATTTTGCCCCATTGGCCCGCTGAGCAGCGCTGCGAATGAGATCAGGGCGGCGAGCGCGGGCAGATAGCCAACTGAGCCGTTCAATCCATGGACGAAAGAGTCCATAAGATATGAACCGGACACAAAGAGTATCGTGATCGCAGACGACGCCAGCGCGCCCAGCCCGAAATATCGGCGAAGCGCCAGAAAGAAATAACCATAAATGAAAATCGCGATCGGTATGACGTCGAGCAATACGGCGCCGCGTGTCGCGACTGTGTGGAAGATAAAGCTGCCGACTCCAACGGAGGCCGTCACGAGGATCAGCGCCAGAGCAGGAGTATCGTTTATTCGCTTGCGCCGCCAGAGCGCGAAGGCTGCAGTCGCAGCCAGAATAAAAGCGAGATTGGTCCAGGCGTTCAAAGGCTCGGACCAGAAGCTGAGATCCTGCCTTTCGCAATAGTCGATGACCGGGTCCCGCCAAGCCATCTTTGGCCTCCTGCGTCTGCCGCGGCGAGCTTACGCCGGGAGCGTCAGGTCTGTCCCGGCTTCAGCCGATAGAAGATGTGATGCCCGATGACATCCATTCTTTTGAGACGACGCGCCCAGCGCGGCTTGACATAATTCGCGTGGTAATGCGTCGAGCGGCCGACGTCGGAAAGATAAGTATGGCCGTCCATGACCTCATTGGCGATGCGCACGGCGGTCGCCCAGGACTCGCTCTCCGTGATGCGCAGCGATTTTCCTTCACAGGCGAAGGAGAACTGGCAACCATGGTAATGATGGCGGTTCTGATAGACGACGCCGCAAACCGTGGTTGGATAGAGCCCGCTGGAGACGCGGTTCAGCACGACTTGCGCCACCGCCGCCTGTCCTTCCTGCGGCTCGCTGCGCGCTTCGAAATAGACCGCCTCCGCCAGACAGCGCCTCTCGCGGTCCATTTTGCCCTGATCGATCAGCGAAGCGTAGTCCGGCCGCGCGGCGTTCTGCGGAGCCCTGTCGCCGACGCCCTTGCTCGGCGGCGCAATCGCAATTGTCGCCAGCGGGAAGGCCGCCACTTCGATCGGCACGGCGTCGGGCTGCGCCGGCGTGGACGACCCGAGCGCAACGGCGCGCGCGACGGATGGCGTTGCGCCATGGGCGACGCGATCGTCCTGCGGGGGCTCAGAGGCTCGGGCGGTGGGCGCCGAACCCGATTGGGCCGGGGAGGCGATGGCGTTTCCGCGCTGCGTCATCGCCTGTGGATCTTCCGTCGGACCGTCGGCGCCGTCGCTCAGTGGCTCTTCGCCAGGGATCGTGGCGCGCGGCGCAAGGGTGATCATTGTCGCCGCGCCGTCGAGGCGGAAGGCGAGATCGGATTTCGCGCCGAGCGATTTTAGTCGCGTATCAAAGGTCGGGCGTATGCCGACGATGGGGTCGCCCTTTTTCGTGCGATCGACCTCGGGAAAATAGGCGATGTCGGGCTTCAGATCGACGCGCGGCTCCCGCTCGTCGGGAAGGCTGCGGAGTTCGTCCGAGGAGCCGACCGCGAGTCGCGCCGCATGAAGTCGCGGGACGGCCTGACCATAGAGGCCGATGTCGCCGGAAAGCGGACTGCCGACGGCGCTTGCGCCGTTTCGCGTCGCCAATGTGCGGGCGGTGAGCGGCGCTAGATAGAGGTCGTCGCCGGTTTCCTGGCCCGCGTCTGCCGTGAAGGACACGAGCATGCCGACGCCGAGGCACCAGGGCGCAAAGACGCCGACCGCCCACGCAACTCTCGACCGTCGACCCATACGCGCGCCAAGCCTCGTCCACAAAATGCGAGCGAGCCATGTTGCGTAAAAGCCGCAGAGAAACGCGAACATAGCCTCAAACGAGGTTATCGCTCGTTAGGCTTGCGGGACCGTTACGGGGCCGGACGAAAGACTGTGCCAAAATGGAGCGATTTGGATTTCATTCGCCGAGCAGATGTGCGGCGACCTCGCGCCGGTGCGGCCGAGCGCGATGCTCTAAGAGATAGACGCCCTGCCAGGTTCCGAGCGTCAACGCGCCGCCGACAAGCGGAATCGAGAGATGGGTCTGGGTGAGCGCGGCGCGGATATGCGAGGGCATATCGTCCGGCCCTTCGGAATCGTGCTCGTAGAGACCACGCCCCTCTGGCGCGAGGCGCGCGAAGACCGTTTCGAGATCGCGAAGAACCGAAGGATCCGCGTTTTCCTGAATGAGCAACGACGCCGACGTATGCCTGCAAAACAACGTCAGCAGGCCGGCCGTCATTTTTTGCTCGCGCGCCCAGGACGATACGGGCCGCGTGATTTCGTAGAAGCCCGCACCTTTCGTCTCGACCAGGAATGCGTGAGATGCTTGGCGCATGGCGTCAATCTTCGGGAGAGCTAATAGGGGCGGCCGTCCTTATGCGTCAGGATCCATCGGCCGTCAGCGAATATCGCCTTCAGGTCGTCATTGGGATAGCTGCCTTCGTCACCGGGCGTACGGTCGCCGATCTCTAAATAAATAACCGTGTTATCTGTTCGATTGACGAGATGATGGGCGGCGCCGCGGGCCGGAAAGCCGGCGCACATGCCGGGGCGAAGCTGCATCTCTCCATCTTCGGTGATGAGCGTCGGCGCTCCTTCGAGGACGTATATGAACTCGTCCTGTTTGCTGTGCTTGTGAAGCAGCGCGGATTGGGCCTGCGGCGCCAAAGTCGAGAGATTGACGCCGAAGTTCTTAAGTCCGAATGCGTCTCCCAATTGCCGCTTTTCGCGTCCGGCCACACGGCTCAGGAAGGGCTCAGGATAAACGGAGCGCTTCGTGCGCGGCGGAAAGTCATTCGCGTCCATCGCGATGGGCGTCGATATTTTTTCATCGGACATATCGAATGGCCTCGCGAAAGGAGGACGTCACGCCGTTCCGCTGGAGGCGGCGCGGCCAAGCGCCGCCTGGGCGGCCGCCAGCCGCGCGATCGGCACGCGAAAGGGCGAACAAGAAATATAATCCAGTCCGACCTTTTCAAAGAACGCGATTGATGTCGGATCGCCGCCATGTTCGCCGCAAATTCCGAGCTTTATGGATGGCCGCGCCGCGCGGGCGCGTTGGGCGCCGATCGAAACGAGTTCGCCGACGCCCTCCTGATCGATGGTGACGAAGGGATCGGCGGGCAGAATACCTTTTTCCACATAGGTTCCCAGAAAGGCGCCGGCATCGTCGCGAGAAACGCCGAGCGCCGTCTGCGTCAGATCGTTCGTGCCAAAGGAAAGAAACTCCGCGCTGAGCGCGATGTCGTCCGCACGCAGAGCTGCGCGTGGGAGTTCGATCATTGCGCCGGTCTGATAGCGCGGCGCAACGCCTGTTTCTTGCTCGACGATTTTCGCCGTTTCGTCGACGCGCGCTTTCACGAGATCGAGCTCCGCCTTGGTGAAGACAAGCGGCGTCATGATTTCAACGAGGGCCGGCTTGCCTGTGGAAAGTCCGGCCTCGATCGCCGCCTCGAAGATCGCGCGCGCCTGCATATCGACAATCTCCGGAAAAGCGACCGCGAGGCGCACGCCACGGAAGCCGAGCATCGGATTGAATTCCGCGAGCTGCTGCATACGGCGCCGAAGCTTTGCCGGATCGGCGTTCATGGTGCGTGCGACATTGACGACCTCCGCGTCCGATTGCGGCAAAAATTCGTGAAGAGGCGGATCGAGAAGGCGGATCGTCACCGGCAGGCCGGACATGATCTCGAATAAATCCTTGAAGTCCTCCCGCTGCATGGGCAGCAATTTTGCGAGCGCGATGCGTCGACCTTCCGCATCGTCCGCCAAGATCATCTCGCGCACGGCGACGAGCCGCGCGCCTTCGAAAAACATGTGCTCCGTGCGCGCGAGGCCGATGCCTTCGGCGCCGAAGCGCCGCGCCGCGCGCGCATCCGCAGGCGTCTCCGCATTGGCGCGCACCTGCATCCGCCGAATCTTGTCGGCCCAATCCATCAGCACGGCGAATTCGCCGCTCAACTCCGGGCGATGCATCTTCACTTCACCGGAAAGGACCTGCCCCGTAGACCCGTCGATCGTGATCTTTTCTCCTTTGCCGAAGCGCCGCCCGGCGACCGTGAAGCTTTGATCCTCATAGTCGACGCGGATCGCGCTAACGCCTGTAACGCAGGGTTTGCCCATGCCGCGCGCGACGACCGCCGCATGAGAGGTCATGCCGCCGCGCGAGGTGAGAATGCCCTCTGCGACGTGAATTCCGCCAATATCCTCGGGACTCGTCTCGATGCGGACCAAGATGATTTTACGGCCGTTGTTTGCGAGCCTTTCCGCTTCCACGGCGTCGAAGACGATCTCGCCGAAGGCGGCGCCCGGCGACGCCGGCAGACCCCGCGCAAGCACGTTGCGCTTGGCGTCTTCGTCGATGGTCGGGTGCAACAAATGTTCTATCGACGATGGCTCGATGCGCGCCAGGGCGTCTTCCCGCGTGATCAATCCTTCATTGGCCATGTCGACAGCAGACTTTAGCGCAGCGCGAGTCGTGCGTTTGGCGGCGCGCGTTTGCAGCATCCATAGCTTGCCGCGCTCCACAGTGAATTCGACGTCCTGCATGTCGCGGTAGTGCTTCTCGAGAAGCTCGACATAGGATTTGAACTCATCGAAAATTTTGGGCATCAGGGCTTCGAGAGACGGCTTTTCGGAGTTGGACGCCTTACGCGACGCCTCCGTGATAGACTGCGGCGTGCGAATGCCCGCGACAACGTCTTCCCCCTGCGCATTGACGAGGAATTCGCCATAGAGTTCGCGCGCGCCGGTGGAAGGATTGCGCGTGAAGGCGACGCCGGTGGCGGAGGTTTCGTCCATATTGCCGAACACCATCGCCTGCACCGTCACCGCCGTTCCCCAACTCTCCGGAATGCGATGCAGGTGGCGATACACTATGGCGCGGTGATTCATCCACGATGAAAAAACCGCTCCGATCGCGCCCCATAATTGCTCGCGCGGGTCTTGAGGAAAAGGGCGCGTGGAATCCGTTTCGACAATCTCTTTGAATCTCGCAACGATGCGCCGCCAGTCGTCCGCCGTGAGCTCAGTGTCGTAGGTGTATCTTCTTTCTTCCTTGAATCTATCGAGGGCGTTTTCGAATAGCTCGTGACGAAGCCCAAGCACCACGGTCGAGTACATTTCGATAAAGCGGCGATAGGAGTCATAAGCGAAGCGCTCGCTGTTCGCGATGCGCGCAAGCGCAGTGACCGTCTCGTCGTTCAAACCGAGATTGAGGACAGTGTCCATCATTCCGGGCATGGAGGCGCGCGCGCCGGAACGCACGGAAACCAACAAGGGCCAGTTAGGATCCTCAAATGAATGGCCGGCGATCTCGCCAATGCGGGCGAGCGCCGCATCGACCTGAGCGCGGAGCTCGTCCGGGTAGGAGGCGTTGTGCGCGTAATAGTACGAACAAACTTCCGTGGTGATGGTGAAACCAGGCGGCACCGGCAGGCCGAGGGTCGCCATTTCCGCGAGATTCGCTCCCTTGCCGCCGAGCAGCTCCTTCATCGAAGCCGAGCCGTCGGCCTTTCCGCCGCCGAACCCGTACACCCATTTTGTCATGCCATCGCCCTTTGACATCCGCTAAACGAAGTGAGAGTTCCCCCGGCTCTGCCGGGGTGGCAGTAGCAGTTTGACATTTCCTGCAGTATCCCGCGCTGAGAGACTTGATGGGCAGGATTACGTAGAAACTCTGCTCCTTGGGTCTTTCCCCAGCCTCAAGCAGAAGGGAAAGGGTGGGCCTCCTACTCCCCCCGAACGATGTGGTTCGAACAATGTGTAGGCCGCATAAGCGGCCTTCCTAGCCGCTTTGAGCGGCTCACATTCTAAAGCCCCCGGCTTTGTCGGGGGATACTT
>Ga0209048_10002796_pt1 | contig 17124 bp, 15 predicted proteins | sample FrelakmetCRP12CR_FD_187146 | JGI IMG/M metagenome (GOLD analysis project Ga0209048, IMG submission 187146) | Freshwater lake sediment microbial communities from the University of Notre Dame, USA, for methane emissions studies - CRP12 CR (SPAdes)... | ecosystem: Environmental > Aquatic >... | reverse complement strand
AGCTGGGGCCCGCGCGGCTACTACGACATGCAGTACTACGTGGCGGGGCTGCTCGATGTGCCGCAGCTTCCCGCCCAGCGCCGCGACCTGCGCACGGGCCTGAGCGCGGCGGGCCACCTCGACCAGCTTGTCGGCGGCGTCGGCGACGGAGGCGCCTGCGATCTGCACCGAGCGCGAGCCGCCGGTGAGGCCGCCGGTGGGCACCTCGTCGGTGTCGCCGTGGACGACCTCGATGCGCTCGAGGGGTACGCCGGTGCGATCGCTCACGAGCATCGCCCAGGTGGTGTGGTGGCCCTGGCCATAGGGGTTCGAGCCGGTGCGCACCAGCAGCGAGCCGTCGTCGCGCACCTCGACCGACCCGTACTCGCCGCCGCCACCGAAGGCGGTGATCTCGACGTACACGGCCAGGCCGATGCCCAGTAGGTGGTGATCGCCGGCCGAACGTCGCCGCTGTTGCTCGGCGCGCAGCTCGGCGTACCCGGCGGCCTCGAGGGCGCGGTCGAGCGCGCCCTCGTAGTCGGCGCAGTCGTACACGGTGCCGGTCGGGTTCGTGTACGGGAACGCGTCGGGTGAGAGGAGGTTGCGGCGCCGCACCTCGGCCGGGTCGAGGCCGATCTCGGCCGCGAACAGGTCGACGGCGCGCTCGATGGCGGCGGTGGCCTCGGGTCGACCCGCGCCCCGGTAGGCACCGGTGGGGGTCGTCGTGGTGACGACCGACGTGGCCCCGAACTCGACCTCGGTGACGTCGTAGACGCCGCTCGCCATGGCCCGCGTCATCCACGGGAGGATCGCCCCCATCGCCGGGTAGGCGCCCGCGTCCTGCACGACGTGCAGGCGGTAGGCGGTGATGCGGCCGTCACGGGTGCCGCCGATGGTGACGGTCTGCACCTGGGCCCGGCCGTGGCCCATCCCGAGCATGTTCTCCGAGCGGGTCTCGGCCCACCGAACCGGTCGCCCGACCCGGCGGGACAGCCAGCCGAGCACCAGGTCTTCGGGGTAGGTGGTGCCCTTGGCCCCGAAGCCACCGCCGACGTCGGGGCACACCACGCGCACGTCGGCCTTGTCGAGCCCGTACAGCCCGGCCAGACGGTCGCGCACGGGGTGCACGCCCTGGCACGACAGGTACTGCACCAGGCGGCCCTCGTCGGTCCACCACGCCGCCGAGACCCGACCCTCGATCGGGGCGGGGGCCACGCGCTGGTTCACGACCCGCTGGCTGACGACCACCTCGCAGTCGTCGAACGAGACGGACCTGCGGCTGGGGTCGATGTGCATGGCGACGTTCGTGCCGGTGCCGGGGAACAGCACGATGTCCTCGGCGACCGCGGCTTCGAGCTCGACCAGTGGGTCGAGCGGGTCGTAGTCGACGACCACCAGCTCGGCCGCGTCGGCCGCCTGGGCGGCGGTCTCGGCGACGATGGCGACGATCGGTTCGCCGACGAAGCGCACGACATCCCGGGCCAGCACCGGTCGCACCATCGTGGGGTCGAGGGGTGGAGGCGGCACCAGGTCGGGTAGGTCGACGTCGTCGGCGGTGACCACGGCGAGCACACCGGGCATGGCTGCGGCCTCGGCCGTGTCGATCTCGCCGAGGCCGGCGTGGGCCATGATCGACCGTACGAAGGTGACCCGAGCGGCGCCGGGGAGGTCGAGGTCGTCGACGTAGATGCCGCCGGTGGTGAGCAGCGCCGGGTCCTCCCGACGGATCACGCGATTGCCGAGGATGCTCATGGCCGGACGCTACCGGCCCGGGTGAGCGGGCGTCCGGGCTGGAGCCGTCAGCCGCTCACCAGAGCGAAACCGGCCACCACGAGGCCGACCGCGGCGAGGGCGTAGAAGGCCGCCACCACGGCCGTGGGGGCGCGGTTCTTGGCTGCGCCCACGCCGGCTCCGACGCACAGGCCGGCTATGGCCAGGAGGACGAGGACGGTCATTCGGGTCGACTCCAGTTCGGTGTGCGAGCCCGAGGTGGGACTCGAACCCACAACCCCCGCTTTACAAGAGCGGTGCTCTACCGGATTGAGCTACTCGGGCGACCCGACGAGCGTACCGGCGCGCGACGGGTGCCCCGGTCCGTCGGGGCGGCGCGTCGTCGCAGGTGGGGGAGGGTCCTTGCATCCGGGTGCCCCGCGGGGAAGGATCGGCGGGATGGAACTCACCGATCGAGACCGGGCGATCCTCGACTTCGAACGCTCCTGGTGGAGCGAGTCCGGTCCCAAAGAGGCGCTCATCCGGGCCAAGTTCGAGCTGTCGGCCACCCGCTACTACCAGATCCTGAACGAACTGCTGGAGTCCCCCGAGGCCTACGAGTACGACCCGCTCGCGGTGCGGCGCCTCCGCCGGCTGCGTGACCGTCGGCGCCGGGCGAGGCACGAGGGCTATCAGGCGAGCCAGCCTCCCGGCCGGTGAGCGACCCGACCGGGCCCGAGGATGCGGCGCCGAAGCCGGCGCCCGACGACGGCGATCCGAGGGCCACCGCTCGCGGTGCCATCCTGATCGCCGCCGCGATCCTCGTGGGCGTGTTGTTGCTGTTCAAAGGGGTGAGCCAGGAGGGTGGGGTGTTCAGCAACGCCACGCCGAAGCTCGAGAAGACCGCGACGTCGTCGACCACCACGACGACGGCGGCCCCGCTGGCTCCCGAGGAGACCACCACCACGACGGCGGCGCCCAAGCCTCCGGCCGAGGTCACGGTGATGGTGGCCAACGCATCGGGCAAGGCCGGCGTCGCCGGCACCATCTCCACCAAGCTCAAGAGCGCCGGGTACGTCAAGGTCGACACCACCAACGCCCCGGCCGCCAAGACCAGCGCGGTCTACTACGCGAACGGCGCCCAGGCCGACGCCGAGGCGGTGGCCAAGGCACTGGGCCTCGACCCGGCCACGGTGGCACCGTTGCCGTCGCCTGCTCCCGCCGATCCCAAGGGGGCCAGCATCCTCGTGGTCATCGGCGCCGACAAGGCCTGATCGAGACGAGGTCATGACCCCTGAAGCCGTGGCGGCGCTCGAGCCCCTGGTGTCCGAGCCGGCGCGGGCGGGGGTCTTCACCGACTTCGACGGCACGCTGTCGGAGATCGTCGACGAGCCCAGCGCGGCGAGCCCGCTCGACGGGGTGCCCCAGGTGCTCGGCGAGCTGGCCGGGCGCTTCGCCCGGGTGGCGGTGCTGTCGGGCCGTCCGGTGTCGTTCCTGATGCCGCTGTTCCCTCCCGAGGTGCTCATCGCCGGCCTGTACGGGCTCGAGCGCGTCGAGGACGGCGTGAAGCGGGACCACCCCCTGGGAGGGGCCTGGCGGGAGGTGGTCGACGACGTGGCCTCGGTGTCCCAGGCGAGGGGTCCCGCCGGCATGCGGGTCGAGTCCAAGGGCCTGTCGCTCACCCTGCACTACCGCGGCAACCCCGAGCTCGAGCCGGCGGTGCGGGCATGGGCCGAGCACCAGGCCGCCCGATCCGGCCTGGAGGTGCGCTCGGCGCGGATGTCGGTCGAGCTGCACCCACCCATCCCGATCGACAAGGGCACCGCCCTGCTCGAACTGGCCGAGGGGCTCGGGGCCGTGTGCTACCTGGGCGACGACCTCGGTGACCTGGCCGCGTTCGACGCGCTCGACGAACTGGCCAGGCAAGGGGTCTACACGCTTCGGGTCGGTGTGCGCAGCACGGAGCACACCGAGGCGCTGCTCGAACGGGCCGACCTGGTGGTCGACGGGCCGGTCGGGTCACTCGAGCTCATCGAGCACCTGCGCGACCTCACCGTCTGACCCCGCTCAGCCGACCGCCTCGAGTTGGTCGGCCAACCAGTCCGCCGGGGTCCGCGCCGTCACCCGCCGGCGGAGCTCGTCGGACTCGGCGATCCGCTCGGTTTCGCCGGCCCCCAGCGCCGCTGCGAGCACGTCGGCCGTGCCGCTCACATCGAACGGGTTGATGGCGCGCACGGCCCCCTCGAGCGCGTCGAAGGCGCCCGCTTCGGTGCTCAGCGCGACGAGGCCGTGGTGCTCGTTGACCAGGGCGCCCTCTTTCGCGACCAGGTTCAGGCCGTCACGGACGGGGTTCACGAGCAGCACGTCGTAACGACGGAGCGCCGCGACCGATCCGGGGAAGTCGTCGGAGGCGTCGAACAGGATCGGTGTCCAGTCCGGGGTGCCCCAGCGGGCGTTGATCGCCTGCACGAGGGAGTCGACCTCCTGGCGGTAGGCGAGGTACTCGGGGAGGCCTTCGCGCGACGGGTAGCAGTACGCGCCGAACACCACCCGATCACGCCACTCCGGGTATCGCTCGAGCAGATCGTCGTAGGCGTGGAAGCCGCGGAGCAGGTTCTTCGAGAGCTCGATGCGGTCGACCCGCACGAGGAAGGATCGATCGCCGATGAGACGGTCGATCTCGGTCAGCCGTGCCGCGCAGGCGGGGGTCGCGGCGACTCGTCCGATGTCGTGCGGGTCGGCTTCGAGGGGCGAGACGAAGGCGCGGTCGCGGTAGTCCTCGCCGAGCAGGACGCGGCAGCTGTCGATCCAGCCGTCGGCCCACCGCTGGGCGTGGAAGCAGCACGCGTGGTGCTCGGCCATGCCCGAGAGGAGCTCGGTGCTCACGTCGTTCGGCAGCACTCGGAGCTGGTCGGGCCCGGCGAAGGGGGTGTGGCTGAAGTGGACCAGGCGCAGATCGGGCCGCTCGAGGCGGAGCACCGGGGCCAGGAGGGTCAGGTGGTAGTCCTGCACCAGCACGACCGCACCATCGGGGGCCTCGTCGGCCACGACGGCGGCGAAGGCGTGGTTGACGCGTCGGTACGCCGCCCATGCCTCGGCCCATCGTCGGTCGAAGCGCGGCCGGCGGGCGAGGTCCCAGAGCTGATGGTGCATGAACCACAGCCCGGCGTTGCACACGACGTCGTAGGCTTGGCGGTAGTCCTCGGGGTCGAGCGCCAGCGAATGGACCCGGAACCCTTCGGCCTCGACCATCCCCTGGGTCGCGGCCAGGCGGTCGGCCGGGGAGATCGCGGCCGCGATCCACTGCGCATCTGTTCCCGCCACCAGGGGCCCCAGCCCCGACACCAAGCCTCCGGCTCCCCGGCCGGCCACCGGTTCGCCGTTGGCATCGATGTGGAACGAGAGGGGGCCCCGATTGGAGACGATGACCACCGGCCGATCGCTCATGGACGCCACCCTAGTTCCGCCGCGGAACCGGCCCTTCCTTTCGGGTACCTGACCGAGTGCGATCGGGCGAAACGTGCGACGGATCGGCCGGGATCGGCCGGGATCGGCCGGGATCGGCCGGGATCGGCCGGGATCGGCCACCATGGGCGGGTGCACGTCGTCGCCGCCCCCGACAAGTTCAAGGGCACCGCCACCGCCCGGGAGATCGCCGCCGCCATCGGGCGGGCGGTGCGGTCGGCCGGGGGCACCTGCGACGAGGTGCCGATGGCCGACGGTGGTGACGGGTTCCTCGATGCCTTCGGGGGCGCCAACCGCACGACGGTCGTGTCGGGCCCGCTGGGCGACCCGGTGGAGGCCGGCTGGCGCCTGTCGAAGGGCCAGGCCGTCATCGAGATGGCGCGGGCCTCGGGCCTCGCGCTCGTCGGGGGGCCGGAGGCCAATGATGCGGTCGCCGCGACGACGATGGGGACCGGTGAGCTCATCGCCGCCGCGGTCGAATCCGGTGCCCGGCGGATCCTGATCGGCGTCGGCGGTTCGGCCACGACCGACGGTGGACTCGGCGCGCTCCGGGCGCTCTACCCGCACCAGCGGCTTCGGGGGGTCGAGCTGGTGGTCGCCTGTGACGTGCGGGCCACCTTCGTGGACGACGCCATCGAGTTCGCGCCGCAGAAGGGCGCCACGCCGAGCCAGGTCGAGCTCCTCCGTCGGCGACTGCAGCGCCTGGCCCAGGTCTACGAGCACGACTACGGCGTCGACGTGAGCGGGATCGAGGGTGGCGGCGCGGCGGGCGGCCTGGCCGGCGGCCTGGTGGCGATCGGCGCGCGACTGGTACCCGGGTTCGACCTGGTCGCCGACGAGCTCGACCTCGATCACCACCTCGAAGGGGCCGACCTCGCCGTCACCGGGGAGGGCTTCCTCGACGCGGAGTCGTTCGACGGCAAGGTGGTCGGCGGCGTCGTCGGCCTGGCCGAGGCGCTCGGGGTGCCGGTGCTGGCCGTGGTCGGCGAAGTCTTCGACGGCGCAGACGAGCGGGTGACGACGATCTCGCTCACCGACCGCTTCGGTCGGGACCGGTCGCTGGCCGACCCGGCCGCGTGTGTCGAGGCCGCGGTGTTGGCCTGGTTGGCCGAACGGGGCGGGTCAGCTGCGGCTGGAGCGTGAGTAGGCCCGCACCAGGTACACGACCGCGACGACCACGACGGCCAGGATCATCAGCTTGATGATGCCGGCGATCGCGCCGATCAACATCTGCACCACCCAGACCGCGCCGAGCACGACCAACACCGCGAGGATCACCCATCCCCACCAGGGCATCAGGCGTGGTCGTTCGAGGTCGTCGCTCATGGGTGGATCCGATCGGCGCTGGAGTCTCGGGCACCCATGCTACGGCCGACCTAGGGTGAAGCGATGAGCGACGATCTCTCCCGTCTCGACGCCACCGCCCAGGCCGAGCTGGTGCGTTCGGGCCAGGCCAGCCCGCTCGAGCTGGTCGATGCCGCGATCGAGCGCACCATGCGTATCAATCCCCAGTTGAACGCCGTGATCCACCCGTTGTTCGAGCAGGCACGGTCCACGGCGAAGGGCGAGCTACCTGACGGCCCGCTGCGGGGCGTGCCCATGGTGCTCAAGGATCTCGACGGCTACTCGGTGGGCGATCCGTATCACGGTGGGATGCGCCATCTCCGTGACCTCGGCTACACGGCGGATCACGACAGCTACCTCACGGCGAAGTTCCGCCAGGCCGGGATGGTGGTCATCGGTCGCACCAACACCCCGGAGCTCGGGTTGGTGCCCACCACCGAGCCGGCCGTATACGGGCCGAGTCGCAATCCGTGGAACCCGGCGCACTCCACCGGCGGATCGAGCGGTGGATCGGCCGCGGCGGTCGCCTCGGGCATGGTGCCCGTCGGTCACGCCGGCGACGGGGGTGGCTCGATACGCATCCCTGCGAGCGAGTGCGGGCTGTTCGGCCTCAAGCCGTCGCGGGGTCGGGTGTCGCTCGGCCCGGAGGTGGGCGAGGCGTGGGCCGGTGCCGTGGCCCGGCTCGTCGTGAGCCGATCGGTGCGCGACTCCGCGCTGGTGCTCGACTGCGTCCAGGGCGAGATGCCCGGCGACCCGTACACGGCGCCGCCACCGCGTCGGCCGTACGTCGACGAGGTCGGCGCCGACCCGGGTCGCCTGCGGATCGGCGTCACCACGACCCCACCCGACCCGACGGTGGTGACCCACCCCGAGTGCGTCGAGGCCGCCCGCGAGGCCGCCGCCCTCCTCGAGTCGCTCGGTCACGACGTGGTCGAGGCCCGACCGGCGGTGTGGGACGACAGCGAGTTCCTCGAGCAGGTCGTCGGCCAATTCGTCAACGCCCTGAGCGTCTGGGTGGTGTCCGACCTCGCGGTGGTCGGGATGCTGAGCGGCGCGGAGGTCACCGCGGACGGCGTCGAGCCGGGCACGTGGGCCCTGGCCGAGATGGGCCGACTCGTGACCGGTCAGCAGTACTTCGAGGCCATCTCCTTCCTGCACGGGTACGGCCGGAGGTTGGGCTCGTGGTGGGCCGAGGGGTTCGATCTGCTGCTCACCCCCACGCTGCCCGAGCCGCCGCCCACCCTGGGCCAGTTCGGGCCGGCACCCGACAACCCCCTCCAGGGGACCTTCCGGTCGGCCGCGCTGGTGCCCTTCCTCGCCCCGTTCAACATGACCGGTCAACCGGCGGCGTCGCTCCCCCTGCACCAAAGCGCCGACGGGCTCCCGATCGGGGTGCAGCTGGTGGGGGCCTACGGACGCGAGGACCTGCTGGTGCAGGTGGCATCGCAGCTCGAGGCGGCGGCGCCGTGGGCCGACCGGGTGCCTCCTATCCACGCCTGACAGCCGTGCACGCCTGAGGGCCGTGCACGCGTGCGCGGCGCGGCCTCGGTTCAGGGACGTCCCCGATCGGGCCGGTTCCGCCGCGGGGTCACCGACGCGGTGGGCGTCGCGGCGGCGGGGTCTTCCGGCCACGGGTGCTTGGGGTAGCGGCCGCGCATCTCGGCCCGGACCTGTCGGTACGAACCGGCCCAGAACGAGGCGAGGTCCCGGGTGACCTGCAGCGGGCGGCCCGCGGGGGAGAGGAGGTGCAGCGTGACTGCGACCTCGCCCCGGGCCACGGTCGGTGTCGACGGGGCACCGAACATCTCCTGCAGCTTCACCCGCATCGTCGGGCCCTCGGGCCCATAGGTGATCTTGTGCCGCCGTCCCGAGGGCACGACGACGTCGGTGGGCGCCAGCTCGTCGACCAGACGGCGGTCCTCCCAGGAGAGCAGACCGGCGATCACGTCGCCGGCGGAGATCTCGCCGAGGCGAACCGTGTCTCCCCGGGTGAGATGCGAGGCCAGCCACCCCCGTGACCCTTCGACGATGGCGTCATCGCCGCAGTCGGGCAGGTCGGGTGCGAACCGCCGGGCGAACGCCACGCGGGCCTGGAGTTGTCGGGCCCGTTCGGTCCAGTGGATGACCGTGGCCCCGCGCTCGGCGACGAGGCGGGCCGCGGCGTCGAGGATCTCGGCGAAGGCCGGGGGTGAGGACGGGTCGGACCGGACCACGATCGCGCCGAGGTTCCACGTGGTGCGGGCCGTGAGCACCCCGTCGGCTCCGCCCGTCAGCTCGGCCCGTTGCTCGAGTTGCTCACGGAGGACCAGGTCGAGCTCCGCACCCCCCAGTGGCGCCGCTGAGACCACTCGTTGATCGCCGCCCGTCACCCGCTCCAGTTCGGCGACGGCCAACCAGTCGGTCCCCGCGAGGGGTGAGTCGGCCGGCAGCGCGACGCCGACGCCACCCGCGGTGAGGTAGCGCGCCCGATCGCGACCACGTCGGCGCGCGACCCGCTCGGGGAAGGCGGTCGCGACGAGCGCGCCGACGCGCTCGTCGTCGGTCCCGGGGAGGGTGACGCCGGCGGTTGTGGTCGGCACTCGTCGGAGCCACTGGGCGGCGACCCGCGCCACGTCGCGCTCGGGGTGGTCGAGGGCCCGCCGGAGGTCGCCTCTGGCACCCGCTTCGATGGTCGCCGCGAGCAGCGTGCCGAGCTCGGGGACACCGGAGCGGGCCGCACGCAGCATGAGCAGGCCCAGTCGGGGATGGGCGCCGAGATCGGCGATCTGGCGTCCGTCGGCCGTGATCCGGCCCGTGTCGTCCACCGCGCCCAGCGCTCGGAGGGTGGCCGCCGCCACCGACCATCCCGAGGCCGGAGGCGGCGTGATCCAACGGAGTGCAGCCGGGTCGGCGACACCCCAGGCGGCGAGGTCGAGGGCGAGCGGGCTCAGGTCGGCCCTGAGGATCTCGGGTTCGGAATGAGGTCGCCGGTGGCCGTGCTCGGCTTCGGACCACAGGCGGTAGCAGCGGCCGGGTGCCTGGCGCCCGGCGCGACCGCGACGTTGGTCGGCCGCGGCCACCGAAACCGGTACGGTCACCAGGCCGCTCAGTCCGCGGGCCGGGTCGAACCGGGCCGACCGCTCGAGCCCGGCGTCGACCACGACGCGGACCCCGTCGATGGTGAGGCTCGTCTGGGCGACCGAGGTGGCCAGGATGACCTTGCGGTGCCCCGCCGGATCGGGGCGCAGCGCGACGCGGACGGCCGCGGCGTCGAGGCCGCCGGTCAGGGGCACCGAGGAGATGCCCCACGCGGCCAGCCGCTCGGCGGTGAAGCGGATCTCACGTCGGCCCGGCAGGAACACGAGCACGTCGCCGCCGGAGGCCATCGTCTCGTGCCGGGCCCGTACGACGGCATCGGTGACCTCGTCCTCGAGTCGCCGGCGCCGGTCGCGCCCCACGTAGGTGGTCACGACCTCGTGGGCGATCGCCCGACAGGTGATGACCGGCGCGGGACCATCGCGGCGGCCGTCGCCGGGGTCGGGAGACCCACTGCCCAGAACGGCCGCCACCGCCTCGGTGTCGGGGGTCGCCGACATGGCCAGGATCCGGAGATCGGGGCGCAGGCCTGCGGCCACGTCGAGACAGAGGGCGAGGCCCAGGTCGGTGTCGAGGCTCCGCTCGTGGATCTCGTCGAAGATCACCAGGCCGATCCCGGACAGCTCCGGGTCACGCTGCAGTCGCCGGGTCAAGAGCCGCTCAGTCACGACCTCGACGCGGGTGGCCGCGCTCACCCGCGAATCGCCCCTTGTGCGGTAGCCGACGACCTGTCCGACGGGCTCACCCCTCCGCGAGGCCAGGTACTCCGCCGCCGTGCGGGCCGCCACGCGGCGGGGTTCGAGCATCACGATGCGCTGGTCGCCGAGCCAGGGCGCGCCCAACAGGGCCAGGGGCACCCGGGTCGTCTTTCCCGTGCCCGGGGCGGCGACGAGGACCGCGCGCTGATCGGTGCGCAGAGCGTGGGAGACCTCTGCGATCGCAGTCGCCAGTGACGAACCGCCGGCGTGGGCATCCACCGGCGGAGGCTACCGCCCGGGGTGCCGCCGACCGTCAGCCCCGGGCCGACAGGAGGAAATCGACCAGCGCACCCAGGCCTCCGACCTGTTGTTCGCCGGCCAGGGCGTTCTCGGTGAGGTTGCCGCCGAGCACCATGAGCTTGATCTTGCCGCCGGCCGTCTCGATGCGGATCTGCTGGTCGGAGTCGCCGGCCAGGAAGTCGGCCACGCTGCCACCCCAGCCCCATACCGACGAGCCGGTGATGTCGTCGCGCGTGAACGCCCGTGCCGGGTCGCCGCCGGCCTGCAGCTTGCGGTTGACCGGTACGAGGAGGAGTCGGTCGGGCGTGACGCCGACGGCGTAGAACTTCGCCGAGAACGTCTTCTGCTCGTTGGCGTGCACCACCCCGATCAGCGGCTCATCGGGGAGCAGCTGGGGCTCGAGTGCGGCGCGGAGCCGCTGATCGGCTTCACGGCGCTTGTCGTCCATCAGTCCCATGGGGCCCCCTCTCGATTGCCGGTCAGCGTAGGCGCCGACGTCGATCCCGTGACGGGTCAGGTCTCGTCGGGGACGTCGAAGGCCTCCTGATAGTCGCTGAAACCGGCCCGCAGCTCGCCTCGGTCGAGTCCGAACTCCTCGAGGGTGTACTCGTGCACGCCGTGCCTGCCCTTCGGCTTGGCGGCCAGATAGGCGCGGACCCGCTCCTGGGCCGCGGGCGTGAACTCGGCTCCGATGCGGTCGTACACGACCTGCAGGGCCGCCACCGGGTCGCGCTGCACGTCGGCGTAGCGCAGGTCAATGATGCGCTCGTCGGGGATCTCGCCGGTCGAGCGCAGGGCCATCATGTGGCCGAGCATCGTCGCGTAGTCCCGTCCGAGCCGGGGCGCCTGCTTGTCGACGAGCGTGTGGTTCGAGCGCATCCAGTGGAGGGTGGCCATCAGGCTGATCGAGGACGGCACCGACCTGAGGGGGTCGCGGTGGGTGATCACCACCCACGCGTCGGGGTAGACGTCGAAGAGGGCGGGCAGATAGCCGAGGTGCGAGGGTGCCTTGGTCACCCACCGGTCGCCCCGGTGTCGCGACTGCAGCACCTGGAGCAGGCGGCGGTGGTAGGCGAGGGGGCCGCGCTGGTCCTGCCCGTAGAGCCATCGGCGGTAGCTCGGGGACGGGAACGCCCCCGCCCATTCGTCGGAGGTGAAGACCTGGGCGGTCGCGAAGATGTCCTCAACCGGGAGGTCGCCGCGGTTGTCGTGCATGGCCCGGTACTCGGGGGCGACCTCGTTCCAGAAGGTGAACTGCTGGTCGGCCAGCGCGATGCGGGGGTCGGTCGTGTAGGTCGCGGTCTCGGGAGGTGGGGTCGAGACGAACACCTCCCACGCGAGGGGCACCCGGTGGGCCGGGTCCTGAGCGAGGAGCTCGTGCAGGATCGACGTGCCCGAGCGGGCCAGCCCGGTGATGATCACCGGGGCGTCGATCGGCGTCGCCGCGATCGACGGGTCGGTCGCGTGGGCGGCCTCCACACCGCGTCGGTTCTGGAGGCACTGCACGATCTCGTTGCGGGTGATCAGTGCGCCGGCGGGGTGCAGGTCGCCCTCCTCGGCCGCGCCGTCGACTACCGCCCGGAAGGCGTCGGCCCAGGGGCCCAGGCCCTCGATGGTCTCACCACCGGCCTCGAGCAGCGACGCCTCGTCGAGGGGCACCAGGAGGTCGGTACCGCCGAGGCCGACGGCCATGGCGTTGAGCTTCTCCACCCAAGGGGGGCGGGGCGGTGGCGTCCATCCGGTGGCGGTGCCCATCGTGTGACCTACCGGCGGAAGCGGCGGGCCGCGGCGTCCTGCCGGGCGCCGAGTTGGGCCCGCCGCGTCGCGTCGTCGACGAAGGGGTGATCGTGCGGCAGGTGCCGGCGGACCTCGGACAGCGGTACGACGGTGGTCGCCGGCGCCGGCGCGGGACCGTCGAGGAAGGCCCATCGGCAGGTCAGCTCGGCTTCGGTCCGGCCTTCGGTGTCGATCCAGTTGGGGGCGCCCGGGTCGGAGTGGGCGACGACGTAGCGCACGCGGCCGTCCCCATCGATGAAGGAGCTGTCGCCGGTGAAGCTCACCGAGCGGTTCGCGAAGTCGCCCGACTCGAACCAGCCCTTGGTGTAGAAGTGGATCGACCAGTACGCGGAATCCACGGCCTCGTACTCGACGATGAGCGCTTCGTCGTCGGCGAGCTTCCAGAACCCGCCCGAGTACTGGAAGTCGGGCACGCCTCCCGCCGTGGTGCGAGCCGGGGGGATGGCGTTGTCGCCGGCGCGGTCGTGGGCCCGCTCGTAGTAGGCGTTCCAGTACGGCACCGACCGCTCGATCCAGGTCATGGCCTCGTCGAGCCGCGACGCCATCACGCCGGGCGTGAGCGGGGGTGGGGCCTCACCCGCCTGTCCGATGCGCTCGATGCGCAGCACCGGCACGACGTCGGCGGCCCAGTCGCTGACGATCACCCGGACGTTGACATGATCGACCCGTTCGTCGAGCGGCAGCCAGTTGGCGGTGGGTTCGTCGGGTCGCTCGGCCGCCAGCACGATCTCGAGCCACCCGTCGGGCCCGACTTCGAACTGCGAGAGGTTCCACTGCCCGAACACCCCGTACTGCTCGAACTGCATCTCCCCCTCGGGCAGGGCCAGGATCATCTGGCGCACACCCGACACGTCGCCGCTGATGCGGTAGGCGTACCGGCTCGAGACCTTGGCCCGGAGGTAGGTGAAGTCGACGCTCGGGCCACCCCACTTGGTGACGTCGTCGTCGAAGCGATGGAAGCCCGGAAAGGCCGGGTCGCGCAGCTCGACGTGCGCAGTGAGCGCGAACACGACCTGGCGGGTCAGGTGGCGGAACCCTTCGGCCCGATCGCGGGACGAGCCGGGGAACTCGTCGCCCCTGATCACATCGCCCATGGCGGCGAGCCGCGCGCAGAAGTCGTGCCACGCCTGGCCCGTCATCAGCTGCTCCCCGTCGCCCACGGCTGCCCCCTCGAGAGGTCCCGACCGCCAGAGGCTACGGCACCGCGCCGGTCCGTTCGGTCGTCGGTCGCACCTTCGCGCGGCGTTGTGAAGCTGTCTCCATCTGGCTCATCCAGCCCGACGTGAGCCACATGGAGACAACGCCCGAAGGGGCTCGCGTGGCCGTCTGCACTGGAGCCGTCAGCCGGATGGGCGACCGGTCACCTCGACGAGCGGCGGCAGCTCCTGGAAGTCGATCTCGAACGGCTGGTGGCCGGGGCGGGTGAGCCAGCGTGGTTGGGACACGAGATCGGGGTCGGCCCGACGCAGTGCGGTGCTGAGCACCTCGGCGGCCATCGGCGCCAACTCCTCGATGGGCCGGTTGCGGTGCACGCGCACACCGAGGTCCACCTGGGCGATCGCCTCGGTGCCGAACCGCGACGCGATGTCGATGAGGAGGGCGATGTCGACGCCGTAGCCCTGGACGAACGGCACTCGCTCGAGGATGTCGCGTCGCCCCGCGTACTCACCGGCCAGGGGTTGCACCACCGACGACAGGTCGGGGAACAGCAGGGCCAGCGCGGGCCGGGCCACCAGTTCGGTGACGCGACCTCCGCCGCGGGGGCGGCCGTCGATGGGGCGGTCGTAGAACGCCTTGACGAAGCCGATGTCGGGGTGGGTGAGCAACGGCCCGAGGAGACCGACGACGAAGCCGGGGTCGAAGTCGACCAGGTCGGCGTCGCACCAGACGATCAGGTCGCCGTCGGCCTCGTGGAGCGACTTCCAGAGCGCGGCCCCCTTGCCGTGACCCACCGCGAGCTCGGGCAGCACGGTGTCGGCCCCGACGACCCTTGCCCCGGCGTCGGCGGCCGCGGCCGCAGTGCGGTCGTCGGAGTGGTCGTCGACGACCACGATCTCGTCGATCAGGCCGTGGACGTCGACAAGGGTGCGGCGGATCGCGTCCACGATCGGGCCGACCGTGGACTCCTCGTTCCGGGCCGGCAGGCAGACCGACGCGCGCTGGTCGCCTTTGCTCGCCGCCAGCGTGGCGGCATCGAAGGCGCCGGCCTGGAACACCCGTACCGGGAGATCGGTCACCAGGTCATGCTCACCGACGGTGGGTCCGGCGGGCAAGTGAGGGGGCGCCGGCCGCCGACGCCCCGCGGGCAACCGGACTGGCCCGGATAGTCGACCGCACGGGTAGGCTTTCGCCCTGCTCGTGCCGACCCACCCGGGGTCGCCGAGACCGCCGAAGGAGAAGCCCCGATGAGCGTCACCGTCCGTGTCCCGCCCGTGTTCCGCACGATGACCGGCGGACAGTCCCAGGTCGGCGTCGAGGGCTCGACGGTGGGCGAGGTGCTGGGTGCCCTCGACGCGGCCCATCCCGGCTTCGCCGAGAAGTTGCTCGACGGCGACGGCAACCTGGTGCGCTACGTCAACGTCTTCGTCGACGACGACGACGTGCGGTTCCTCGACGGATTGGGCACTGCGGTACCCGACGGTGCCACCTTGTCGATCATGCAGGCTGTCGCCGGAGGCTGACCACTCTCCGTGGTCAATCTGGGCCTTTCGGCACCAATTCGTGACAGATGACTCATTCTTGTTACGCGCGTCGACGAGATGGGCCATGATGGCGACACAACGTCGCGGCGGACTCCCAGATGAGGCGCCCACGGCGCTGGCGGCGCACCGGCCGACCGAGTACTCCCCCCTGGGTGAGCGCCCGGTCGGCCGTTGCGGTTTTCGGCCCCTTCCGGAAGAACGCGGCGGGGTCGGGTTGCGATCGGCGGTTCGGCGTGGTTGGCTGTTAGCAGTCTCAACCCGAGAGTGCTAACCACCGTGCAGCGACGACGCTGCTCGCCCAATGGAGGAAAGCCGCACCATGGCGAAGATCATCGAGTTCGACGAGCAGGCACGACGGGGCCTCGAGCGGGGCATGAACCAGCTCGCCGACGCAGTACGCGTCACCCTCGGCCCGAAGGGCCGCAACGTGGTGCTCGACAAGAAGTGGGGCGCCCCCACCATCACCAACGACGGTGTCTCGATCGCCAAGGAGATCGAACTCGACGACCCGTTCGAGAACATCGGCGCCGAGTTGGTCAAGGAGGTCGCCAAGAAGACCGACGACGTCGCCGGTGACGGCACCACCACCGCCACGGTGCTGGCGTGGTCGATGGTGCGTGAAGGCCTGCGCAACGTGGCCGCCGGCGCCAACCCCATGTCGCTCAAGCGGGGCATCGAGGCGGCCGTCACGGTCGCCGTCGACGCCATCAAGAGCGTGGCCAACGACGTGGAGGACAAGTCGCAGATCGCCCAGGTCGCCGGCATCTCGTCGGCCGACGCCGAGATCGGCGAGATGATCGCCGAGGCCATCGACAAGGTGGGCAAGGACGGCGTCATCACCGTCGAGGAGTCGAACACCTTTGGCATGGAGATGGACCTCGTCGAGGGCATGCGCTTCGACAAGGGCTACATCTCGCCGTACTTCGTCACCGACGCCGAGCGCATGGAAGCCTCGCTCGACAACCCCTACATCATCTTCGTCGGCTCGAAGATCACCGCCGTGCGCGATCTCGTGCCGGTGCTCGAGAAGGTCATGCAGGCGGGCAAGCCCCTCGTGATCATCGCCGAGGACATCGAAGGGGAGGCGCTGGCCACCCTCGTCGTCAACAAGATCCGCGGCACGTTCAACTCGGTGGCCATCAAGGCCCCGGGCTTCGGCGACCGCCGCAAGGCGATGCTGCAGGACATGGCCATCCTCACCGGCGGCCAGGTCATCACCGAGGAGGTCGGCCTCAAGATCGAGAACACCACCCTCGACCTGCTCGGCCAGGCCCGCAAGGTCGTCGTCACCAAGGACGAGACCACCATCGTCGAGGGCGCCGGCGACAAGGCGGACGTCGAGGGCCGGATCGCCCAGATCAAGGCCGAGATCGACAAGACCGACTCCGACTACGACCGCGAGAAGCTCCAGGAGCGCCTCGCCAAGCTGTCCGGCGGTGTCGCCGTCCTCAAGGTCGGCGCGGCCACCGAGGTCGAGCTCAAGGAGAAGAAGCACCGCATCGAGGACGCGGTCAGCACGACCAAGGCGGCCATCGAGGAAGGTGTCGTCGCCGGCGGTGGCGTCACGCTGCTGCGGGCCCAGGCCAAGGTGCTCGACGCGGCCAAGGACCTCCCGGCCGACGAGGCCACGGGCGCCAAGATCGTCGCCCATTCGCTCGAGGAGCCGCTGAAGCAGATCGCCACCAACGCCGGCCTCGAGGGCGGCGTCGTGGTCGAGCGGGTGCGTCACCTCGAGACGGCCTCCGAGGGCCTCAACGCGGCCACCGGCGAGTACGAGGACCTGGTCAAGGCCGGCATCATCGATGCCGCGAAGGTGACCCGGTCGGCCCTGCAGAACGCGGCGTCGATCGCTGCGCTGTTCCTCACCACCGAGGCCGTGATCGCCGACAAGCCCGAAGAGGCCGCACCGTCCATGCCGGGTGGCATGGACGACTTCTAGTCGTCGAGTCGGCATGGACGACTTCTGGTCGTCGAGTCGGCATGGACGACTTCTGGTCGTCGAGTCGGCATGGACGACTTCTGGTCGTCGAGTCGCACCTGGATCCTGTGGATGG
>Ga0209048_10002795_pt1 | contig 17128 bp, 12 predicted proteins | sample FrelakmetCRP12CR_FD_187146 | JGI IMG/M metagenome (GOLD analysis project Ga0209048, IMG submission 187146) | Freshwater lake sediment microbial communities from the University of Notre Dame, USA, for methane emissions studies - CRP12 CR (SPAdes)... | ecosystem: Environmental > Aquatic >... | reverse complement strand
GCTCGAGCCGCTGCTCGCCTCCGGCGAGACGGTCCTGCTGGACCGCTTCGTGGACTCCTCCCTGGCCTACCAGGGCGCGGGCCGCGCGCTGGGCGTGGAGCAGGTTCGCGCGATCAACCTGTTCGCCACCGGCGGCCTCCGGCCCGACCGCACGCTGCTGCTGCGCATCACCCCGGACGCCAGCCGCGCCCGGCAGCGCGACCGCGGCCTTCAGCCCGACCGCCTGGAGCGCGAGGGCGAGGCCTTCTTCGCGAGCGTCGCCGCCGCCTACGACGAGCTGGCGCGCGCCGAGCCCGCCCGGGTTCGCACGATCGACGCCGCCAACCCGCCGGAGCAGGTGCTCGGCGACGCGCTCGCCGCCCTGGCGGATCTGCTGCCGGCGCCCTCCCCCTCTGACTAGCATGAGCGCGCCCATGCTCAGCGTCAGCACCCAGGCCCACGCGGCCGGCTCGGGCCTCTCGACGGGCGCGATCGCGATCGCCGCGATCGCCGCGCTGCTGGTGCTGGGCTGCGCCGTGTGGGCGATCGCGCGAGAGCGCGGGCTCGAGCCCCGCTGGACGCTCGCGCTGCGCCACGCCGTCGCCGAGGCCGGCTTCCGCGCCTCGGCGACGTGGGCCGAATTCATCGACTGGGCTCGCCTCGGACACTGACCCTGCTGGGACACCGTGGGCCGTCTAAAATCGAAGGTGCCTTCGGTCTCCCGTCGAGCTCTTTCCGTCCGGGCCGGGCGAGAGGATCCCCGGCCCCGACAAACAGCTTGAGTGGGCGTCCCCAACGCCGGCGCAGCAGAGGAGGCAGGCCGATGAACCCAACCCCGCACGAGACCCTCTCCGAGCAGACGACGCCCGGCGCCGGGCTGCACGTCAGCCGCTTCTTCACCACGCCCGGCACGCATCCGTTCGACGCGGTCGAGTGGGAGCTCCGCGACGCGCGGATCGGCCACGGCGACCGGGTGGCGTTCGAGCAACGGGACGTGGAGTTCCCCAAGAGCTGGTCCCAGAACGCGACCAACATCGTCGCCCAGAAGTACTTCCGCGGACAGATCGGCCATCCGGCGCGCGAGCGCTCGGTCAAGCAGATGATCGGCCGCGTCGCCGGGACGATCGCCGGCTGGGGGCGCGAGCTGGGCTACTTCGCCGCCGAGGAGGACGCCGAGGCGTTCGAGCACGAGCTGACCCACATCCTGCTGCACCAGATGGCGGCCTTCAACTCGCCGGTGTGGTTCAACGTCGGCTTCGAGGAGAGCCCTCAGTGCTCGGCCTGCTTCATCCTCAGCGTGAACGACACGATGGAGTCGATCCTCGACTGGAACACCAAGGAGGGGATGATCTTCAGGGGCGGGTCGGGCTCGGGCATCAACCTTTCGAACATCCGCGGCTCGATGGAGCCGCTCGCCAAGGGCGGCACCGCGTCGGGGCCGGTGTCCTTCATGCGCGGCGCCGACTCGTGGGCGGGCACGATCAAGTCCGGCGGCAAGACGCGGCGCGCGGCCAAGATGGTGGTGCTCGACGTCGACCACCCCGACATCCGCGAGTTCATCTGGTGCAAGGCCAAGGAGGAGGACAAGGCCGCCGCGCTGCGCGATGCCGGCTTCGACATGTCGATCGACGGCGACGGCTTCAAGTCGATCCAGTACCAGAACGCGAACAACTCGGTCCGCGTGACCGACGAGTTCATGCGCGCCGTCGAAGAGGACGGCGAGTGGCGGCTGATCGCCCGCACGACCGGCGAACCGGTGGGCGAGCCGGTGCGGGCGCGCGAGCTGATGCGGGAGATCGCCGAGGCGGCCTGGCGCTGCGCCGACCCGGGAATGCAGTACGACACGACGATCAACCGCTGGCACACCTGCCCGAACAGCGGGCGCATCAACGCGTCGAACCCGTGCAGCGAGTACATGCACGTCGACAACTCAGCCTGCAACCTGGCCTCGCTGAACCTGATGAAGTTCCGCCGCGCGGACGGCACGTTCGACGTGGAGTCGTTCGAGCACGCCGTGGACGTCATGCTGCTGGCCCAGGAGATCCTCGTCAGCCCCTCGAGCTATCCGACCGAGGAGATCACCGTCAACGCCCGCGCCTTCCGCCAGCTCGGGCTCGGCTACGCCAACCTCGGGGCCTACCTGATGAGCAACGGCATGCCCTATGACTCCGAGGCCGGACGGGACACGGCGGCGGCGATAACGGCGCTGATGACCGGTCGCGCCTATCGCCGCTCGGCCGAGGTCGCGGCGGCGCTCGGGCCCTACGAGCGCTACGCGGAGAACCGCGACGCGCACAACGGGGTGATGCGCATGCACCGCGACGCCGCCCGCGCGATCCCCGACCGCGACTGCGCCGACGAGCAGCTGCTCGCGGCGGCCAGGCGCTCATGGGAGGAGGCGGTCGAGCTGGGCGAGCGCGACGGCTACCGCAACGCGCAGGCGACCGTGCTGGCGCCGACCGGCACGATCTCCTTCCTGATGGACTGCGACACGACCGGCGTGGAGCCGGACTTCTCGCTGGTCAAGTTCAAGGAGCTCGTGGGCGGCGGGCAGATGACGATCGTCAACCGCACGGTGCCGCTGGCGCTGCAGACGCTCGGCTACTCCGAGCAGCAGGTCGAGCAGATCGAGGCATACCTGGCCGAGCACGGCACGATCGTGGGCGCGCCCGGCCTGCGCGAGCAGCACCTGCCGGTGTTCGACGTCGCCGTGGGCGAGCGCGCGATCTCCCACCTCGGGCACCTGAAGATGATGGGGGCCGTGCAGCCGTTCATCAGCGGCGCGATCTCAAAGACGGTCAACCTGCCGATCGGGGCGACGGTCGAGGACATCGCCGACGCCTACCTGCAGGCCTGGCGACTGGGGATCAAGGCGCTCGCCATCTACCGCGACGGATCCAAGACCGCGCAGGCGCTGCGCACCGACGCGCAGAAGGAGAAGGGCAAGCCCGCGCCCGCCGACGTGGACGCGGTCGTCGAGCAGGCGGTCGCCAAGGCGCTGGCCGAGGCCGGCCCGCGGCGCAAGCGGATGCCGCGCGAGCGCCAGTCGCTCACGCACAAGTTCTCGATCGGCGGCCACGAGGGCTACATCACGGCCGGCATGTACGACGACGGCAGCGTCGGGGAGATCTTCCTCACCGACATCGGCAAGGAGGGATCGACGCTGCGCGGCATGATGAACTCGTTCGCCACGGCGATCTCGATCGCCCTGCAGTACGGCGTGCCGCTGGAGACGCTCGTGCGCAAGTTCAGCTACATGCGGTTCGAGCCCGAGGGGATCACGGGCAACCCCGAGATCCCGTTCGCGAAGTCGATGCCCGACTACATCATGCGCTGGCTGGCCTCGCGCTTCCTGGACACCGACGCCCAGGAGGAGCTGGGGATCCTCACCCCGCAGGTGCGCGCACGCAAGGCGGCGCAGGAGGCCGTCCAGTCGATCAGCGCCTCTGACACCGCCGGCCCCGCCGGCGAGGAGGAGCCCTCCCCGGCGGGTACGCACGAGGCCTCGGCCGGCAACGGCGGCTCGACCGGCAACGGCACGACCGCGCCCACGGCCGCGTTCACAGACGCCCCGCCCGTCCTGCCCGCCCGCCTGCAGGGGCTCGACCTCGGGCCGGCCTGCAGCCAGTGCGGAGGCATGATGCAGCGCACCGGCTCCTGCTACACGTGCTCGAGCTGCGGTAACAACACCGGCTGCGGTTGAGTTGAGTGAGATCTCGCGATTGTGGCGGCGCGTCTCCTCGATCTCGAGGTCTTCCTCTTCGGCCTCGGCCAGCAGCGCGTCAAGTTCCTCGCGCAGTTGAGCTCGGCTGAGTGAGCTGATCGTGCGCTCCGCCGGGCGCGTGGACCGGGCCCTGGGTGGGCGGTCGGCGACTGTCCGCCATTGCCTAGAGTTCATCTCGTGGCCGACACGATCCCTGTCATCGCGGCGCCGGGCCCGCAGCACTCTCCGGCCCGCAAGCGGCCGCCACAGCGGGCGCCTTTCCGGATCGCCGCGGTGCAGGAGCGCTGGCGGGCGGATCCGGATGAGCACGCCGAGGCACTCGCCACAGGAATCAGGAGCGCCGCCGCCGCGGGCGCACAGCTGGTCTGCCTGCAGGAGCTGACGCTCAGCCGCTACTTCGCCGTCGACGCCGGCGGGCCGCGTGCCGCAGGAGTCGAGCCCGAGCAGCTGCCGGGCGGACCGACCTACCGGTTCGCGGCCCACATGGCAAAGGAGAACGGCCTCCACGTGCACGCCTCGCTGTACGAGCGCGCGGATGCCGAGGACGGGCTCGGGTTCAACACCGCGATCGTCGTCGCGCCTGACGGCGAGCTGATCGGGCGCACGAGGAAGCTGCACATCCCGGTGACCGCCGGCTACCACGAGGACCGGTACTTCAGGCCGGGACCGGCAGCGGGCGATCCGTTTCCCGTGGTGGCAATCGGGGATGCCCGTCTCGGCCTGCCGACGTGCTGGGACCAATGGTTTCCGGAGGTCGCCCGCGGCTACAGCCTGCAGGGCGCCGACGTGCTCGTGTATCCGACCGCCATCGGCTCCGAGCCCGAGCATCCGGAGTTCGACACGCAGCCACTGTGGGAGCAGGTGATCCGCGGCAACGCGATCGCCAACGGCGTGTTCATGGTCGCGGTGAACCGGATCGGCGAGGAGCCGCCGCTGCGCTTCTACGGCTCATCCTTCATCTGCGACCCCTACGGACGCAAGCTCGCCCAGGCTCCGCGCGAGGAGCCGGCGGTGCTCGTTGCCGACCTGGACCTCGACCAGCGCCGGGACTGGCTCGAGCTGTTCCCATTCCTTGCGACTCGCCGCCCCGATGCCTACGGGCTGCTGACACGACGGACCGGCGGCCCCGCCGGCGGGCGGTAGCTGCGGATGCCTCCGAGCGCACAGCGGCAACCATGAGCACGACCCTCACCTCCACCCCCGCCGCCGACGGCTTCCGCATGCCCGGCGAGTTCGAGCCGCACGCCGGCTGCTGGATGGCATGGCCCGAGCGCACCGACAACTGGCGCCTGGGCGCCAAGCCCGCGCAGGAGGCCTTCGCGGCGGTGGCCGAGGCGATCAACGTCTCAGAGCAGGTGAGCGTCGCTGTATCCGACGGCCAGTTCGAGCACGCCCGCTCGGTGCTCTCGCCCGCGATACGCGTGGTCGAGATCTCGACCGACGACGCCTGGATGCGCGACATCGGCCCGTCGTTCGTGGTCGACGACAAGGGTGGGCTGCGCGGCGTGGACTGGCACTTCAACGCATGGGGAGGACTCGACGGCGGCCTCTACTTCCCCTGGGACCGTGACGATCGCGTCGCCCGCAAGGTGCTCGAGATCGAAGGCGCCGAGCGCTACCGGGCGCCGATCGTGCTCGAGGGGGGCGCGATCCACGTCGACGGCGAGGGCACCGTGATGGCAACCGAAGAGTGCCTGCTGAACCGAAACCGCAACCCGGAGCTCGCCCGCGAGCAGATCGAGCAGCTGCTGTTCGACCACCTCGGCGCGGAGCAGATGATCTGGCTCGGCCAGGGCCTCCACAGCGACGAGACCGACGGGCACATCGACAACATCGCCTGCTTCGCCCGCCCGGGCGTAGTCCTGCTCACCTGGAGCGACGACGAGAGCGACCCCCAGTACGCGATCTCCCGCGAGGCGCAGGAGCGCCTCGAACGCGCCACGGACGCCGGCGGCAGGTCGATCGAGGTCATCCGCCTGCCCGCGCCGGGCCCGCTCACAATCACCGAGGAGGAGGCCGGGGGCGTCGACGCCGTCGCGGGAAGCCGGCCCCGGCGGGCCGGCGATCGAATGGCGGCCAGCTACGTGAACTTCTACATCGCGACCGAGCGGATCGTCTTCCCGCTGCTCGACGAGCGCTACGACGCGCAGGCAGCCGAGATCCTGCGCGGCTGCTTCCCCGATCGCGAGGTCGTCGGCGTGCCGGCCCGCGAGATCCTGCTCGGAGGCGGCAACGTCCACTGCATCACCCAGCAGCTACCGGCGCTCGCCACGCGATGATCAGGCGCCGGCAGCCTCACCACGCAAGGCTCAAGAGGCGCCGACGGCCGCCCGCGTCATCGGGGCGGTCGGGCCGTGGGGCCCTCGCCGAGGTCCCTCAGGAGGCGGGTGTCGAGGCCAGCCAGGCGAACAGCTCGAGCGTAGCCGCGTCGGTCCGGAGCATGTTCGGCTCCGCTTCGTGTGCGGTGATCGAGCTTCCGTCCCAGGCGCGCAGGTAGAGCCCGCGACCGTCGAGCGCGTTGGCCTGCGCCTTCGCTGCCATCTGCCTGGCCAGCGCCGGCCAGCGGCTGTCGCCGGTCTGGGCGGAGTACACGAGCATCCAGTGCAGGTAGATGGTGTCGAACTGCGGGCCCATTTCGAGCCGCGCTTCGAAGCGCTGCCACGCGGCGTCGGCGAGTTGCCTGGCTCGCGCGCAGGCGTTGGTCGCGCCCGCTTCACAGAGGATCTGGTGGGCCTCGATCAGCGGGCCCTCGACGTAGGGCGTGGGCGTCGAGTCCGAGCCCGTCAGCGCGTAGAGCCGATCTTCGGTCAAGAAGTGGGCGCCCGCCCAGGTCAGGAACTTGTTGACCTGATCCAGATAGAAGCGCCTGTGCGTGTGCGCGAAGAGCAGCGCGCCGAGCAGCGACCCCGAGGCCAGCGCCTCCCCGGCCTTGTAGGGGTGTGAGGTGTTCCACCACAGCCCACCGCCCTGCGAGTCCCAGCCACGCGCCGCGATGAACGCGAAGGCCCGCTCGGCGTCGCGCAGGAAGCGCGCGTTTCCGGTCGCGCGGTAGGCATCCACGAAGGCAAGCCCCCACCAGCCGTTGTCGTCGAACCATGTGCGCACCTGGCCGCGGTCATTCGGATAGGGCGCGAAGCCGGCCGTCGGGCGCAGCGTGCGGTCGAAGTAGCGCTCGGCGCCGGTCGCGAACGCGACCAGGTCGGCACGGTGAGCGGGGGAGGGCGCGGCGATGTCGATCGCGTCAAGCGTCTCGAACAGCGGCACGATGCCCCAGATCGTGGCCAGCGGATAGCGTTCGTGGTCGTTCAGACGCTCGTCATACCAACCGAGGCGCCGGTCGCGCCAGCTGCCCTGGGCACGCGCAACGCCTCGCTCGGCGAGCTGCAGGTAGGGCAGCGACGGAGCACCAGCAGGCGGTTCGCCGGACGACGGCGATTGGACACCGGGCAGTTCGCCCGTTGCCTGCCTCGGCGGCGGCGAGCGTTCGCCCGAGCGGGCCGACGCCACCCCGGGTGCCAGCAGGGCGAGCGACAGGACGAGGGCGAGCGCGGTCGTGCGGGCGCGAGGAGCAACGCCGGTTTCAACCCACACGCGCCGACCATAGCGCCTGCCGTTCGGGCCTCCGCCGCTGCACGGCGCCTTGCGCACGCCGCGCCGGGCAGGATCAGGACCACCACACATCCGCTAGCCACGACCGCGCGCGGTCCTTGTGCAGGGCGCTGCGGGAGTGCGAAGATGCCTGCTGGCGCCCGTTCACACCCGAAGCGAGCCAGCCCATGCCGCCCCAGTCGGAGATGCCCTCATATGAGCTAGCGGTAGCCGAGCATCGCTGGGAGGTGCCGGAGCGCTTCAACATCGCGCTGGACGTGTGCGACAGGCACCCGCGGGAGAAGCTCGCGATGATCCACGAGCACTTCTCGGGAGCGTTGCGCGAGGTGAGCTGGGGCGAGCTTCAGGATCTCTCAAACCAGTTCGCCAACCTGCTCGCGTCGCTCGGCGTCGGACGCGGGGATCGGGTGGCGGTGGTGCTGCCGGCGACCCCCGAGACGGCGGCCGTGTTCTTCGCGACGTGGAAGCTGGGCGCACTGCTCCTGTCGATGTCGGTTCTCTACGGGGACGAGGGCATCGCGCACCGCCTGGGCGACTCCGAACCGAGCGTGCTCGTCACCGACGGGGCCAACGCCGGGCGCTTCGAGGGCCTTGAGCCGGAGCTGCTCGTGGTCGGCGAGGACACGCTCGCGGGCGCCTCGACGGAGTTCGAGCCCGTCGAGACGCTCGCGGACGATCCCGCGCAGCTCTACTACACCTCCGGCACCACGGGGCTCGCCAAGGGCATCGTCCACGCCCACCGCTACATCCTCGCCCACGAGGAGTTCCGCTACTGCCACGACATCCGGGCCGACGAGCGCTTCCACGGGATGGGCGAGTGGGCATGGGCCGCGGGCATCTGCCCGCTCCTCGGCCCGTGGCGGCTCGGCGCCGTGCAGTGCGTCTACCAGCGCGAGGGCGGCTTCGATCCCCACAAGCAGCTCGACTTCCTCTCCCGTCACAGGGTGAGCAACGTCTTCGCGACCCCCACCGCGATCCGCTCGATGATGTCGATCGACGACGCCCGCACGCGCTATCCGCAGGAGTTCCGCATCGTGTGCTCGGCCGGTGAGCCCCTGAACCCGGAGGCGATTCGCTGGTTCCGCGACCAATACGGCGTCACCGTCCTCGACTACTACGGGCTCACCGAGTCCTATCCCCTGTGCGGCAACTACCCCTTCATGGAGGTCCGCGAGGGGTCCATGGGCAGGCCGGTCCCGGGCTGGGAGATCGCGATCCTCGACGAGGACGAGCAGCCGGTGCCCCGGGGCGAGCGTGGCGAGATCTGCCTGAGGGCACGCACGAATCCCCACTACCCGCTCGGCTACTGGCGTCAGCCCGCCGCCAGCGAGGAGGCCTTCGGCGGGGACTGGTTCCACACCAAGGATGCCGCCAGCATGGACGCGGACGGCTACGTCTGGTACGAGGGCCGCGCCGATGACGTGATCATCGCCGCCGGCTATCGCATCGGCCCCTTCGAAGTCGAGTCGGCATGCCTGGAGCACGCCGCCGTCGCCGAGGCCGCCGCGGTTGCCGCACCCGACGAGCGACGCGGCAACGTGGTCAAGGCGTTCATCGTTCCCGCCGCGGGTCACGAGGCCTCCGACGCGCTCGCCGAGGACATCAAGGAGTTCGTCCGCGCTCGCCTCTCGGCCTACGCCTACCCACGGCGCATCGAGTTCGTCACCGAGCTGCCCAAGACGCTGACCGGCAAGATCAGACGCATCGAGCTGCGCGAACGCGCGCGAACCCGCGACCCCGACTTGGCGGCCCGCGATCAGGCACTCGGCTCTGACCGGGCGCCTGACGCCCGGATGACCCAACCGCGACGCTCAGACGACCAATAGGTGACGTTCGGCCGACACTGTACGGTTGAGCTGTGGAGCCACCCCCCTCCATTGCGACGCTCGAGACGACCGGCCTTCGCGACGGCTACGCCGACCTGGGCGAGGTGCGACTGCACTATGTCGAGGCGGGCGAGGGACCGCTCGTCGTGCTGCTCCACGGCTTCCCCGAGTTCTGGTTCAGCTGGCGGCTGCAGATTCCGGCGCTCGCGACGTCGGGCTTTCGCGTGGTCGCGCCCGACATGCGTGGCTACAACCTGTCATCGCGGCCGGCGGGTGTCGCGGCCTACGACATCGACCGGCTCGCCGCCGACATCCGCGACCTCATCCACGAGCGGGGAGCGGAGTCCGCGTTCCTGGTCGGTCACGACTGGGGCGGGGCCGTGGCGTGGATGACCGCGATGAACCACCCGGAGGTCGTGGAGCGGCTGGCCATCCTCAACTGCCCCCATCCGCGGCGGCTCCTGCACGGCCTGCGCAAGCCGCGGCAGCTCATGAGGTCCGGGTACATGTTCTTCTTCCAGCTGCCGTGGCTGCCGGAGCGCGCCATCCGCGCGGATCGCTGGCGGGCTGCCCGGACGGGCTTCGAACGTGACGCCCGTCCGGGCGCGTTCACGCCCGAGGACATCGCCGCCTATGTCGAGGCGTGGTCGAAGCCGGGCGCGGCGACGGCGATGATCAACTACTACCGGGCCCTCTTCCGTCAGTCGCCGAGGGGCGCCGAGGGGCGGATGCGCCCGGTCCGAGCGCCGACCCGCGTGATCTGGGGCCAGCAGGACCGCCACATCGGCGCCGACCTGGCCGAGCCCGACGCGGCCGACGTTCCCAACCTCGAGCGCGTCGTCCGCCTGCCCGGCGCCTCGCACTGGGTTCAACACGACGAGCCCGAGCAGGTGTCCCAGCTGCTAGTCGAGTTCTTCGGTGCCTGAGCTGAGCGGCGGCGAGCTGCTTCGCGAGTGGCGGCGGCTGATGGATGCCATGATCGCGTCCGTGGCGTCCGCGGGCGGGCGCTCGGAGCTTCCGCGCAGCCTGCTGCGACCCATGCAACGCCAGCTCGAGCTGCTGCAGGAGATCATCGAGCGCGAGCGCAGGCTACAGCGGGAGTTGACGGGCACTCTCGTCGCGCCCGTCGACGCGGTCTTCGACCTGCTCGAGGAAACCGGGGCGACGCTCGGCCGGCAGGCGGAGGCGTTGGAGGCGGCAGGGCGCGCGCTCGAGGAGACCGCCGGGCTGGTGAAGCACCAGGCCGAGCTCTTCGAGCGGTCGATCGGCGCGCTGCGCCAGCCGGCCGAGTTCGCGAAAGCGGCTGCAGGACTGGACCGGCGGCCGAAGAAGAGTGGCGGTCGCGCACCGCGCAGCGGCTCGGGAAAACCCCGAGGCTCGGGTAAACCCCGAGGCTCGGGAAAACCTCGAGGCTCGGGAAAACCTCGAGGCTCGGGAAAACCTCGAGCTTGAGCGCGACGCTCAGCGCCCGCGGTGCTTATCGCGCGCCGCGGGTCGCCCCGTATGCGCCGCGGGTCGCCGCGCGCGCGCTGCACCAGCAGCGCCGCCCTCGTGGACCGCTCCGTCCGCTCGGGCCGCAGCCAAGAGCTCCCCGACCGAGGCGCTGATGGCGCTCACCAGCACCTCGTGGTCCGGCACGGCGTCGCGATCGGCGACCACGCCGAGGAACACGTTGCCGTCATAGCTCAGCGCCGCGACGCCGACGGCGCGCTCGGCGGCGAGCGGCACGAGCGGATGAACCTCGCGCATTGGCGCCCCGAAGGCGTACAGCGTCTGCTGGGGACCCGGCACGTTCGTGATCGTCACGTTGAACAGTCGCCTGTCGTAGAGGGCCTGCGCAATCGTGGCGTGGATCACCGGCGGCGCCAGTCCCGTGAGCTCGAGCACCGCGCTGGAGCCCGCCGCCTGCCTTCCAGCCGACTTCAGCGAGTCGGAGCGGGCCACGGTTTCGCGATAGCGCCGCAGGGGATCGGCCTCTGCCACGGGCAGCTCCACATACAGCGAGGAGATCCTGTTCCCCAGCGCGAAGTGCTCGCTCGCGATGCGGACGTTCATCGGGACCATCGCACGCAGCCCCTCCGCCGGCAGTGCCTCGCCCCGGGACTGGAGCAGCGCCCGCAGCCCGCTGGCGGTGATTGCGAGCACGACGTCGTTGACCGTGCCGCCGAGGGAGTCCTTGATCTCCTTCAGGTCCGCCAGAGGGACGCGCACGACATCGAAACGGCGCCTGGTGCCGATCGGCCCGTTGAGACTCGTGCGCGGCGCGCCGTGAAGCTGCTCCTGCACGATCAGGTCGATCGCCGCGCGCGCGCTTGCAAGCGCCTGGCGTGGGTGAAGCGCACCGTGGGCTCCCATCTGGGCCGCGCGCAGCATCGTGTCGACCGGCAGCAGCCCCTCCCAGACGTGCGCCAGGGAGGCCAGCGGGCCAGGAGCGGCCCCGTGACCGCCGGAAGGCCGATGATCGCCACCGGGAGAGGACTCATCGCCGCCGCCTGCACGGCCCGCGGAGGGCTGCGACGACCGAGCGCTTGGCGTCCCGTCGGCCGTCGCGTCGAGTATCAGGTGACCGACGTCGACCGAGCCCACACCATCGACCATGCAGTGGTGCGTCTTGTGCGCGAGCGCCCACCGCCCATCGGCCAGCCCCTCGACCAGCACCATTTCCCACAGCGGCCGACGGCGGTCCAGTCGCTGGGAGAAGAAGCCCGATGACCACTCCGCCAGCTCCTCATAGCCTCCCGGCGCCGGGAGCGCCGCGCGGGTGATGTGCCTGCCTACGTCGAACTCGGGATCGTCCTCCCAGTCCGGCCACGACAGCCCGCCCGTGTGCGGCTCTGACAGGCGCTGTTCATAGCGCGGCAGCTGTCCCAGCCGGCCTGCCAGGTGCCGGCAGAGATCCTCGCGCGAGGGCGAGCCACCGCTCGGCAGGGGATCGAACACCATGATCCCGCCGATGTGCATGTGCGCGCTCTCGTCGGCCTGTTCGAGCTCGAGGAAGGTCGCGTCCAGGGGGGTGAGATGGTCGCTCATGGCGGGAGGAGAGCGCCGGCCACGGCTGCCGACGGCGGGCGAGCGGTGGCCGCAACCGCACTTGGATGTGTATCAGCCATCGCAGGACGCTATCTGCCGGGGGGTGCCGCGTCATCCGGGGTATCCCGCGCGCGGGCCCGGAGATACCACGGATAGGAGACCCGTGGGCGTGGGCCGGAGATCCACGTATGGGAGACCGGTGGGCGTGGGCCGAAGATCCACGGATGGGCGACACGCCCCGAGTTCCGTGGCTAGAGGCGCGAGCTGTCGCGGCGCCTAGAGGCGACCGACGCCGGCTCCCGGCGAGCGGCGCCCCACCGCCCCCACCGCGACGGACCTATGATCGGGGTCAGATCATGAGCGTCGAGGCAACCGTTCTTCTCGACGAGTTGCTCGAGGTGGGCGGCCGGGACGTCCTTGACGTCGGCTGCGGCGAGGGGTGGCTCGTACGCCGGCTGGCGAAGGCAGGCGCGCGCGTCGTCGGCGTCGATCCGCTGGCGGCCGCGCTCGAACGGGCGCGGCGCGAGGGGCCAGCCGATCATCCCGCCCGCTACGTCGAGGGTGTCGCCGAGGCCCTTCCGTTCCCCGCCGCCGGCTTCGATGTGATCGTCTTCTTCAACAGCCTCCACCACGTCCCCGAGGACCGCATGGACGCGGCGCTGGCCGAGGCCGCGCGCGTGCTGCGCCCCGGCGGCGTGCTCTACGTACAGGAGCCGCTGGCCGAGGGCGAGTTCTTCGAGCTCACCCGGATGATCGAGGACGAGACCCGTGTGCGTGCCGCGGCGCAGGCGTCGCTCGGCCGGGCCGCCGGCGGCGCGCTCGTCGAGCTCGCCGCTCGCGAGGCGGTGATCACGCCGCGTTTCAAGGACCTCGAGGCGCTGCGCCGTCTGCTGATCAGCGTCGAGCCTGCCCGGGCCGGGGCGATCGGCGAGCAGGAACCAGCCCTGCGTGCCGCCTTCGAGCGTCTCGGCCGGCCCGCCGAGGAAGGGCGCGAGTTCGACCAGCCGATCCGCGCCAGCCTGTTCGCGCCGGTCGGTCAGGGCCAGGATTCCGGCCCTGCAGGGGACCTCTGAGAGGCGGCGAGCAGGCCGTCGTAGAAGGACGGTCGTGGTGGTCGCGATCTGAGAGGATTAGCCAACAGGTGGGGCGAACCGAGGGGAGTGGGATATGTACGACTACGTGATCGTTGGTGCCGGGTCGGCAGGCTGCGTGCTCGCGGCGCGACTTTCGGAGGATCCGGGCACACGTGTGCTGCTGCTCGAGGCGGGGCCGCCTGACACGAACGACCTGATCCACATCCCGGCGGCGTTCAGCGCGCTGTTCCGCACCGAACAGGACTGGGACCACTCGACCGTCTGGGAGCCGCAGCTGTACAACCGGCGCGTGTACCTGCCGCGCGGCAAGATGCTCGGCGGCTCCTCCTCGCTGAACGCGATGATCTACATCCGCGGCAACCGTGCCGACTACGACGAGTGGCGCGACGATCTCGGCTGTCCCGGCTGGGGATTCGACGAGCTGTTGCCCTACTTCAAGCGCGCCGAGGACAACGTGCGCGGCGCCGACGAGCTGCACGGCGCCGGCGGGCCCCTGTCGGTGACCGAGGGCCGTGCGCGCACGCCGATGACCTCGCTGTTCCTCGAGGCGGCACAGGCGTACGGGCTGCCGGCCAACGACGACTTCAACGGCTCCTCCCAGGACGGCGTCGGCTCCTACCAGGTGACCCACCGCAACGGCGCTCGCGCAAGCGCCGCCGTCTGCTACCTGCACCCGGTGATGGACCGGCCAAACCTCGAGGTGCGCACGCGCTCGCACGCGCTCAAGCTCACCTTCGACGGCGTGCGTGCCACCGGCGCGGTCGGCGTTGACGGCAGCGGCGAGCAGTTCGAGGTGCGCGCCGAGCGCGAGGTGATCGTCTCGTGCGGGGCGTACGACTCGCCTAAGCTCCTGATGCTCTCTGGCATCGGCCGGCCCGAGGAGCTCGAGCTGCTGCAGATACCGCTCGTGGCCGAGTGCCCGGAGATCGGCGGCAACCTGCAGGACCATTCGAACGCCGGCTGCGTCTGGCTGACCGACCGCGAGGACAGCCTGTTCGGGGCGCTCAACGACGAGAACCTTGCGCGCTTCCAGCAGGGCGAGGGCCCGCTCACCTCGACCGTGGCCGAGGCCGGCGGCTTCATGCGCACACGCGAGGGCCTGGACGCGCCCGACATCCAGTTCCACTTCGCACCTGCGAAGTTCGCCGCGGAGGGGCTCGTACCCGCCGACGAGCACGGCCTGGCGTGCGGAGCATGCGTGTTGAAGCCGCGCAGTCGCGGCTACGTGGCCGTCGGCTCTCCCGACCCGACGGCCAAGCCGATCATCGTCCACAACTACTACGAGGACCCAGACGATCTCAGGACGGCGGTCGACGGCGTGCGAGCGGTGATGGAGATCGGACGGCACAGCCCGCTGGCGGAGTGCATCAGCGGCCCGCAGTTCGTGCCCGCCTCCGACAGCGATGCCGACATCGAGGAGCACGTGCGCAGGACGACGCAGACGCTCTACCACCCGGTCGGCACCTGCCGCATGGGCTCGGACGCGACGTCGGTCCTCGACACCGAGCTGCGCGTGCGGGGCGTCGAGGGCCTGCGTGTCATCGACGCGTCGGTGATGCCCACGGTCCCGCGCGGCAACACGAACGCTCCCACGATCGCGGTCGCAGAGCGGGCCGCGGACCTGATCCGGGGCAGCGAGCCGCTTGCGCCCGCCTCGCCGCAGGTGGCCAGGGCCGGGGCCTGACCGCGCGCTGGAGCTGCGATTCGCCGCCGGGCCCTGGACGAGCCGGATCTCAGTCTGCGCGCTCGTCCGCCCGCTGGTCCTCGCCCGCGAGACCTTCGGCCTGGCTACGGGCGGCGGCCGAGCGCACGGGCCAGCCGGGCTCATACCCGAACACATCCGTGAGCGGGGCCGAGCCGTAGCGCTCGGAGACGACCTCGAAATGCTCGGGTGTGACGAGCGCGGGGTGCGGCACGGCGCAGGAGCGCGCCAGGGCCAAGAGCTCGGCGCGCAGCGCGACGATGTAGTTGGCCGCGCGACTTGACTTGAGCTGCGGGTCGAGTCCGTGCATGAGCCACCGCGACTGGGTCGCCACCCCGGTTGGGCAGCGACCGGTGTGGCAGCGCTGCGCCTGGATGCAGCCGATCGCGAGCATCGCCTCGCGACCCACGCTGACGAGATCACAGCCGAGGGCGAACGCGAAGAGCGCCGAGTCAGGGAAGCCGAGCCGGCCCGAGCCGATGAACGTCACATCCTCGGCCAGGCCGGCGCGCGCAAAGGTGCTGTAGACGCGGGCGAAGCCCAGCTTGAAAGGCAGTGCCACGTGATCGGCGAACGACAGCGGCGCGGCGCCGGTACCGCCCTCGCCACCGTCGACCGTGATGAAGTCGGGGCCGCCGCCGGTGACCGCCATGCGCTCGGCCAGCTTCTCCCAGAAGCCGCTCTCGCCGACAGCCGACTTGATGCCCACCGGGAGGCCGGTGTCCTGCGCGATCAGCTCGACGAACTCGATCAGGCCGTCGACGTCGGAGAAGGCCGAGTGCGCGGGGGGACTGACGCAGTCCTCACCGGCGGGCACGCCGCGAATGGCGGCTATCTCGGGGGTCACCTTGGCGCCCGGCAGCAGTCCCCCGAGCCCGGGCTTCGCGCCCTGCGAGAGCTTGACCTCGACCGCCCGGACCGGTGCCCCGTCCACCCGTTCGCGCAGCCGCTCGAGACTGAACCGGCCGCGCTCGTCGCGGCAGCCGAAGTAGCCGGTGCCGACCTGGAAGACCAGCTCGGCGCCATCGAGATGGGCGGACGCGAGGCCACCCTCACCCGTGTTCTGAAGGCAGCCGGCGAGCATCGCACCGCGGTTCAGCGCCTCGACCGCGACCGACGACAACGACCCGTAGCTCATGCCGGACAGGTTCACGACCGACGCGGGGCGAAACGCGCGGCGTCGCCGGTGGCCGGCGCCCAGCACCTTGGCGGCCGGGACGGCGTACCGCGGCGCGCCACCCGGCTCTCCGGCGCCCGGCGCGGGCGCGGGAAACGGCGAGTGCTTGATGATGAGCAGGCTCTCCACAGCCTCCATCTCATCGTCGGTTCCAAAGCCGAACACGTTCGGCCTGCCCTCCGCGGATGCCTCGATCCAGCGCCTCTGGTCGCGCGAGAACGGACGCTCCTCGTTGTTGGAGGTGACGATGTACTGACGCAGCTCGGGGCCGAACGCCTCGAGCGCGTATCGGAAGTGCCCGACGATCGGGAAGTTGCGCAGGATCGCGCGCCGGCGCTGCAGGAGGTCGTAGCCCACGACCCCGGCCAGCACCGCAGCGGTGGCACGGAGACGAGAGCCGGATCGCTTCACGATGCGCGCTCGCCTCGGGCTAGGTCCGACCGTGAACGATCTCGCCGGCCGGGTCCTCTCGGGGCCTCCACAGCGCGTCGTCGCCCAGCGGCTCGCGGACGGCGCGGCCGGCAGCGACGAGCTCGATCAGCGCCGCCTCGGCGGCCATCCGGTTCGGCTCATCGTTTCCGCGGACGAGCAGCGCCGCCACCTCCTGCGTCGTCAGCCCGTCGCGGAAGCGCTCGAGCAGCGGGGCCGGTGTATCCGGGGGAGGCTCCCGGTGGATCGTCGGGTCGAGGTTGGCCAGGAGCACGTCGTAGGCCTCGACCGGCTGGAACCCGCCTGCGACGAAGCGCCTCCCGTTGGACTCGAACACGACCGACGGCGCGGTGAAGCGCACCGGGCCGTCGGTCGTCGCGGTCTTGCCCTGGAGCTCGGCCGGCGACCCGGCCGCCGTGCGGGTCTCGGCGCGATCGCGCCCATAGGCCTCGCTCACCTCCGGGGAGTCGAGCCGCGAGATGATCTGATCGGCGTCGATGCCCGGCACGGCGCGCAGCACCTCGGCGAGCTGCGCGTCCTCGTCGGCCAGCAGCGAGG
>Ga0209048_10002793_pt1 | contig 17138 bp, 17 predicted proteins | sample FrelakmetCRP12CR_FD_187146 | JGI IMG/M metagenome (GOLD analysis project Ga0209048, IMG submission 187146) | Freshwater lake sediment microbial communities from the University of Notre Dame, USA, for methane emissions studies - CRP12 CR (SPAdes)... | ecosystem: Environmental > Aquatic >... | reverse complement strand
CCCATCACTTGGCGGGGTTTGATGAGGGGAGACGAGAGGTGCAGGTTCTGTACGGGGGACAGAGTCTGCGATCAGGGGTTCAATTGAATAGATCTCTTTATCGATGGTTCGCTCAGTTTTCCCGGGTTTATGACTGACAACAGGTGGGACCGGTACCGATACCTGCGGAGGGATGGATTCGGTTGCCGGTTGACCGGCAGGTTCCACGATTGGTTGAACGATGGGTTCCAGTACAGGCTGGGGGGCGGGCTCAGGTACCAACTGAGCAACAGGTTCCACGACTGGTTGAGCGATGGGTTCGGGTAGGGTCTGTGGTGCGGGTTCCGGAACGGGCTCGGAAACCGGTGCCGTTACCGGCTGGGTTCCGGGTGCCAGTTCATCAACCTGATCACCGGACATGAGGATTTTTGTCCCGCACAGGTTGCAGTACTCCGAGCGCAGCGGTACGCGGTTCCCGCACCGGAGACAGAATGTGCCCGCAGGCAGGGACGACGTTTCGATGGGTTTTTTGGGCACTGAGCTCATTTCGACTGATGTGCTGTCGCCACGGATGATCTCGATCCGGGACGCTTTTGCTCTCCCGGGTTTTCCTTCCTGCACATGGCCGGGTGAAGGAGCACCGCTGCGGGTTGTGTCCTGCTGCAACACCGCGGAGTGCTCTTTGAGTTTTCCTACCCATTCGTCGCATTCACGCTTCCTTCGTTCGCGGGGCTTCTGGGAAAAAGTGAGTATAACTGATCGCAAGGCACCCGAATTATCGGTAACGGAGAGGGTGATGATCGGGTCCCGGATGGCATTCTCTTCTCCCTGAACTGTACGTATCGCTGCAAGCGGGATATCCTCCTGCTGGACACTGCCTTTGGCGCTTTCCACGAGTATGAGGCGTTTGTTGGTGAGGATCGCTTCGAACCGCACGGATTTGACAACAATATTCTGCGTTGCCAGAATAATGGGTTCATCGCTGTTCAGATACGGGTTGCCCATAGTACCACTATCGTATGTATAATTCTGTTATTCAGAGCAATAAGGTTTCATGGAGCATTAGGCTTTGTAGTCAGAGCACGATTGCTGGATACAGGATATCCGGATGCAGTGCCCGTGTAGTGTACTGCCCGTCAGTGGTGGTGTTATTGGCGTACTTCATTGACTCCCCCTCCTGTATTCACCATTACCTTTTATTGCACACCTGCCGAAAAGAGGTCACATGGATACTGAGCTTCGTGATACCTTCTCCCGGTTGTGGCAGACATCATTTGAGAGGGCAGAACTGCCGATCACGTTTGAAATCGGCGGGGATCCCACAAGTGCCACAAAGGCGCCTGTCCAAAAAGGGTGGAAATGCCTGGTCTGTGACCTCTTCAAAGTCAGAAAGGGGGTCTCACTTTCCTTTGACCCTGCTTCCCTCTCCTGCAGCGGGGCAAAATTCTATTGTGGGTACGAGACTGAACGGAGTCCGGATTTCCGGTATTTTCTCTCGTATGGAAAACCGGGCGGGGTCAGGGGGGAGCGGTACAAACGGACCCCCGAGATAGTTGATGAAGCCGATAAGCACCGCGTCCATATTCCCATACAGGGTAAAAGCATCATATTCAGGAGGTGGGACCGGCTGTCCGATGCGGATAACCCGGACGTCGTGGTTTTCTTTGCACGACCGGAAGTGCTCTCCGGGCTCTTTACCCTGGCAAACTTTGACCAGACCGATCCGAATGGGGTCATCTGTCCGTTTGGTGCCGGGTGCGGATCGATTGTTCACTACCCTTACCTTGAGCAGCAGAAAGAGCATCCCAAAGCGGTTCTCGGGTTATTCGACCCGTCGGCACGTCCATGCGTTGGGGTTGATATCCTGACCATGGCGATCCCGATGAAGAAGTTTACCAAGATGATCGGGTACATGGAGGAGAGCTTCCTTATCACCACAACATGGGACACCGTGAAAAAAAAGATCGCCCGGAGCAATGCGATTCATACGGTATGAGGTGTGGGCAGGATTTCACCCGATTCGCGGCACAAAAAAAAGGAACGGGGCACCAGAAGTCACTACAATGTCAGTGTCAGGTTCTGCTGCTTCCCGCCACCCGGTACTTGTCTTTTGGTACCAGCATCTCGAAGCGTGCACCTTTACCGGGTATGCCTGTTTCGGTGATCGATATACCGGTAATCGAGAGGATCTCATGGGAGAGAAAGAGACCAAACCCGGTATTCTTGCCAAACCCCCGCTCAAACAGGTGTTTTTTATCTTCTAAAGAAATGCCAACCCCGTCATCCTCACAAAAAATTACAAGCCCCTCCTTTGTTTCCTGCGAGAAGACACGGATGGTCGTTACCTGATCTCCTCCGTGCCTGAGTACATTATCGAAAAGGTTGTAGAACACTTTCTCAAAGAGCGGATCGGTGAGGGCTTCGAAGTCTATATGGCCTGCTTCAACCTTCACCTTCCTCATGGGGAGAGCCTCTTTTGCCCGAATGATGATCTCGTTGATGTTCTGCCACGAGGGCGCTTTCACGCCCATATCCTGATAGTCGCCGGTGAACCTGATCTGGCGCTCTATGATCTCTGCAATCGATTCTTCCTTATCGATGATATCAGCACGGGGCGGGTCTGTCCCGGTTCCCCGTGAGAGTTCGATATATGCTCTGAGCGCCATCAGCTGGTTGAGGATATCATGACGGGTGACGCTGGACAGAAGATTAAGCCGCTTGTTTGCCTGGAACAATGCCACTTCCATCTGCCTGCGCTCGGTCATATCCTGGTTAATCCCCATCATTCGGATGGGGGATCCGGTATTGTCCCGCAAAATAACCTTTCCCTGAGAGTGCACCCACCGCCATTCCCCGTTTTTATGTTTCATCCGGTAAATAGCCTCAAAATACGGGGTTTTCCCAGAGGTGTGGTCTTCACTATTTCTGATTACCGTGGGAAGGTCATCTGGATGCACCCGTTCCTGCCACCAGAGTGCGGGTTTGTTGAGATCTTCACCCGAATACCCGAGCATCTCGGCCCATTTGGAGTTGTGGACAATTTCATTATTAACCAGATTATAGTCCCAGAGCCCGAGGTTTGCAGCATCAATGGCAAGGTTCAAGCGACTTTCGCTCATACGAATGACCGCCTCGGATGCCTGGAGGAGTCGCCTCTCCTGTTCGTCGCGCTTCCGGATAAAGAGAAATGTCAGCACCAGTCCCAAGATCACCAGCGTACCCGCAATAGCGGGTGTGGTGGCAGTGGCAATCTGCCGGGTCCAGTCCCGTGCATCGACATCCATCCCAAAGACCGCTATAATTCTGCCGGTCTCCGGATCATTGACGGGAATAAAGCCGCTCACCCATGTGCCCCAGCGGTCGCTTAACGGTCCCTCAGTAGTGTCTTCGCCTGTCAAAAACGTATTTTTAAGGATATCCGATGCTTCGGGATACTCCTCCCCGGGCGGCGAATAATCCTCTGAATCCGGCTGTTCCGAATCGATGAAAAGGAAAATAGTACCGTCCGGTTGCCTTCCCATCAGGTACGTAAACCTGACGAGCGGGGCTATGGACCGTATTTTTGCCATCTGGGCTTTCAACAGCCGGTAATCCTGAGACATCAGGTCTGTTTCCGAGCCGGTCAGATGTGCCACCTGGCTGACGGGAATGCCCTGTTCGGCAAGGCGGGTCTCGGTGAGCAGCTGTGTTCGCAGGCGATTGTCTTCTGCCTGTGCTGCCCAGAGGGTTAAAAAAAATCCGCTGACAAGGATAATAATTACTGCGATGATGATCCACCGGTTCGGATCTCGGGTCATGGTGCATCCCGTATCCCGGAATCCGGATTCCCGTTTCCCGTTCTTTCAGGTATGATTGGATCCGTCATCTCAATTCCCACGTTTCTCTTATCTGGTGTCAATGCTCTGCACTTGTTAAAGGATAGTTGGGTATCATCCCTCAAATAATTACATGTAAAAAATTTCCAAGGATGAACAATACGATGACTATGGAAAACCCTGCAATGGATGGTAAAAATGATCAGGCACGGGGCATGTGTCGGGAATGAACCTTTCCTTTGCGTGTTGTTCCATTCATTTAATTTCACAGCAGGTTGAAGGGTTTTTTCGCTCTCCACAGCAGGATCCCTCATCGCCCCCGCATGAACAGCTGTCCATATCCTTTCCCCTGAGTGCAGCCGATATCATCGCCCAAGCGCACCCGACCCCGCTCTGGACTTCAATCGCCTGAACCGGGCAGTTGAGAGCACATGCCCCGCATTCCATGCAGGCGGACGGGCGGACGAGTTCCGCATGGTCCGGTCCTTCCGCAAACACCCTGTGCGGGCAGACCTGCGTGCAACGCCGGCAGTTGATGCACCGTTCCGGGAAATACTTCAGGGTAGTCTCCGTGTACGAGTCCGGCATCAGATCACTCCCGACAGCCGGCTTATCCCGAGGAGAATCCCGAGCGCAGTACCGGATCCTGCCAGCAGTACCATGACCGGAACGTACCGGAAAATCTCCTTCTTCACTCCGGTCCGCGAGGTGAACGTCGTCGAGCCGGTGAAGTTGAGCGCGAGGTACGCCGTAACCGCCGGCATGATCAGCAGGGGAACAACCGCCGTAACGACTTCAGCCCAAACGGGCAGCGACGAGACCATTGCTAACGAGGCGGCGAACGGAATTGCGATGACGGTGCCGAGGATGAACCCTTTTGTCGAGAAATCCTTTGTGGGGATGAACGGAAGCAGGGCGGGGAAGAGAACCGTGCCTGCAAGTACTGCGGTGACCGCTGCAAGCGCGGCGACTAGGCCGGCAAGGACATACACCACGGCCGCTACCACAACCATCGGCAGCACCGCATGGACCAGCTCGACCGGGACCAGGACGAGCCGGTCCCGGAGCGGGAACAGCACCTCGCGCATCGAGGGCGTCGCGGTACGGGTCTTCAGGTACTCCGGCAGGTCCGATGCCCGCACCGGGCCATACTCCACGCTGAACCCGGACCGGCGCAGGATCTCGGGCCACGAGACGCCGGGCGCACCCAGCTGGGGCACGATGATCTTTTGGTGACTGACGAGACTGGCAAGGCTCACGGATTCGATACGACGTACAAGTTCATCCGAGCCGAACGTCCCTTTCCCGGCAGCGCACCAGACATTGATACCCTTCGTGTCCAGAACAAGGATCCACGCGTCTAGTCCTATCAGGGCCGAGCGGAGTGCATCGAAACTAAGTGTGTAGTTCGCCGAGGCAAAGACCGGCGAGTCCGGGTCCGGGTTCCCGAGCCTGTATAGGCCCGGGTCCACCCGGTGCCCTTCGCGGTTCCAGCCCCAGCGGGCGAAGAAATGATCGAGCCGGTCGGCGAACGTGATCGTGCCCGTGACCGCGTGGATTTCGTGTGAAAATGGGGTATCCCCATTACAGGTGCATGATGGTTGCTGCTGTTCCATGACCCTCACATCATTTCAAATTTTGTTGAAACATTGTGTGCAGGGCAAGGCTATATATCTTTTCATTTCATATTAATTTGAAATGGCGCGCAAACAACAGTCCTGCTGTGGCATCCAAAGCAAACGCCTGTCAAAAGTAAAAGAAATGGAGATCCCGGAATCCATCCGGGAGGAACTCGACCGGATCGGCGGGTTGGGAGCGCTTGCCAAACGCATCCCGGCAGAAAAGGATCTTGACAGGAAGAGCCGGATCCATCATGCACTGTCTGAATCCTTGCGCCTTGCCATCCTTTACCTCTTAATTGACCAGCCGCTCTGCGTCTGTGTCATCAAGGAGTTTACCCGGATCGCCGATTCAAAGCTGTCCTACCATCTTGCCGTCCTCAAGGAGAGCGGGCTGATCGAGGGTAAGTACCAGGGGAACTGGATCATCTACTCGCTGACAGATACGGGCAGATCCTGCATTTCGTGATCTGTCATGTCTCATTACATCCGCTGATACAAAAAAATAGTCAACTGGTCACCGAAGAAACCAAGTAACCTGCGGAGTGGACTACCCCTCATCAACGAGGTGGTGGATAGAAACCGGTGCAGCCATTCGGGCATGGCACTTTTATACCTTTTGGGTGGTTGATAACTCCCGTGCCATAACAAAGAGTGCATATTTTTTTTGTTGGCTTTTTATTAATTGGAGGCACGATCTATCTTCCTTTGGATAGTGCTTTCCACCCATATATATCTACAGGTTTAAGTGTTTCACTTTACCTCCCGAACTGCTTATCCAACCCCTTGTTTTCCGACGTTATGGGAGATGCCCGGGACCCGGAAAAACCGGGAACCTGTAACGAAAATGTTTATAATGGATAGAACGATATTTCTTTTTGCCGCAGGTTATGCGGCTTGAAACATGTATTCTTTGGCTGTCATTGACCGCCATCAATGGTGATCCCCAACCTCTTTCTTTTTTATATGTTTATACGATTCGTCGTAATTATCAAATAACCGGGACCTACGAAGAATATGGCAAAAATAGCAGGGGATTATGTTCTCTCTCTCATTGTAGTTTGACCCAGTAAAGGTCATGGGGGGAAAGAAGGGCACACGCAGGTAAGCGGCGGACCTTCGCATAATACACTGCCGCTGCCATTCTCTCATGTTCCTTCATCACATATCACACATTGTCTATTGAGAAATCTCTCAAGCCACGCTCAACCTTCGGTCAGGGTGACTCCCCCGTATTGTGATAGTCAGGTAACAAGGTTAGAAAATAGATCAAATACCATGGTGTTTTTTCCAGAGCTAAAAAAGGAACACGACGGAACAGCACAAAAAACGTCCGGAACCGTCCCCTGGCAGATGGTATGATCCCATGTCGCACTATGAGTCTGATTAAAAAAGGAAGCGAACGATCACTCCGCAGCGATCCAGCATACCGGATCAATGAGGGATCCGGTCTCCAGTTCGGCATGAACGATAAAAAAATCCGCAATGTGGTCCGGAGAAAGAATGACCACATCCTCGTCACGCTTAATGGAATTCTTCATTTTTGTAAGAACAAGTACCCGAATAACATCCTTCTGACGGGACGCCGCATGATACTTTTCAAGATCACCTGCACATCCATTGACCTGATCAATATGAGCCCGGATAATTTCATCGGAATCCTTGAATTCGAGAATATACACGGAAGCTCCCAAGATGATCACCCCCAAGCAACGGTCGTTTTTACATTGTAATTCATATTCAAAAATGATCGTGTACTTCCCGAGATCAGGTATTAGCTGAACTAACTGTTTCAACTCTTTTTGCAGGATTTCAAACGACTGTTCCCACGCATCACGCTGGCTGTCATTGGCAGGACAATTCCTGCATACGGTATGGTACTCGAGGAGTGCATTGAGCCAGTCCTGCCGGGAGGTTCCAAGAAATGTCTGAATGGTTCCGGACCAGCCGGGGGGATTGTTGGTTGGGGCATCCATAAAAAGATCGTCCACTCGCGTAATCATGTATTATACCACAATGTCCCATTAAAGATTCCCAAAGAGTATCAAAACGCGATTGGTGTGATGAACAAGTATTTGCATGATGCACGAACTACATCCACATCTGTCCACCACAAGTGGGCAAACCTTCATGACCCCACCCCCTCACTTTACCAGTATGCCAACAGTGCGGCGAATTGCAGAAGTCTTTACTGCACATGACACCATCGAAGGAGATGGCGTCCGCACCATGCTGTCGTTCTCAGGTGGCGATGAAGTCCATGTTCAGTCCTCGGGTGAAGGGGTCCGGTTCCTGTTCTTCTCCGGCAAACCCATACAGGAGCCGATCGCATGGGAAGGCCCTATCGTGATGAACACACAGGAAGAATTGCGGCTGGCGTTCTCGGAATACCGGGATGGAGCGTTTATTAGGACAAAGGCATAAGGAACGGAGACCAGATCCACTCTTCCAACCCTGTAATCGTAGAAACGACTTGTTGGTACGTACTCCTCTGACCGGTAGATTCTGAATGCAGGTGATCTGCGATCAGCTTGCTAAGATTCAAGTATCCCGCACTGGGAACACCACCGGTATTTCACGCACTCAAAACAGGATTTTTACTGTATACGATCGTTTTTCACTTGAATTTTTCTTCCACAGGCTGGACATTGATATATTGAATTTCCATGAGCGTCTGACCATACCCGTATCATCGGAATTCCATCATGGTTGTTATCACAAGAAGGTGTCTGGAATTCAGCCATATTTTTATCCTTGGGTAAAAGAGATTTGTTTTCTACATGAATTTATTATTATTGAATAATTTTTGAAAATTCCCATTTCTTCTGGATTCAATAAGGTCTTTCTGCACTATGGGCGCCGCAAAGCGATCGGGTGTCGGGACAGTAGTAAAGAAATTACTATGCTCCTTTTGGAGATGGTTACAAAATTTCACGTTGAATACCGTTTAGGGAATTGGATATACATTAATTTTAATTTTTAATGGTGTAAAAACTTAAAAAATTACATTCGTTGTCGCATCTGGACAAGCTGATCAACCATCTTGTAGTGTTCTCCTGAAAAGTACGTAACAGCAACTTCAACACGGTCAGCTCCAGGGGTACCCTGCAGGGTGGCCTCATTGAGTTTCTGGTCAGGAGCAAACTCCTTGGTAAGAACCTGACCATCTGAACGCGTTAATTGAAACTCAACATTTTTTACAATACCCAGTCCCGGTCCTCCGGATAAGGTAACAGTCACATCATCTGTTACTGCATCCTTTTGAACCGAGAAATAGACCATTAATTTATCTGGAGGATTCTGCGTCGGACCTGGTTCCAGGGAAACAGATCTGGTCACTGTAGCAGAGATTGGATATGGTGTCGTAAAGGCTGTTTGTGAAGCAAAAGGACGCGTTGTGGAAGGGGCTGGTATGCCTGGTCCTCCAGATGGTTTGTTTGACCTGGACATCACCGGAAGGACAACAAAAACACCGGCAAGGACAATCGCAAGGACAATAACACCAGCTACTACCTTATTCATATTTATTGGAGGTTTTGCTTTTGCTTTCGGTGCGGGCGCCGGGACAATTGGAACCACCTGCAGAGGTGGTAAAGGTGGTGCCGGTTGTTCCTTTAATTTGATGACTGGCGGAGGGGGTGGCGGGGACGTTGGTGCTGGTGAAACCGGTTTTTGTTGCTTCAAAGCAGGTGGTGGTGGCGGTGATGGGGGGGCAGGTTGAGGGGGAGGCGGAGCTTGATAGTGTGGCACACCAGGAAGCCAGCTCGTTTCGTTCCAGAATAACCAGCCACCAGAATCCGGATTTGGCTGCCACCATGTGCCGGAATTATCCTGAACTCTCAGCTGGTCGACAGCGATACGGAATTGCGATTCGGTGAGAATGCCCCGCCTTCGTTGTTCTTGAAGGTCAACAAATGTTTGTGCTGCTTCAGAAAAATCCAATAGCCTTGCCCCCCGCTTTTTGGAGATTGCACTGACTGATATATCAGCGAATCGTCTGAAATCTTTAAAAAATTTTCTTTTCGTTTTTTCATAATATGTCAAGAATGCTATTTGTTTGGGATAAATTGTAATGAATATCGAATTTAATGACGTAAATTAGAAAAATAAATGGTATCGGGTTATTTCCGGCTCAGCACTACTACCATCGAAATAACCATCATCGCACCAAGAAGTGGCATAACCGTCAGCGGCGACTTCGTGGCTGTCGGTGCCGGGGTGGCCTCGGTAAGTGTTGCGGCAACCGCAGCGCTCTGGTGACCGATTACCATTACGGTCTGGACATTGTCCTGATACCCTTGCTCTTTGATGGTGACTACATGGGATCCCTCGGGAATGTCGGTCAGGGTTACAGGTGTAACGCCCCTGAATATGTTGTCAAGGAAGAGCTCGGCACCGGCCGGGACTGAAGCGACGACAATCTGCCCGGTGGTGTCGGGTGTCGGCCCGAGAACGACCGCGGTAAGCTTCGCGTTCACGGTCGCAACCCCTCCCGCTTTGACATAGACCGTCTGGGTATAGTCCTGGTAATCCGTATGGCGCAGCAAGATAGTGTGGTAGCCCTGTACGAGACTCGTTAGATCGAGATAATCATTGGACGGCGTCAGTCCCTGGTAATTCCCGTCAAGATAGAGTGCTGACCCTGGCGGTGTTGATGCCACCTCGACGGAGCCGACGTTTGGCTGTTGGGGGGAAAGCGTTATGGAAACCGGTGTCTGCTGGCCTGCGTACACGGTATATGTATTGATGTACTCATCATAACCGGCTTTGTGCAGCCGGAGCGAATGGCTTCCGGGGGTAAGGCCGGGGACGACACTGGGGCTCTGTGCCAAATATCTCCCGTCAATATAGATGTCTGCTCCTTTGGGGCTGGTGGCGATGTTGAGGGATCCTGTCCTCGGGTAAGGGGGATCTGGGACTAGGTTGATATTCACGTACACGGTCTGTCCCCCTGTGACATATGCTGTCGTGGTATACGTCTGGTACCCGCTCATAGTGACCTGAATATTGTGGTTGGTTCCCGCAACCACCGAGGTGAATGTGGCTGGTGTATATTGCCATGCTATCCCGTCGAGGGTTGCTACCGCGCCGGCAGGGTAGGATGTGACCTGGATCGTCCCATAAGTTGGGGTGGGGTTCGGGTTGAGGGTTGCGTACAGGTCAACGGTCTGGCCCTTTGCCGGCCACATCGTGACTTGGCCGGTAAAGATTTGATAACCGGGTTTCTGGACAGTAAATGTCGTAAACGGGGTTGCTGTCGCAAAGACTTCAGTGGTGCAGGAACCTTGGGCGATAGTGCAGCCTGAAGAGAGGTCGTCAAAGGAGACGGTCGCCCCGTTCACATTACAGTTCACCCGTATCCAGCCCTTGTCGCCACCGATCGGTTGAAGTGGGGTGGTTGGCACGGCTGTTGGTTCTTTAGTTGGTTCAGGAGTCACTATTGGCTTGAGTGTTGCATCAACGGCAGACTGCTCCCCGGGACCGATCCGGATACTTGTCTCATATGATTCGTACCCGGCAAGCGTGATCCGTACCGCATGGGACATGCCGGATCCCACTTCCACACCGGCAATAGGGGTGAAACCGAGCGATTTGCCGTCCATTGTGACGGATGCACCGGACGGGGTTGAGGCAATCGTTACCCAACCGACCTGCGGGCCGGGTGGTTCTGTTGTAGGTTCCTTCGTCGGTTCAGGTGTCGGCTCCATGGTTACCCCCCGAATAATTGTCGGTTCTGTTGTTGGTTGTTCTGTCGTGACCAGGCCTTCAGCGGCAGAGGCTGCCGGCAGAACAAAGCCGGAAACGAGCAGTATACAGAAGAGTACTACTATAAGTTTCATACATCACTTCCTGAATATGAACAGCACAATGTTCATGTTCAACCTATCTAATATTTTTTATCTGGCTTGCAGAGAGCCGGTGGCATAAGGCGGACCTATTGTGATGAATACTTAAGGAAGAACTTCGGCTGGCGTTACCAGAATACAACGAGGGGGTGTTTATCAGGGCACAAAGGTATCAGAACGAACGACCGGGGCTTTATCGACATTGTGTTATGTTTCAGTGTCAGCACCCCCATTGATTCCTGGAAGGAGAAACCCATGCAGAAGGATAACCGAATCCATGAGCCTTCGTATCTCACTACAAAAGATCACATAAAGTTCCGCAACGTACCCACGACTTGGCGCCAGATTACCGAAATTCCCGAATACCGGTTCGATGATATGAGACCGGATGATATCGTGATCGATATCGGGGCAAACGTGGGTGCTTTTGCGATCCGGGCTGCACAGATCTCGCGGCATGTCGTTGCAGTGGAGCCGGTGACCTGTGACCTGTTGCAGGAAAACATCCGGCTCAATAAGGCAAATGTCCATGTTATCTGCGGGGCGCTTGGCGATTGCAGACCCACAGAGGTTCGGTGGGATGACCGGGCGGTCACCGTGCCGACATTCCCGTTAAAAAGAATTGTTGCGATGGCAGGCGGCTGCGATTTTATAAAATGCGACTGTGAGGGAGCGGAATGGCATATTGACCCGGCAGATCTCGCGGGTGTCCGAAGAATCGAGATGGAACTGCACCTGCCGCCGATCTGCGATCAACCTGACATGGCGCTGCTCGAAGCGATCAGCCGGCACTACGAGTTTTCGATTGACCGTGTGCCGTGTCACGGACCGCTTGGGCTGATGGGATACCTTCATGCATACCGGCGGGTTTAATGGGTGTATCTGCTGATCTCACACCAATGGGCACATAGCGAAGTAAGCCTGCGGGTAAAAAAACATATCATGACTTCAGGTTCGCATGAAGGTCAATGGTGCCGGACGGCTTAATCGTTGAACTCTTTTGTACAAGCGTGCCGTCCTGGTAGACCTCGACTGCGAGAGGATCGTTTGACCCGTCCTGCTTCTCGACCGATACCTCGACGATATCGTTGCGTGCCGGGACCTGGTAGAACTGGTCACCGGTGGCATTGACCTGTTTGAAGACCCCCCTTGCACCGACAGATCCGATAAACCTCCCGGCATACTGTACCCGTACCCAGACCCCTGATTGGGGAATTTTCACTTCTGGTGCAGTAGTCTGGGGAATTACCTGCGGTGCTGGTGCCTGTTGGACTGCCGGGGGGTTGACCGCGAGGGAGCTTCCCGCCGCTCCCATTGTGATTGGCGAAATAGCCGCAGATCCAGAATGCCCCATGGGCAACTCCTGCTGGATCTTTACATAGGTGACACCACCTCCGACCACAGCAACAAAGATGACGAGGAGTGCAGGAAACGCCATGAGCGGTATCCGGTCGAGGAGGGCTTCAAGGAGTGAAGGCGCACGAGAACGTGAGGATCCTGGGGTAGTTCGTTTATTGACCGGCATTGAGGTGCCGAGCTCTGCTCCTGTTACCTGAACAGGAGGGAAGAGAGCAGACTGGGGAGCCTGCACAAGTGATGGGGTGATATGCTCTTTGAGTTTTGCGACCAGCTGGTGACATTCCCCTTTTCTTTGCATGCCGGGCCGCTGGAAAAATACCAGTTCAATTGTTCGTGTCTCCCCTCCTTTGGGGATGATAGAGAGGGTTATCGTTGGTTCAGAGATGGCATTTTCTCCAACCACCACCGGACCTATGGACTCAAACGGGATATCCTCCGTGTGGACAGTGTCTGGCTCGCTTTCCCCGATGATGAGGCGATTGCTGGTGAGTATCACATCACTCCTTACGGCATTGGCAACAATATCCTGCATCGCGAGAATTACCGACTCGTCGCTTTCTAGGGAAGGAGTGTCCATACTATCACATTCTTGTTATACCCCTGTATTATTTAAAGCAATAATAACTCCCCGGATCAGGTGTTTTTCAATCATAGTGCCAAGATTGCTAGGAAATGTATAGTATGAACAAAGGGAAAAAAAGTGAAGCGGTTTTCAGGGAAAGAATGGAATTTCCATATTAAGTTTGTATTTTAGGAATGCCCCTATAATCAAACCCCCGATAATTGCAAGACAGAGGAACACGAAAATATCGACGATACCCCCAACGTGACCTCCCCCGTGACGTATGCTCTGGCGTGCCATAATCCCTCTTATGTTAAATTCCTTGTTTAGATCTATTTTTCATATTAAGTATATAAATATATCTATTTGTGTTTTGTATCTATTTTAACATTTTTTTGAAAACTGGGTCATATTTTTCGGTCTTAAGGTACATATGTAAAAAAATACAAATCATTCAATTCTAAAGATCAGGGAAAACACTCCCATCAAAAAAAAGTCTGCGGAGTGGACTCCCTGCAATCTCGCAGGAGTGTTCACAGCGCAAAAAGTCCCTCACCCGATCCCGTCACAGCGGTGGCACGGGCTGTCCCCGCAGTGCCTGCTGCACTATAATGGGCGCGGATTGCATCCCTCATCTCTTTGAGGAACTCCTGCCTTAGCTCTTTGAGCTCTGCGTTGATTCTCTTTAAGGCATCTTTGTCCTGGTTCTCCAGTGCGGTCTGGAGCTCAGAGCGCTTCCTGGAAAATTCATCCAGTGTGGTCTGCATTAGGGTCGTGTCAATGTTGTGGTCGTTCAATATCTTGATCACATCAGTCCCATGCTGGACGTTCATGTCAAACAACTTGAGCCGGTACTGAACATGGTTGTTCCAGAGATCCTCTTTTAATCCATCATCAATCGAGTTTACTTTTCCATTCATTATTCCCTGGCCATTTACCTGGGCGACCGGAGCGGCTGCCGCCGGCAGCGCTAGCATGCCGATAAGGCAGAAGGCAAGGAATGCTCCTTTGAGGATTGATTTTGTGTTCATGGTGTTTCTCCATTTCTCCTGGTGCGGGTGGTGTTCCGCACCTAGATCCTTGGTTAATTGCGGAACCTAATGTATTGCTAAAATAGGTACGGTTTGTAATCTGAAACGGGAAGGATAATGATTGAACCAGAATGTTACATGGACAATTCCCTCAAGTCACCCCCCAGGCTTCGTTAGCGGGTGACACCTCTCATTTTGCGATAGTCAGGGAACAAGGTTACAAGTAACTCAAAATAAAATGAGGTTTTCTACAGAGCCAAAAAAATATCTGCCGAAAAAATGGGGTTTTGATTACCCTCAACGTGTGACTACAGGTGTGATGTAGGGGATTTTTCCTGTCTTTGGATCAATAATAAATGCAATTTCACCCTTCGGTGCCCGGACTGTGCGGCGATATATCATCTCCCCATCTTTATAGACCTCGATTGCCAAAGGCTCTCCTGAGTTTTCCTGCTTCTGGAACGATGCCTGCACAAGGCTGTCCGGTTTTGGTATCCTGTAAAACTGGTCACCGGAGCCACCTACATACTCAAGTGACCCGGGATTACCGACCCAGCCAAGATAATTACCTGGATACAATACCCGTACCCAGATGCCATCTTTGGGAATTATAGCCGTTGGAAGTATCGGGGCCTGAAGGATGGTGGGAGTAGGGATCAGTGTCGGAGCACGAGACCCTTCATTTTTTCCCGACATGGAATGGGAATAGAGGAACGCACCGCCTGCTAGCCCGAGGATGATAATGACAATTGCAATGACTGCAAAAACCCTGTTGTGTCCAGGACGGGATGCTGGGGGTGGCACAGGAGATTCGGGTTCTTCTGGGGTCGCTTCCGCGGCAGGCTGTTTTTCAGCCTCACCGATTACCATTAAGTGCGGGATTATCACGCCGGGTATTTCTGGTTGTTCTGTAAGAACCACTGGGGATTCCACAATCGCTGGAGGTTCCGGGCTTGCGGTTGCCAGAGATTTTATTTGTTCTTCAGGAACAGCCTTGGACTCACTGAAAACCCCCAATGCCTGAGTTCCAGTATCCAGTGTCTCTTCCTTCACCTTGGGAGCAGTCAGAAACGATTGAGCTGCCCGTAGTGCACGGGTCAGGGAGCTCGCAAATCCATGCTCATCATCCAAAACAGCCACAGGCTCTATAACGGACGGGGTTTTTAGGATTACCGTGCTCGGGGTTTCTGGTTGTTCTTCCCCAAAAACTGTTGACTGGTGCAATATAAGTGCTGCTGCAGTAAACGGGTCTTGCGGTTCTTTTGATTCTCCAGCACCAGATTCCATCTCTTGACCTGAAGGTGCTGCCATAGTTGTCGTGTCCGGAGATTTTCTCTCTTCTTTGGGAACAACCGCAAGGATCTCAGTTCGTGGGATTTCGGTGGGAACCGTATAAGGTATTTCTGTTGGTTTTTCCGGTTCGGCCGGTGGTGCCTCAACTACCAGAGGTCTCGAAATTGGTATGGTCGGTGATACGGTCTCTTCTTCAGGAATCATCGGAAATTCAGGCTCATCGGGAAGTATAACAATTTCCTCTGTTTCATGCTGTGCCTCAACAATCGTCTGGTGGGGGAAGACCATGTCGATCGGGTGGGGGGTTGCACCCGGAGGCCGGATCTCTCTCTCCTGTTGAACAGGAAGTATATCGGTGCGTACTATCGGCTGGCGTGCCGATACGATATTGCCCATCAGTTTTCGCAGCCACTCATCGCGTTCCCGTTTTCGTTGTTCGCCGGGCTGCTGGGAGAAGATGAGGTTCATCGTTTCCGGCTCGCCAATGCTTTCCGTGCCGGTGAGTGCGAGGGTGATAACAGGTTCGCCGGTGGCAACCTTTCCTGCTGCTAGCGAAAGGATGTCCAGAAGGGGGATCATCTGGGGTTCGAACCGGGCATATCCGCTGTCGATAAGGATAAGGCGCTGGGTCGTGAGCATCATATCGAACGTGACATGGTTCACACTAACCCTAGACGTTGTCATGATGATGGACTCGCCCCTGTTCAGGTACTGGTCGGCCACGTTACCACAGTCTCTTTTTATTTCTGTGCTGTCCGTAGTGATATGCTTTTTATCCGGGAGCGTTTCGCATCACCCTCCTCAGGAACGAATGCAGGAAGGAACTAACGTATAAAATACAGGTCTGAATCACAGCTCATCAGAAAAAAATTGTTTAATAGTCACCTTTATACGACAAAATGTTTAATTCACTATACAAAGGCATGCTATGAAAAAAAATACATTCTTTCTTCTTGTCGGCTGTATCGCTCTTGTCCTGCTCGCAATTTTCTGGTATTCAGTCGAGACCCACTTACCACCGTTGCTGATTGAATCTGCATTCATCATCGCAATCGGGATCATCTACCTTGCACGGAAAAAGGTGACCGACCTGATCGAAGATGAACGCAGCGCAAAGATCACCGAGAAGGCAGCCCTGAGAACGTTCCAGGTCTTCTGGGTGGTATTCTGTGCCATCTCGATTGGAGCGGTCATGAATATGCTCTATATACCTCAACTTCCCCGGCAGCATTTTTCCGAACCTCACCAGGAAATTTTGCCTTGGGAGATCCTGCCACCCCGTATGATGGGATATCTCCAGCTCGGCCTGCTCTGCCTGATGATCTTCCTGTATGTCGGATTCAGGATATATTACGCCCGAAAATATGGGGACTGGGAGACCGATGAAGAATAAGATCAAAGTGTTTCGGGCGATGCATGATCTTACCCAGGAAGACCTCGCAAAGGTAGTCGGCGTTACGCGGCAAACCATTCTTGCAATAGAGAAAGGAAAGTACGTGCCGTCTCTTGATCTCGCCTTCAAGATTGCCCGGCACTTTAAAGTAAATATTGAAGAAGTGTTCATGTACAGCGAAGAAGGCAGGACTATCGACGTCGATTAAAAAAACATTTCTCCATTTCATGGAAGGTGCAGG
>Ga0209048_10002792_pt1 | contig 17141 bp, 12 predicted proteins | sample FrelakmetCRP12CR_FD_187146 | JGI IMG/M metagenome (GOLD analysis project Ga0209048, IMG submission 187146) | Freshwater lake sediment microbial communities from the University of Notre Dame, USA, for methane emissions studies - CRP12 CR (SPAdes)... | ecosystem: Environmental > Aquatic >... | reverse complement strand
TTCGCCGCTCGCCGCCAGGGTTGCCCCCGCGCTGCCGCTCGACTTGCATGTGTAAAGCATGCCGCCAGCGTTCAATCTGAGCCAGGATCAAACTCTTCACTTGAAAAAGTTCGATCTCTTCAAAGTCACTCAATCGACGTTGGCCCCATCCCATCCCCCTCAGCTTCCACCAAAGAGAACAAGACAAGACTTGCGCCCCCATCCCTTGCGAAACGAGAGCGTCTTTGCGTCGTGTGAGCACCTAATATGTCTCTTCACCCCAGGCCAGCATCACTCGCGCAACACCACCCCAGAGCGCCATGACATCCAAGCGCCCACACCTATCGGTTGCAAATTTTTAAGGAACAGGCTGCCAACGGAAAAGCCCGGCCAAGGTGCGCCGGGCCGCATGGCAGCGAAGAGGTGAAATTATAGTCTCCGCAGTGCAGCAAAGCAAGCCCGCCCGGACGCCGAAACGGGGCGCGCCGACCGGCCGCATCGAAAAAGGGCGAGTCAAATTGTCGCAGTGCCGACGGTGCGAGCCCGAGCGGTCAGGTGCGCTCCGGCCTCGGGCACTTTCAGCGGTCGCGCACCCGGCCGGATCGGCCCGGACTTCACCCTCGAGCGAACGCGCATGGCGTCCGATCGCCTCGACGGCGCGGCCACGTCCGCAGGGCGGCGCGGCGATCCGCTCGCGGCGGATCAAGTAGTGCCCGCGCCGCAGCGGATGCGTCTCGACGAAAACGACCGGTGCCGCGAGAATGCGGGCAACCGCCCCGGCGTCGACGAAGAACGCGGAACACCACGAAGCCGGTGACGGCGGCTGCCCCGTAGAGCCCGTCCAGCGGCAGCCGGGACAACGACAGGAAGAGAACGCGCATCGCAGGATGACGCGAAGCGCGCCGAGCGGGATATGGAAGGACCGGTGAATCCGAAAAAGTTTGCACGGGACGGCCGCGTGTGGGAGCTCGCACCGGTGGCGGAGAACGTCACGCTATGGTGGTGCGAACTCGACACCGCCGTCGCCAACGTCGAGCGAATGTCGGCATTGCTCGCGCCGGCCGAGCACGCGCGCGCGGCGCGCTTCGGCAACGAGGCGCTGCGCAAGCGATGGATCGCCGGCCGTGGGGCGCTTCGCGGCGTGCTCGGCCACGTGCTCGACGTGCCGCCCGTACGTGTCGACATACGGCGCGGCGCGCGCGGCCGGCCGCAGCTTGCGCTTTCCGGCACGACGCTCGATTTCAACGTGTCGCACACCGATGGCGTTGCCATCATCGGAGTCACCCGCGGTGCGCGCATCGGCGTCGACGTCGAGCGCATCGACCGCGCCGTCGGTGCCGATCGCCTCGCGCGAAAGTTTCTGGCGCCCGCCGAGAGGACGGCGCTCGGAGAGTTTTCCGACGACGAGCGGCGCGCGCGTTTCCTCAAGTACTGGACGTGCAAGGAGGCGATGAGCAAGGCGACCGGCGACGGGCTGATCGCGCCGTTCGCGCGCATCCACGTCGACATCACCGGTCCCCGGTTGCTTGGCGGACCGCCACCGTACTCGCCCGCCGCATGGACGCTCCATTCGGCGCTGGCACCGGCACCCTACCTCGTCACCGTCGCTCTTTGGCATCGGGCGGCACCGCACGCCACCGTCGCCGACTGAAAGTTTCCCGCCGCGCGGAGCGGCGCGCGATAATCGGCGCGCTCCCGGCCTCGCGTGCCGCGTGACCGTCTCATGGAAGCCGAGGCGGCGGGCCGGCCAATGACTTCAAACCGATGAAGGTGGTGCGATGCGCACGATATTCCTGATTGCCATGATCCTGACGCTGTCGGCCTGCGTGCCGATCGGCGTGAAGGGCTCGTCGCTGCCGCTCGCGGAAGAATCCGCCGGAACACGCCTCTGACGACGCATGCCCGCGGGGCGATGCCCGAGCCACGGCCTCATTCGTTGGCGGGCTTCGGGTACTTCCAGCGCTTCTGCATCCACAGAAATTCGGCCGGCGACTCCTGCACCGCCTGCTCGGTGCGCCGGGCAAACCGCTCCATGATGACTTCTCCCCGTGCATGGTCGTACGGCGGCTCGGCCAGCACCTCGAGACGCACCGTGTAACGGCCGCGCGACACGCGCCGCATCGCGACGTAGAGCACGGCGGCATCGAGAAAGCGGGCGATGTGGTCGGCGCCCACGTAGAACGCCGTGTCGCGGCCGAGGAAGCGCGTCCAGTGCTTGCGGTCCTCGGGCCGCGGCGTCTGGTCGGCGATCAGCGAATACGCGTGCGGCGTGTCGGCGCGCCGCATCATCTCGAAAATGAAATCCGCGCGCGGGATCGCCTTGCCGCCGAACCGCGTGCGCGCCTCGAGCAGAAAGCGCTCCACCGACGGCAGGCGATGCGGCTGGTACACCGTGTCGATCGGGATGCCGAAGCGCGCACCCCCGGCGAGGAACAGCCACTCCCAGTTCCCGTAATGGGGTGCGAGAAGTACGACCGATCGCTGCGCATCGGCGTATTGCCGGACAAGCTCCGGATTCTCGAACGTGACCCGCGCGACGAGTTCGTCCGCGGACGCGCCGAAACCCCAGATCATCTCCATCAGCATGTCGGCGGCGTGGCGGTAGGATCCCCTCACGATCGCCGCACGCTCGGCCGGCGTCCGGTCGGCGAACGAAATATCGATGTCTCGCTCGACCTGATCGCGCCGCCAGCGCACCACGTGAAACGTGACCGCGTAGATCACCCACGCCCAAGCGTACTGGATGGGCAGCGGCGTGCGCGACAGCAGCGTGAGGAGAATTCGCATTCGGGCCGGGGCCGGGATGGCGCGGGACGGACTGACGTTGTCGCGGCCGGCGACGACTATAAGGGACGGGTTTCGACAACGCAACGCGAATCGACGCGCGAGCGCCGTTTTCCGCGGTCCCAGGAGCCCGTCGGACCTGATTTCACGTGTGCGTTGCCGCGCCAAAAAGTGATGGATGCACGGCGCGAGGCGCAGCGAATATCGTGAATCTTCGCGAACCGAGCAACAAAGCAGACGTGCTTCTTGGCAGCAGGGCCCAAATGGGCGAAGGGACCGGGCGCTTTGGGCTCCTAGACGCCGTCCTCCAACGGAATCGCGCGCACCGACAGCACGCCCTCGATCGCCGCGATCGACCGGATGATGCCGCCGTCGATCGCGCTGTCGACATCGACCAGCGTATAGGCCATCTCGCCGCGCGACTTGTTCACCATGTTGTGGATGTTGAGCCCGGCGTGCGCCATCGCCGTGGAAATCTGGCCCAGCATGTTGGGCACGTTGGCATTGGCGATCGCCACGCGGTACGGCGATTCCCGCGGCATGTCGACGGTCGGAAAATTGACGGCGTTGCTGATCGTTCCGTTCTCGAGGTACTCGCGCACCTGGTCGACCACCATGATGGCGCAATTTTCCTCCGCTTCCTCGGTCGACGCGCCGAGGTGCGGCAATGCCGCGACATTGGGCACGCCCTGCAGCGTTGCGCTTGGAAAATCGCACAGGAATTGCTTCAGCTTGCCGGCGCGAAGTGCGGCGGCGACCGCAGCATCGTCGACGATCGCGTCGCGGGCGAAGTTGAGCAGCGCCGCGCCGGGCTTCATCGCGGCGAGCCGCTTTGCGTCGATCAGGTGGCGCGTCCGGTCCGACAGCGGAAGGTGCAGAGTGACGAAATCGGAAACTTTCAGGACCTCGTCGATGCTCTGTGCCTTGCGCACGCTCGAAGGCAGGCGCCACGCCGCGTCGACCGTGATCTCCGGGTCGAAGCCGATCACTTTCATGCCGAGCTTGAGCGCGGTGTCGGCAACCAGGCTGCCGATCGCGCCCAGGCCGACGATTCCGAGCGTCCGTCCGGGCAGCTCGATGCCGGCGAACTGCTTCTTGCCGTCCTCGACGCGCTTTTCGAGATCGGTGGCGGCTGGATCGAGACCCGCGACGTAATTCAGCGCGGGAACGATGTTGCGCGCCGCCATCAGAAGCGCGGCGAGCACGAGCTCCTTGACCGCATTGGCATTGGCGCCCGGCGCGTTGAACACGGGAACGCCGCGCTGCGACATCTGCGCAACCGGAATGTTGTTGGTGCCGGCGCCCGCCCGGCCGATCGCGCGGACGCTGGCGGGAATCGGCATCGAATGCATGTCGTACGAGCGGACCAGGATCGCGTCCGGCTCGGCGATCGACTTGCCCACGGCGTAGCGCGCCGCGGGAAATCGGTGCAGCCCGTGGCTCGAGATGTGGTTGAGCGCGAGGATCTGGTATTTGGCCATGCCGTCGTCAGCCGTGGCGCTTTTCGAATTCCTGCATGTAGTCGACGAGCGCCTGCACGCCCTCGACCGGCATGGCGTTGTAGATCGATGCGCGCATCCCGCCAACCGCGCGGTGCCCCTTGAGCTGGACCATCCCGCGCTCCTTCGCTCCCTTGAGGAATGCGTCGTCCAGCGACTCGTCGCGCAGCTTGAACGGGACGTTCATCCGCGACCGGTCCTCGCGCTGCACCGGATTGCGGTAGAACCCGGAGCGATCGAGGTAGTCGTAGATGAGCGCGGCCTTCGCGATGTTCGCGCGCTCGATCGCGGCGATGCCGCCCTGCGCCTTCAGCCACTCGAAGACGAGGCCGGCGATGTAGATGGCGTAGGTCGCCGGCGTGTTCAGCATCGAATCGCTCTCGGCCTGCTCCTTCCAGTGGAACACCGACGGCGTGATCGGCAGCGCCCGGTCGAGCAGGTCCTCGCGGACGATGACGACCGTGAGCCCCGCCGGGCCCATGTTCTTCTGCGCGCCCGCATAGATGACGCCGAACTTCGCGACGTCGACGGAGCGCGAGAGGATGTGCGACGACATGTCGGCGACCAGCGGGACGTCGCCGGTATCCGGAGTCCAATGGTATTCGACGCCGCCGATGGTCTCGTTGGTGCACACGTGCACGTAGGCGGCGTACTTGCCCGTCTTCCACGCCGCCTGCGCCGGCACGTAGGTGAAACCGCGGTCCTCGGCGCTGGCCGCGACGTTGACCGTGCAGTATTTCTTCGCTTCCTTGATCGACTTCTTCGACCACTCGCCCGTGTTCACGTAGTCGGCCGTGGTCCGCCCTCCCAGCAGGTTCATCGGCACCACGGCGTTCTCGGCGATCGCGCCGCCCTGCAGGAACAGCACCTTGTATCCGGACGGGATCGCCAGCAATTCGCGCAGGTCGGCCTGCGCCTTCTCGTGAATCGAGATGAACTCCTTGCCGCGATGGCTCATTTCCATCACGGACATGCCGCTGCCATGCCAGTCGAGCATCTCGGCCGCCGCACGGCGCAGGACGTCTTCCGGCAGCACCGCAGGGCCGGCGCTGAAATTGAAGATTCGCATGGTTGAACTCGGGGTGTCGACGGGGAATGGCGCGCGATCGCCGGGCGAGGGCGTCGTGCAATCGGTGATTCTACTTCATGCGCGGAAGGCGCAGGCCGCGTGAACCTCGGATGCGATCGCGAAGTCCCGTTCCGCGCACGGTCACGCACGCGGCGGCACCGTGAAGGCGCCGTCGCGTGTCCTCGACGGGGCTAGCTTCTGCCCTTCATGCCCTCGAGATCGTGGATCGTTTCCTCGGCGCGCGCACGGATCACGCCGACGCGGCCCTCGGCCGCGATCGGCGCATCGGGCAGCACCAGCGCGCACATGAGGTCGCGGATCGAGATGAGGCCTTCGATGGTGCCGTCGCGATCGACCAGAAGGTGCCGGTAGCCGTGCACGACCATGAGGCGGAGCGCCTCCTCGACCGTCGCCGTCGCCTGGACATGCCGCACGTTCGGGCTCATCACCGCCGACACCTTGGTCGTCTTCGGGTCGCGCCCTTCGCCGACGACGCGCCTCATGACGTCGCGCTCGGTGAAGATGCCTTCGATCGCACCACCCGGGCTGCCGATCAGCACCGACCCCATTTCCCGCTTTGCCATCGCCGCGACGGCTTCCGCGACGGTCGCCGACGCCGGAACGCGAACGACTTCCTGGATGGCCTTTCCCTTCACGATCGATTCCACGGTTTGCGTGATCATCGTTCCTCCGCGGCAGCTGGTTGGTCCTGGCCGGCAGGGCGGGACGCCCTGTCGCAGGCTGCCATCGTACGATTCCCGAAGGCGTCTGTCTTGACATGGACCAAATATCGCCGCGATCGCCGCGCCGGGAGAGCGCCCCGCGGCGTGGCCGGGGTTGCCGGGTCGGCCGGCCCGTTGCCCCGATATGCCGTCGGGATCGGCGCGCGCGCGGGCGACGCCACGCCCGTGTCCCCGGCGCCGGTCACCGGCCGCTTTCGTGCGCCAGCGCGAGGTCGTGCGTTTCGCGCAGCCGGCTGCGCTGAAGCTTCCCCGTCGCCGTCAGGGGAAGCGCCGGCACCCAGTGCACCCAGCTCGGACGTCGGTATTTCGGCAGCGCTTCGATGCCCGCGGCGAGACGCAGGCGTGCATCGTCCTCGCGCCCGACGGCGGCGACCGCCAGCACGGCGATGGATGCGAGGCCCTCGGCCGTCGGGGCGCCGACGGCGGCGACCTGCTCGATCGAATCGCCGCAGGCCTCGGCCAGCGCATGCTCGATCCAGAGCGTGCTGACCCACTGGCCCGACACCTTGAGCAGATCGTCGCTGCGACCGGCGAACTCGAGCCGGCCACGCTCCCGCCGGATGAAGACGTCGCCCGGCGAGAACCAGCCTTCGCGAAAGCCGTCGGCCTGCGCCTCGGGCCGCCGCCAGTAGCCCTTCGCAAGCGCCGGATTCCTGATCCAGATCCGCTGCGGCGATTCCGGATCGGCGGCGGCGAATTTGATGGCTGTTCCCGGCGTTGGCCGCAGGAGTCCCGACTCATCGTCGCCGTAGAGCACGAGGCACAGCGTTTCCGAGGTGCCGTAGCCCGAGATCGGCGCGGTGCCGACCCCCCGCTCCCATCCACCACGCACGCTTGCCGGCAGCGCCTCGCCCGCCGAAATGAAGTGCCGGATGCCGCGATGGGCGAGCTTTGGCGCGACGCCGTCGAGCAGCATCCGGTTGTAGAGCGTCGGCACCGTGAAGACGAGCGTCGGCCGGTGCCGCTCGACCATCGCGAGGACGCGCTCGGGAGATGCGCGCTCGCGGTCGAGCATGACGGTGGCGCCGAGCCGCAACCCGGCGAACAGGCTGTTGGCGAGCGCATAGGCGAAGAAGAGCTTCGAGCTCGAATAGAACCGATCGTCGTGCCCTGCCTTCAGTACCTCGCGCGCGAAACTTTCCGGGGAGGCGGCGACGCGCTGGGGGTGCACGACGCCCTTGGGCACGCCTGTCGTGCCCGACGTCCCGATCCACAGCGCCGGATCGTCGTCGCCCCGCTCGCAGGGGCCGATCGGCGCCGCCGCGCGCAACGCCGATTTCCAGTCGACGCCGTCGGGACCCCCGCTCGCCACGACGACCGGCGGGAGCGGGAGCGCCTTCGCCCGCGCGCAGCAGCCGGCGGCTTCATCCTCGTCGCACCAGACGAAACGCACTTCGCTGTCCGCGAGGATCGGCGCGAGATCGGCGGGCGGGAGCCGCGGATTGACGCCGATCGCGACGCCGCCCGCCCATACGGCGCCCAGGTACGCGACGACCCAGTCGATGCTGTCGCGCGCAAGGATCACGATGCGCTCTCCGGTCTCGAGACCGAGCGACTGCCAGACGCCGCCGGCGCGCCGCACCGACTCCCGCAGCGTTGCGTAATCGATGCGGTCGTCGCCGCATTCAAGCGCCACCGCCCGGTCGGCACCCACGCACAGGAGTCGTTCGGCCGCGTTCATGGCGAGCTCATGGTGCGCGACCCCTAAACGAGCGGATGGCTCGCGCGAAGCTCCGGCAGGCAATGCCTGATCCACTGCGCCGTCAGCTTTTCCTGTAGCGAATTCTGGCGCAGCCGGTCGGAAAGCGCGTGGAAATCGACGCTGTCGAGCGCCTGGTCCTGGTTGAAGCAGGAGAACACGTAGCTCACCTTCCCCGTCGCCGGATCGCGGTGCGGCTGCAGGCATTGCGCGCAGATCTCCTTCATCATGCATTGCATCGGCGAATTGATGGAGCCGATCGCCGAGTGGCCCGGCGCGACGTGCGGCGCCAGCACGCCGTGGCGCGCGCGCGCCACCGCCGCCATCATCCGGTCGGATCCGATCGCGATGATCCGGCTTCCTTCGCGCAGCGGAATCTGCTGCGTTCCGAGCCGGCCCGACGCGTAGGCCTCCATTGCCTGCACGATGTTGCCGACGAACGCGCGGTCCTGCGGCCTTTGGGGCGTGAATCCGGGCTCCTCGTCGCAGCACCAGACGATGACGTCCGCGGCGGCCTCGATTTCCGATACCTTGTAGCGGTCGATCTGCTTCTTGTAGCCAGCGAAGTAGAGCACGCGCGATCCCGCCCCACGCAACGCCTGGCCGATCGAGAAGAGAACCGCGTTGCCGAGCCCGCCGCCGACGAGCACCGCGGTCTCGCCGGGTTCGATGTGCGTCGCGGTGCCGGTCGGGCCCATCAGGACGACCGGCTCGCCGGGGCGAAGCATCGCGCAAAGGTTCGACGAACCGCCCATCTCGAGCACGATCGTCGACACGAGGCCGCGCTCGCGATCGACCCAGGCGCCGGTGAGCGCGAGTCCTTCGAGATGCATCCGCGTGTCGGCGGCGACCGGCGCCAGCGCGGCGAAATTCTGCAGCCGGTAGAACTGGCCCGGCCGGAACGCGCGCGCCGCGGCGGGCGCCTTCACGATCAGCTCGACGATCGTCGGCGTGAGGCGGACGACGTCGTGCACGGTGGCGCGCAACTCGCCGTCCAGGCGCGCGAAGAATGCGGTGTCGTCGCACGCGCTGACGGGCGGGCGCTGCGCCAGCACGCGCGTCACGACCGGGTGACCTTGCTTGGTCGAGCCGAGCGCCTTCACGACGTTGCCGAAATACGACGGGTGCAAGTCGCCGAAGTACGAGACAAAGCGGCCGTCCGCAGAGCGCGTGACGAGAACGTCGGATTGCGGCGGCTTCGCCAGCGAGTACGCGGGCTTCACCGTGTTGCCATCGTCGTCGCAGGCCCGGAAGTATCGGCCGTCGAGCGGAAAGTGCGCGGAGTCCTCGCGCGCGAGCACCGTGTTGGGATGCGTACCCGCCGCGACGAACACGGTGCGCGCGGACAGATTGACGTCGGCGGGCTCGCCTTCGCCGTCGGCGGGAGTGCGCGCAAAGCGCACGCCGCTCGCAGCGCCGTACTCGTCGGTGTCGACCGCGCGCGGCGTGAGACCCTCGGCGAATACCACGCCCTCTTCGAGCGCCTTCGCGACTTCCTCGTGGTTCAGCGTGTACGACGGACTGTCGATCAGGCGCCGCCGGTAGGCGATCGTCGCGCCGCCCCAGTGCTGCAGCAGCTCGGTGAGGCGCGCCGCTCGCCCGCTGCGCGCGGCCTCGCGCCGCTCGCCGCGGATCGCGCGGGCATGCGACAGGTATTCCTCTGCGATCTCGCGCTCCTCGTCGTCCCAGGCGGCGCGGATCGCGTCCTCGCCGATTTCGGCGGCAAGGGTCTTGTACCGGTCGAGGAATTTCTCGACCTGAACGACATAGTAGGCGAGCGCCTCGGTCGCCGTGTCGATCGCCGTCAGACCTCCGCCGATGACGACGACGGGCAGGCGCAGCTGCATGTTCGCGATCGAGTCGCGCTGCGCGGCGCCGGTGAGCTGCAGCGCCATCAGGAAATCGGAGGCGGTCCGGACGCCGCGCGCGAGCCCGTTCGGAATGTCGAGCGTCGTCGGCTTGCCGGCACCCATGCACAGCGCGACGTGATCGAAGCCGTAGCCGCCCGCGGCCGCGGACCCGAACGCGTCGTCGAGGGTCAGCGTGCCGCCGAAGCGCACACCGCCGTAGAGTCCGAACTGCTCCCGCCGCTCGATCAGCAGCCGGATCAGCTTGAGGAAGTTCTTGTCCCAGCGGACGGTGATCCCGTATTCGGCGACGCCGCCGAATCCCGCCATCACGCGCTCGTCGAGCGCCTCGTAGAGGCTCATCGCGTCGCGGATCGGAACGAACGCCTCGCGTCCGCCCTGCGGTCGCACGCCCGACAGCTCCGCCGCCAGCGGCTCGATCTTCAGTCCGTCGATGCCGACGACCGTGTGGCCGTCGTTCATCAGATGATGCGCGAGGCTGAACCCCGCGGGGCCCATCCCGACGACCAGCACGCGGTACCCCGTCGGCGGCCGCGGCAGCGGACGGTGCAGGTCGAGCGGATTCCACCGAGTCAGGAGGCTGTAGATCTCGAAACCCCAGGGCAGCGCGAGAACGTCCTTGAGCGTGCGCGTCTCGACCTGCGGAATGTCGACCGGCTCCTGCTTCTGGTAGATGCAGGATTTCATGCAGTCGTTGCAGATCCGGTGCCCGGTGGCGGCAACCATCGGATTGTCGACGCAGATCACCGCCAGCGCGCCGATGGCGAATCCGCGCGCCTTCAGGGTCTGGAACTCCGATATCTTCTCCTCGAGCGGGCAGCCGGCCAGCGTCACGCCGAACGCGCTCTTCCTGAACGTGACTTTCGCCGGCGCTTCCGGCGACGGCTTCTCGCGCAAGCCCTTCGAGCACGAATCCTTGCCCTGCGTGTGGCACCAGATGCAATAGTTGGCCTGGTCGAGCGCGCCGACGAGGTTGGTCCCGGGGTCGGTGAGGGCAAATCCGTCGCGCCGGCGCAGCCGCGACGTGTCGACGCGAAAGGCCCGCGCACCCTGGACGGAAACGGCCTCGGCGTGCGGCACGAGGTGCTGCGGATCCTGCCGCTGCGGCGCCTTGAACAGCACGCCGCGCCGGACGTGCTCGCGGCCGGCTTCCGTGTGCAGCGCCCAGCCGGCGTAGCGCAGCGCGAGATCGAGCTCGTCCGCGTGCGCCGCCTCGTCGGCGAGCCAGCCCGCGACCTTCGTCGCGTAGGTGAGCTCGTCGAAGCGCCCGCCGAAATGCCGGCGCAGCAGGCGCTCGAGCGCGCTGCCGTCGAACGCCTGCGCCTCTTCGGGCGATATCCGCGTCGCCGCCCGGCGCTGCACGAACTTGCGCTTCACCTCGTGCAGCGGCGCGAGCTCCTCGTGCCGGCGCGAAAGCGCGGCGACGTCGCTGGCGATGCCGAAGAGCTCGCCGATGAATCGCTCGAGATGAGGGGCGACGTCGAGGATCAGCGCGGACTCGTCCTTTGCGGTGACCGCACCCGCGTCGGCGCGCGCCGCGAGCAGGCGCTCCCGCAGCGCGGCGTCGGCGGCGCCGAGAAATTGCAGGAAGGCCCCGTCGATCGCAACCAGGCCGTCGCGCCGGTAGAGGTCGGCGAAGGCAATGCCGAATCCCGGCGAGAGATGCGCTGCCGCGGCGCCGGCCGCGGCTTGCACGGGCGTGTCCACGTCGCCGCCTACAGCGCCAGCCGCGCGATCTTCGACCGCGTCGCGCGCATGTCGTCGCCGCGGATCTCGCGCAAAGCGTAGCCCACGAATTCGGCGACGACTTCCTTGCGCCAGTAGACGTCGTAGTCGGTGTTGTCCATCGGCTTCGCGCGCGACGCCGCCATCCGTCCCGCCTCGGCGATGGTGTCGTCGGTGAGCCGCTTGCCGACGAGGTATTCGCCCGCCTTCGAGAGAAACGGCTGTGACGAGACCGCGCCAAGCGCGATGCGCGCGTCTTCGACCTCGCCGCCCGCGTCGATCTTTGCCGCCGCCGCGACGCCCAGCACCGGGAAATCGAACGCGCCGCGCCGGCGCAGCTTCCAGTAAGTGCTCTTCCACGACGCGGCGTCGGGCAGTACCACGGCGGTCAGGATCTCGTCGGGCTTGCGAACCATGTATTCCATTCCGTCATTGCGATAGAACTCCGCGAGCGCGACGTCGCGCTCCCCGCCGGTCGACACGAGGCGAACGGTCGCGCGCAACGCGAGCAGCGCAGGCGCGCAATCCGTCGATGATACCGCGACGCAGCGCTTGCTGGCCGTCGCGACCCAGCAGATCTTGCCGTCCTTCTTCATGCAGAAGTCGATCGCCTTGCGCCACTCGTAGTTCTGGTCGTAGTAGCTGCAGCGCGTGTCGAGGCAGAGGTTGCCGCCCAGCGTGCCCATGTTGCGCAAGTGCACCGTGGCGACCTGCGACGCCGCCTGCCAAAGGCCGCGATAATTCTCGCGAACGGCGCCGGTGCCGATCACCCGCGAAAGCGTCATCCCGCCGCCGAGCGTGAGCCCGCTGCCGTTGGCAGACGCACGCAACGATTCGATGCGGCGCAACGAGACGAGCACGCGGGGAACCTGCTGGCGCCGTTTCATGTTCGGCAGCAGATCGGTGCCGCCGGCCATCAGCATCGCGCCGCTGCCCTCGGCGTTCAGGATGCGCGCGGCCTCGGCGACCGATTGCGGCGCCTCGTGGCGGAACCACGGCAGGCGCATCATGGCGTTGCCGGCTCCTTGGGCCGGCTCGCATCGCGAGGCGTGGGCTCGACCGCGTTGCCGTCGCCGCCTTCCCACGGCGGCGGAACGATCATCGGGGCGGGATAAGGCACGTCGGGAAACGAATCGGGGCCGACGCGCGGGACCTTTCCCTCGGCCTTCAGCGCGAGCGCGCGCAGAATCTTTTCCGGCGTGATCGGCAGCTCGTCGATGCGCACGCCGACCGCGTCCCAGACGGCGTTCGCGAGCGCGGGCATCACCGGCAGCAGCGGTCCCTGGCCGACCTCCTTCGCTCCGAACGGGCAGTTGGGATCCGGATCCTCGACGAGGATCGTGTCGACGTCCGGCATGTCGAGCGACGTCGGGCTCTTGTATTCGAGCATCGACGGGAACTTGTGGACGAGCGCTTCGGAGAGCTTGGGCGGCAGCCGGCGGAATGCCTGCTCCTCCATCAGCGCCTCGCCGAGCCCCATGTACACACCGCCCTCGACCTGGCCGCGGGCCAGCACCGGGTTCAGCGCGCGGCCGATGTCGTGCGCGATCCAGACCTTCGGGACGTGGATCCAGCCGGTTGCCGCGTCGACGTCGACCTCGACGACGCACGCCGTGTACGAATACGCCGGCGACGGGCCGACGCCGCCGCCCTTGTAGCGCGCCGGCGGCCGGGGCGGCGAATACGAGCCGACCGCGCCGATCGTGCCGAACTTCACTTCGGCGGCGACGACGGCCTCGCGGAACGAGACGCTCTTCTTCGGGTCGCCGGCGACAAACGCGCGACCCTGCGCGAACACGATCCGGTCGGGAAGCGAGTCGAGCTCCGCCGCGACGGCTTCCGCGAGCTGCGCCCTCACGCGCTCGCCCGCCTGGATCGCCGCATTGCCCATCATCACGGTGACGCGGCTCGAATACGAGCCGAGATCGATCGGCGTGAGTCCGGTGTCGCCGGTCACGCAACGCACGTCGTAGGGGTCGATGCCGAGGACTTCGGCGACGATGCCGGCCAGCACGTCGTCCGAGCCCTGGCCGATTTCGGTCGCGCCGCAGAACACCGTCACCTGACCGCTGCGGTCGAGCAGGAGCTGCACGCCCGAATGCGGCATCTTGTTCCAGTAGATGGGAAGCCCCGCGCCGCACATGTACGCGCCGCAGGCGATGCCGACGCCGCGGCCGGCCGGAAGCTTGCGGTGCCTGCCGTTCCAGTCCGACCGCGCGACGACCTGGCGGATGCATTCGGCGAGCCCGATGGTTCCGATGCGCATCCAGTTCGCCGTTAACGTGTTCGGCTTGGCGACGATCTTGAGGCGCAGCTCGGCCGGGTCGATGCCCAGTTTCTCCGCGATCTTGTCGAGCTGGATTTCCTGCCCGAAACGCGGCTGCGGCGTGCCGTGGCCGCGCTTCGGGCCGCAGGCGGGCTTGTTGGTGAACGTGCGGCAGCCTTCGAACTTGTAGCGCGGGATCTCGTAGGTGACCGTCTGCAGCGCGCCGGTGTAGAACGTGCTCGCCGCGCCGTAGGAACCGTACCCGCCGCCGTCGAGCAGCGTCGAGAGGTGCATGCCGGTGATCGTGCCGTCGTTGTTGACGCCCGTGCGGAACTTCATCAGCACCGGATGGCGGCCGCGATGCAGGTAGAAGACTTCCTCGCGGTTGAGGCAGATCTTGACCGGACGTCCCAGCCGCTGCGCGGCCCTCAGCACGACCGCCTCGTGATTGCAGATGTCCGTCTTGCCGCCGAAGCCGCCGCCGTTCGGGCAGGCGATGACGCGGATGTGCGCATCCGGAACGCCCAGCACGCGCGCCATCTGCCGATGCACGTAATGCGGCACCTGCGTCGACGACCACAGCGTAAGCTTGCCCTCGCCGTCGACGGCGCCCACCGCCGCGTGCTGCTCGATCGGCAGGTGCGTGTTGCCCTCGAAGAAGAAGACGTCCTCGAACACGTGGTCGGACGTCTTCAGCGCGGCGTCGACGTCGCCGAACTCGAAGGCCTGGTTGCGGTGGATGTTGCCGTGGTCGTTGTAATCGTGAATGCGGACGTCGGGGCGCGCGAGCGCCTCTTCCGGCGTCGCGATCGTCGGCAGGACCTCGTAGTCGACGCGGATCAGGTCGAGCGCCCCGGTGGCCGTCTGCTCGTCTTTCGCGATGACCGCGGCGACGGGGTCGCCGACATAGCGGACGCGCTCGGGCGCGAGCGGATACTCGTCGAGAGATACGGGCAGGATGCCGAACGTGACCGGAAAGTCCTTGCCGGTCAGCACGAGGTGCACGCCCGGCGCCGCGGCGGCGCGCGATGCGTCGATCGAGAGGATCCGCGCGTGCGGGTGCGGCGAGCGCAGCAGCCTCGCGTGGACCATCCGCGGCAGCACGATGTCGTCGGCGAAGCGCGTCTGGCCCGTTACCTTGGAGCGCCCGTCGACGCGGCGACGCGGCTTGCCGATCACGTCGAAGCGATCGCGCGCGCTCACGCCTTGCTCCGGCCGGCCGGCGGCGCCGCATCTTCGCCACGCATCTCGCGGGCCGCGGCCTCGATGGATTCGCAGATCTGCAGATAACCCGTGCAGCGGCACAGGTTGCCGGAAATGGCTTCCTTGATGCGCTCGCGTGACGGATCGGGCTCCGCGTCGAGCAGCGCCTTCGCGGTCATCAGGATGCCCGGCGTGCAGTAGCCGCACTGGGCGCCGCCGAGATCGGCGAACGCTGCCTGCAGCGGATGCAGCGTCGCGCCGCTGGCGAGGCCCTCGACCGTCTCGATCGCGGCACCCTCGCACTCGACGGCGAGCACGAGGCACGAGAGGACGGGCTCCTTGTCGACGAGGACGGCGCAGGCGCCGCACTCGCCCAGCTCGCAGCCATGCTTGGTGCCGGTGAGATCGAGGTCCTCGCGCAGCACCTCGAGCAGCGTCTTGTAGGGCGCGAACGAGACCTCGGCGTCCTCGCCGTTGACACGCAGCACCATGTGCACGTTGCGCTGCGCCTCGACCTTCGGATCCGTCGTGTCGCTCATGTCGCGTCCCCCATGCCGCTCGCCCGGCGCCGCGCAGCCCTCCGCGCGGCCGCTCGTGCGGCCACCGGCCGCCACGCCAGCACGATAGCAGCCCGATTGTTTGATGTCAAACAATCGGCCCGAGTCGGCGGGCCGGCGCAGCACCCGTCGCGCCGGCTCAGCGCAGCTGCGGAAAGATGCGGTCCAGCATCGCCACCAGCGCGACCCGCTCGCCGGCGGCGAGGTTCTCGGCAAGCCGCGTTTCGTGGGCCGCGACGAGACGCTTCAGCTTCTTCAGGAGCGTCGCGCCGGCCGCAGTGAGTCGGAGCGCGTTCGACCGGCGGTCGGTGGCCACCGCGCGGCGCAGGACGAGGCCGCGTCGCTCGAGGTTGTCGATGACGGCGACGATCGACGAGCGGTCGAGGCCCACCGCGTTGGCGAGCTCGGTCTGCTTCAACCCGGGATTGGATTCGATGAGCACGAGGACGGCAAAGAGGCCCGGCGTGATGTCGAGCTCGCCCGTCGTCGCCGCGAAATCGCGGAAGACGGCGATCTGCGCGAGGCGCAGATGAAACCCGATGAGCCCCGTCAGCACGCCGCGGTCGATCGGCGCCGCGGCTCGTCCCGCGACCGTTTCCCTTCGTGCCATGAGCGCGTCCTCTCTCCCGTCGCGGCGCCACGCCGTCCGTGTCACGGCCAATGGTAGCGCCGTTATGTTTGAATTCAAACCAATCGGGCAATCCTGTCGCCGGGCGCACGGTATCATTGGCGGCCGGCACCGGAACCGTCATGTCCTGGATCATCGCCACCTACCGCATCCGCGCGCCGCGCGCGGAGCTCGACGGCATCGCGCACGCGCTGGCACTCGAGCAGAGCGTCGAGGTCGCCGCCGAGATCGTGACCGACCGCTACGTCGCCGATAGAATCATGGGGCGCGTCGCGCGGGTCGAGCCCGGCGCGGACGGCGTCCACACGGTCGCGCTCCAGCTGGCCGTGGCGACCACCGGCTGCGACGTCGCGCAGACGATCAACATGCTCTTCGGCAACAGCTCGCTGCATGCGCACGTCGAACTCGTCGACGTCGACTTCCCGCCGGAATTCCTCGCGCGCTTCCGGGGCCCACGGTTCGGCATCGCCGGAATCCGGCAACGGCTGGGCGTGCCGGACCGTCCGCTCACCTGCGCCGCGCTGAAGCCGCAGGGCATGCCTGCCGACGCGCTGGCCCGGCTCTGCTACACGCTGGCCCGCAGCGGCATTGACGTCATCAAGGACGATCACGGCCTCGCCGACCAGGCCTACTCGCCTTTTGCCGAGCGTGTCGCCGCGTGCCAGCGCGCGATCGAGCGCGCGCGACGGGAGACCGGAACCGATTGCGTCTACGCGCCGAGCCTCGTCGGGTCGCCGCGAGCGCTGGCCGCGCAGGCGCGCATCGCGCGGGACGAAGGTGCGGGCGCAGTGTTGCTGGCGCCGGCGTTGATCGGCATGCCGGCGTTCGCCGAATTCATCGCGGGCGACTGCGCGGTGCCGGTGCTCGCGCACCCCGCGTATGGCGGCGCAGCGCGCGTCGCGCCGCCGCTGCTGCTCGGCCGGATCTTCCGGTGGCTCGGCGCCGACGCCGTCATCTTCCCGAATTTCGGCGGGCGGTTCGCGTACACGCGCGACGAATGCGCCGGCATTGCGGCCAACAGCCGTTGCGAATGGGGCGGCTACCACCGCACGCTGCCGGTTCCGGCGGGGGGACTGTCGGTCGAGCGCGTCGCCGAAATCATCCACTTCTACGGGACCGAC
>Ga0209048_10002791_pt1 | contig 17145 bp, 13 predicted proteins | sample FrelakmetCRP12CR_FD_187146 | JGI IMG/M metagenome (GOLD analysis project Ga0209048, IMG submission 187146) | Freshwater lake sediment microbial communities from the University of Notre Dame, USA, for methane emissions studies - CRP12 CR (SPAdes)... | ecosystem: Environmental > Aquatic >... | reverse complement strand
CCGGCGAGCCGTTCGCCCAGACTCCGGGGGCGAGATGGGCGACCCCGTCGCCGGCATCCCGGACCCGGGCGGCGCGGCCCAGCGCCTCCGGCGGCAGCAGCGCCTGGCGCAGCGTGGTCTCGCCGATCAGGTAGATCGTCAGCGCGCCGTCGCCGCCCACCTGGGTGGCGATCAGCAGCGTCATCGCGATCCACGGTACCGCGGGCGCGAGCGGAATCAGCGCCTGCAGCGCGGCGCCGGCGAGGATCGTCCCGATCAGCGTGCGCCGGATCCCCCAGCGCCGCACGGCGGGCCGCGCGACCATCGCCCCGATCAGCGCACCGATGCCGCCGCAGCCGATCGTGATGCCGAGCTGCGTCGGCGTGAGCTTCAGGTCGGTGAGCGCGTAGAGCGTGTAGAGCGAAGCCATGAAGCTCATCACGAGCGTCATCAGCGCCGTGGCCAGGAACAGGGCGCGTATCGCGGGATCGCGCCAGACCACGCGGATTCCCGTGCGCACGTCGTCGACGAACGACGGCGCCGCCGCCGGAACCGTCGCGACGCCCCGCGCCCGGATTCGCGCGATGACGAGCGCCGACACGACGAACGTCACCGCGTCGACGACGATCGCGAGCGGCGCCGTGAGCAAGGCGACCAGCGCGCCGCCGATCGCGGGCCCCGAGATCTCGGCGACGGCGTCCGCCGCCTCGCGCTTGCTGTTCGCCTCGTGCAGTTGCCGGCCCGGAACGAGGTCGGTGACGAAGACGTGATCCGCGATCTCGAAGAGCACCGTCGCGACCCCGGTGATCACCGCGACCGCGTAGAGCAGCGCGAGCGAGAGCTGCCCGGCAAGCGCCGCGGCGGGTATCGCGAGCAGCGCGACGGCACGCACCAGATCGGCGGCGATCAGGATCGGACGCCGTCCGTGGCGGTCGACCCAGCCGCCGGCGAACCATGCGACGAGCGCGCGCGGCGCGGTCAGCGCGACGGCGAGCAGGCCGAGTTCGAAGGCACCCGCGCCGGCGGCGAGGATCGCGGCCATCGGCAGCGCCGTGCGCGTGATCCGCGAGCCGATCGCGGAGACGCCCTGCGCGCTCCACAGCAGCAGGAAATCGCGATGGAGCCACAGTCCGCCGCGCCGCGGCCACCGGCGACGGCGCAACTTCACCTCGGGCTCAATACACCACCCGCACGTTCTCCGGCGCCAGCCACTCCTTCAGCCGCGCGAGCAGCGGGTCGTCGAGGTTGACGCGCCAACCGTCCGGCAGCTCGAGCTCGCCGCCGACGCCGTGGTTCCGGTACTCGACGACGATCGGGCAGCTGCCGTTGCGGAAGGGCTCGAGCAGATCCGCGAGCCGCGCGGCGTCGGCACCGCCGTTGCACGCGAGGCGCAGCGCCTTCGCGTGCCGCTTGCGGATCGCCGCGAGGTCGTAGACGCCCTCGGCGACCACGCGCAGGCCCTGCGTCTGCCCGTCCTCGCCGCTGCGCGGCATGACCTTGGCCTCGAAGATCACCAGCTGATCCTCGCGCAGAAGGTGGCGCGCGGGGTCGTACGCCTCGCTGTACACGACGATCTCGGCCGAGCCCCCGCCGTCGTCCAATGTGACGATCGCCATCTTGCCGCGGCGCGAGTTCTGCGTGCGGATCGCCGTGACGATGCCGGCGATGAGCACCGGCTCGCGCTTCGGCTGCAGGCCGGACAGCGGCTGCCGGATGAGGGGCGCGAGCTCGTCGGCGAACGCCGCGTACGGGTGGCCCGACAGGTAGAACCCGAGCGCCGCCTTCTCGTGCGTCAACCGCTCGGCCTCCGCCCACTCGCGCGTCGCGACGAGCGAGAGCCCGGCGTGCTCGCCGCCGTCGCCGAAGAGCGACACCTGCGCCGCCGCGGCTTCCGCCTTCTCCGCCTCGGACAGCGCGACGCCGACCGACGCGAAGAGCGTCGCGCGGCGCGGATCGATCGCGTCGAAGGCGCCGCCGCGGATCAGCGCCTCGACGGCGCGACGGTTGACGAGCCGCTTGTCGATGCGCCGGCAGAAATCGAACAGGTCGGCGAACGGCCCCTGCGCGTCGCGCGCCGCGACGATCGCCTCGATCGCCTGCGCGCCGGTGCCCTTGATCCCGCCGAGGCCGTAGCGGATCCGCCGCGGGTCGATGGGCTCGAAGCGGTAGTTCGATGCGTTGACGTCGGGCGCCAGGATGGCGAGTCCGTTCGCGACCGCGTCGTCGTAGAGCGCGCGGACCTTGTCGGTGTCGTCCATCACCAGCGACAGGTTGGCCGCCGCGAACGCGGCGGGGTGGTGCGCCTTCATGTACGCGGTCTGGTAGGCGACCAGCGCGTAGGCCGCGGCGTGCGACTTGTTGAAGCCGTAGCCGGCGAATTTCTCCATCAGATCGAAGAGCGCGGTCGCCTTGGGCTTCGACACGCCGTTCTTCTCGGCGCCGGCGATGAAGATGTCGCGGTGCCGCGCCATCTCCTCCTTGTTCTTCTTGCCCATCGCGCGGCGCAGCAGATCGGCGGCGCCCAGCGTGTAGCCGCCGATCACCTGCGCGATCTGCATGACCTGCTCCTGGTAGACCATCACGCCGTACGTGGGGCCGAGGATCGGCTCGAGCCGCGGATCCGGGTAGTCGACGCGCTCGCGGCCGGTCTTGCGTGCGACGTACGACGGGATCAGCTCCATCGGGCCGGGCCGGTAGAGCGCGACGAGCGCGATGATGTCCTCGAAGCGCGTCGGCGGCGCCTGCTGCATGAGGTCGCGCATCCCGCGCGATTCGAACTGGAACACCGCCGCCGTGTTGGCCGTCCTGAAGATGTCGTACGTGGGCCGGTCGTCGAGCGGCAGCGCCTCCAGGCTCAAGCTGCTCGCCGGATCGAGGCGCTTCACGTAGCGCACCGTCCAGTCGAGGATCGTGAGCGTGGTGAGGCCGAGGAAGTCGAACTTGACGAGGCCCACCGCCTCGACGTCGTCCTTGTCGAACTGCGAGACGATCGCGTCGGATCCCGGCTGCGTGTAGAGCGGGCAGAAGTCGGTGAGCTTGCCCGGCGCGATCAGCACCCCGCCCGCGTGCATGCCGACGTTGCGCGTCAGGCCCTCGACGGACTCGGCGAGCGCCAGCAGCTCGCGGACCTCCTCCTCCTTCTGCTCGCGCTCGGCCAGCAGCGGCTCCATCTCGCGCGCCTCCTTCAGCGTGATGAGCTTGCCCGCCTGGAACGGGATCAGCTTGGCGATGCCGTCGCAGAAGAGGTACGGGAGGTCGAGCACGCGGCCGACGTCGCGAACCGCCGCCTTCGCGGCCATCGTGCCGAAGGTCGCGATCTGCGAGACCGAGTCCGCGCCGTACTTCTTTTTCACGTAGTCGATGACGCGGTCGCGGCCGTTCTGGCAGAAGTCGATGTCGAAATCCGGCATCGACACGCGCTCGGGATTGAGGAAGCGCTCGAACAGCAGACCATAGCGCAGCGGATCGAGGTCGGTGATGCCGAGCGCGTAGGCGACGAGCGAGCCGGCGCCGGAGCCGCGACCCGGGCCGACGGGCACGCCGTTGGCCTTCGCCCAGTTGATGAAGTCGGCGACGATCAGGAAGTAGCCGGCGAACCCCATCTGCACGATGGTTTTCGATTCGAACTCGAGCCGCGCGACGTATTCGGCGCGCTTCGCGGCGCGGGCCGAGGGATCGGGGTACAGGGCCTCGAGCCGACGGTCGAGCCCGGCGCTCCCCTCGGCGTGCAGGTGCTCGTCCAGCGTGACGCCGGCCGGCGTCGGGAAGTCGGGAAGGTAGTTCTTGCCGAGCGGAATCGACAGGTTGCAGCGCTTGGCGATCGCGACCGAGTTCGCGAGCGCCTCCGGCACGTCGGCGAACGCCGCGGCCATCTCGGCCTGTGTCTTGAAGTACTGGTCGGGCGTGAAGCGCCGCGGCCGGCGCGGGTCGGCGAGCACGTAGCCCTCGGCGATGCAGACCCGCGCCTCGTGCGCACGGAAATCCTCGCGCCGCAGGAACTGCACCGGGTGCGTGGCGACGACGGGCAGGTCGAGCTCGCCCGCGAGCCGCACGGTGGCGGCGACGAGCGCGTCGTCGTCGGCGTGGCCCGCCCGCTGCACCTCGAGGTAATAGCGGTCGGGGAACGCCGCGGCCCACGCGAGCGCGGCCTTCGCCGCGCCCGGCGCGTTGCCCTGCGCGAGAGCGCCGCCGACGTCGCCGTCGCGCGCGCCCGACAGCGCGATCAGCCCGTCGGTGCCTTCGTCGAACCAATCGCGCCTGAGCTCCGCGCGTCCCCGGTACTGGTTGCTGCGGTACGCGCGCGTCAGCCACTCGGCAAGCTTCAGGTATCCGGCGCGCGACTGCGCGAGCAGCAACGCGCGGAACGGCTGGTCGCGCTCCGCCTCGTGCGTCAGCCAGACGTCGCAGCCGAAGACCGGCTTGATGCCGCGCGCGCGCGCGGCCTTGTAGAACTTGACGAGCCCGAACGCGTTGTCGAGATCGGTGACCGCGAGCGCGGGCATGGCGTCCGCCGCCGCCGCCGCGATGCCGTCGTCGATGCGAACGGTGCCGTCGACGATCGAGAACTCGCTGTGCAGTCGCAGGTGAACGAAGTCGGGCGCGGCCATGGATGCAGACGGAAGGGTGCTAGAATTTTACCCCGATCACCGTCCGCCGTTTCCTTCTTTGACCCTCCGTCCGTCCGTTGCGTGGTGCATGCTTTCGCTGCGTGCAGCGGTGCTGGTCGCGCTCGTGGCGGCGGGCGGCTGCGCGCAGATCGCGAAGGCGCCGCCGGGCGCGACGCCGCTTCCGGCCGACGCGGAGCCGCCTCCGCCCGAGGTGAACCTCTCCGGCTTTCCGCTGCCGTATCGGCAAGGCTACGCCGACGGATGCGCGAGCGCGAAGGGGGCCGAGCGCAAGGACGCCGCGCGGTTTTCCGCCGACGGCAACTACCGCACCGGATGGCAGGACGGCGTCGCGCTATGCCGGAAGAAGTGACGCGCGGCATTCCGGGCGAGTCGCCGGCGTCGGCGCCGGAGCGCGCCGGGAAATTGCGTTGAAGCCGGCGCGCTCGCACCGGCTCGACCTGCGCGGCCTCGCCTCCCACGTGCTGACGTGGGGCGATCCGGCGGCGCCGAAGCTGTTCCTGCTGCACGGCTGGATGGACGTCGCGGCGTCGTTCCAGTTCCTCGTCGACGCGTTCGCGCGCGATTGGTACGTGATCGCGCCGGACCTGCGCGGATACGGGAAGAGCGCGTGGCAGCCGCAGGGCTACTGGTACGCCGATTACATCGCCGACCTCGAGGCGCTGCTGCAGGCATTCGCGGCGGGCGAGACGGTGAATCTCGCGGGCCACAGCCTGGGCGGCAACGTCGTCCTCCACTATGCCGGCGTGCGCCCGGCGCGCGTGCGCGCGGTGGTGTCGCTCGACGGCTTCGGGATCCGGGCCGAGGATCCCGGACAGGCGCCGGTCAAGATCGCGAAGTGGCTGGACGCGCTCGCGGCGGCGCAGGATTTCGCCGTCTACGCGAGCCTCGATGCGGTCGCCGACCGGCTGCAGAAGAACAACGCGCGGCTGCCGCGGGACAAGGCGCTGTTTCTCGCCGGCCACTGGGCCGAGGTGCTGCCCGACGGCCGCGCGCGGCTCACCTCCGATCCGCGCCACCGGCTGCCGTTTCCGACGGTCTACCGGCTCGAGGAGACCTATGCGGTGTGGCGCAACATCGCGGCGCCGGTGCTTTGGATCGCCGCGGCCGAGTCGAACATTCCGAAGTGGCTGGACGAGCATCCGGAGGGCGAGGGCGCGACCGACAGCTTCGCCGGGATAAGGCGCCGCTTCGCGCACATTCCGAACGGCCGGATGGTGACGATCGCCGACGCCGGCCACATGCTGCACCACGATCAGCCGGCGGCCGTGGCCGCCGCGATGGAAGCCTTCCTTCCGTGATTGCACGGCGTTGGGCTGTCCAGTCGCGCCGCGGTGCCTACGTCGCGCTCGCGGTTCTCACGGCGATCTGGGGCAGCAACTGGATCGCAATGAAGCTGGCGCTCGCCCGTGCCGATCCGATCGTCTTCAACATCCAGCGCACGTGGGTCGCCGTCGCCGTGCTCTTCGCGGTGCTGCTCTGGCGCCGGCGCCGGCTGCTGCCCGAAGCGTGGACCGCCGTCGTCGTCACCGGCTTCTTCCAGACGACGATCAACTTCGGCTCGACGGTGATGGCGCTGGCGGAGGGAGGCGTGGGCCGCACTTCGGTGCTCGTGTTCACGATGCCGTTCTGGACGCTGCTGCTCGCATGGCCGGTCCTCGGGGAGCGCATTCGCGGCATCCAGTGGATCGCGATCGCCTTCGCGCTCGCCGGGCTTGCGCTCGTCGTCGAGCCCTGGAACTGGCAGGGCGACCTGAAGCCCAGGCTGTGGGCGGTGCTGTCGGGCTTCGGCTGGGCGGCCGGCACGATCGCGATGAAGCATTTCCAGCGCGCGCGCGGCTTCGACATGCTGAACTTCATCGCCTGGCAGATGCTGGTGGGAATCCTGCCGCTGACCGTGCTGCCGCTCGTGCTGCCGCTGCCCGATGCGCGGTGGAGCGCGACCTACGTCACGCTGCTGCTGTGGACCGGCGCGCTGTCGACCGCCGTCGGATTTCTGCTGTGGATCGCCGTGCTGCGCTTCCTGTCGGCCGGCACGGCGTCCCTCAACATGCTGGCGATTCCCGTCATTGCGCTGCTGTCGTCGATGCTGATCTTCGGCGAGCGCCTGGCGCCCGGGGAATGGATCGGCATCGGCTGCATCGGCGCCGGCCTCGTCATGGTGTCTTTGCAGTCGTGGCTTGCGAGCCGCCGCGGCGAGCGGCCGGCGCCGGCGCCGCTGCCGCTAGAAGGCGGGTAGGCACGCGAGTCCCGCCGAACCGCCCGTCGCGGGTGCCGGGTTAGAATGCGCGTGCGCCGGCGACTCGCCGGCGCGCTTTCGCGGGCCGCGAGTTTCCGGTCAGCCATGACATCCTCCCCGCAACCCGACATCACCAGGCTCAGGATCGACCGCAGCGCCGCGCCGGTACGGTCGTCGCGCCGCCGGAGATGGATCTGGGCAGGCGCGCTCGCGGCGATCGTGTTCGCCGGCGGGGCGTGGTACGCGCTGCAGCCGCAGGTGGCGACGGTGCAGGCTTCGGCGGTCGTCACCACCTATCCGTCGCAGCAGTACGTGGTCCTCAACGCCACCGGCTACGTGGTGGCGCAGCGCAAGGCCGCAATCGCGTCGAAGGCGACCGGCCGCCTCGAGTGGCTCGGAGTCGCCGAGGGCTCGCGGGTCCGGGCGGGAGAATTGATCGCGCGCCTCGACAACCGGGACGTCGTCGCACAGGCGGAAAGCGCGGCGGCGAACGTCAAGGTGGCGCGCGCGGCGCTCGCGCAGGCGCAGGCCGACGAATGGGATGCGCTGACGTCGCAGAAGCGCAACCAGGACCTCCTCGCCCAGGGCTTCGTTTCGCAATCGGCGGTCGATTCGGCGAAGGCGCGCGCCGACCGCGCGGTCGCCGGCGTCGCGAACGCGAAGGCCGGGATCGCCGTGGCCGAAGCGAACGCGCGCAACGCCCAGGTCGCCGTCGACTACACGCTGATCCGCGCGCCGTTCGACGGCGTGATCGTCTCGAAGAGCGCGAACGTCGGCGACATGGTGACGCCGTTCTCGTCGGCGGCCGACTCCAAGGGCGCGGTGGTCAACATGGCCGACATGAGCACGCTCGAGGTCGAGGCCGACGTCTCCGAGTCGAGCCTCGCCAGGGTCAGGGTCGGGCAGCCCTGCGAGATCACGCTCGACGCGCTCCCCGACACGCGCTTCCGCGGCCGCATCAGCCGGATGGTGCCGACGGTGGATCGCGCGAAGGCGACCGTGATGACCAAGGTGCAGTTCGATGCGATCGACCCGCGGATCCTGCCCGACATGAGCGCCAAGGTGTCGTTCCTGTCGCAGGACGTGACGGCGGAGCAGCAGAAGGCGCTCGTCGCCGTGCAGTCGGACGCGCTGGCCACGCGCGACGGCGCTCCTGTGCTGTTCGCGATCCGCGAGGGCAGGGCGGTCGCGGTGCGCGTCGTGCCCGGCATCAGGGTCGGCGACCTGGTCGCGGTCACGGGCGACGTGAAGACGGGCGAGAAGGTCGTGGTGAAGCCCGGTGCGGACCTGAAGCCCGGCGCGCTCGTGAAGGTCGCGCAGAAGTAGCGCGGCCCGCCGGGCGCCACGTTGCCGATGAGCGAACCCGACGCCGTTGGGGTGCCCGCACACGCTGCCGCGGCGTCCGCGGCGGCGCCGCTCGTCGCGATCCGCGGGCTCACGAAATACTACGTCCGGGGCGACCAGATCATCCCGGTGCTCGTCGGCATCAACCTCGATGTCTTTGCGGGCGATTACGTCGCGCTGATGGGGCCGTCGGGCTCGGGCAAGTCGACGCTGCTCAATCTGGTGGCCGGCATCGACAAGCCGAGCGGCGGCGAGATCCGGATCGCCGGCGTCGACATCACACGGCTTTCCGACACGGACCTCGCTCGCTGGCGCTCCGCGCACGTCGGCTTCATCTTCCAGTTCTACAACCTGATGCCGGTGCTGACCGCGTTCCAGAACGTCGAGCTTCCGCTTCTGCTGACGTCGCTTTCCCGCCGGGATCGCCGCGAGCGCGTCGCCGCCGCGCTCGAGCTCGTGGGCCTCACGGACCGGATGGACCACTATCCGAACGAGCTCTCCGGCGGCCAGCAGCAGCGCGTCGCGATCGCACGCGCCCTGATCGCCGATCCCACGATCATCGTTGCCGACGAGCCTACCGGCGATCTCGACCGCACGACCGCCGAGGAGATCCTCGGCCTGCTCGACCGGCTCAACGCGGAGCTCGGCAAGACGATCATCATGGTCACGCACGATCCGAAGGCCGCGGGCAAGGCGCACCGCGTGATCCAGCTGGAGAAGGGCGTGCTCGCCGGCTGACGCGGCGCTCCGCTGCGGGGTCGGCTACGCCGGGCGCCTTCCCGCGGGACCGCGGGAAGACTCGTGGAGCCCGAGCTTGCCCGCCTTCGCGAGGTCGGAGTCGATGTCGATGGCGGGCGGGGCGCTGCTGATCTGCAGCAGCATGAGGATGTCGCTGTAGGCGCCGAGCGGGAAGCCCGTGCGCCGGCCATCGCGATTGTCGTTGAGGAGCCGCTCGAGGTAGGCGCGGCCCTCGGGCTTTCGCCACAGGGCGACGACCTGCCTCAGGACGTGGGGGAATGCCTCGAGTCCGGCGTCGCGCGCCCTGCTGGCGGAGAAGCCTTCCCACAGCGGCGTCTGCACGTTGCAGTGCGCGTGGAAATCCTGGGCCAGCCGGCGGAACTCCGGCCGGCGGCCGTTGGCATGGTACAGGTCGAGCAGCATCAGCCAGGCCGCGGGCATCGACTTCGGCGAGCGCTTGAGGTGCTCGTTCAGCACGTCGATCGCGCGTTCCGGATGACCGAGCGCCACGTAGACGCGCGCTTCCTCGGTGACGTGCAGGAGCTCGGACACGGCGAGCGCGCTGGCGATGTCGGCGGACACGGGTGGCGCGGTCGCGGTCTTCCTCGCTGGCGGCGGCACCGGTTCCGCGCGGGACTGGGTGACGCCGGCGGCGGCACTCCGCAGCGCCGGCGCCTCGCGCTGCGCGGTTTCCGCGACCGTCCTCGCCGCCGACACGCGCGCGGCGTGCCAGTCGGCGCCTCGGGCCGCGGCCTCCTGCCGGCGCTTCCACAGGAGCCCCCCAGCGATCAGGAGGGGCAGGCCGATGATCATCGCCAGCAGCGGCCAGTTCGCCTCCCACCACGCGGCAGGCGGTGGCGGCTCCGGCGCGGGCGCTGGCGGCGGCGGTGCCTTCGCGGCTTCGGCCGTCGCGCGGTCCGCGATCTCGCTTGCCTTCAATTCCTGCTGCAGTTGCTCGATCGTCGCGGAAAGCTCGGCGATGCGCTGTTGCAGCACGACGGTCTCGGCTTCGATCGCGTTTGCGAGCTCCTGCTTTGCCTGCGCCTGCCGGGCCTCCGACGCGGGGCCGCGGCCGGCTTCCGCGGAGGGTTGCGGCGGGGCCGTCGCGAGCTTCAGCCGCGGTTGTTCGGAGGGCTTGGGCGGCGGGCGCTTCGTCGCGCTCCGGGGTGCGGCGCGCGGCTTGGGCGGCGCCGCCTTGCGCGGCTCCGGCGGGGCTTTTGCGGTACCGGTGCCGCCGACACCGCGGGCCACGATGTCCGCGCGCCGCGCGGGCGGCCTCGTCGCGGGCTGGCGCGGCGGCTCGGCGTCGCCGCGCGCTCCGGGCTCCGCGGGCAGCAGCGGCGCGTCGATCGGGAGCGGGTCCATGAACAGCGTGTACTCGCGGCGCACTCCCGGATCGCAGCCGGCCTGCACCGTCAGCCGCACGACCGGATCGTTGACCGGCCGGGGATGGGTGACGACGAGCTGCGCCCCCGAGGGCGAGCGCTCGAGGCTCACCCGTCCGAAAATCACCTGCGGGATCCCGTCGGCCTCCCGCTCGGCGGACGCGAGCTTGAAGCACTCGGCGGCGAGGTCCTCGCCTGCATCGGCGACGAGCGGGATCACCACGCGCAGCGACTGCCCCAGCGCGGACTGCTGGGTGACGGGACCCAGGCCCACCGCCGCGGCGGGCGCGGCTCCGGCCGTCCAGAGGACGAATGCGAACGCGATTACACTGTCGAGTGCCCTGCTTCCGTCGACTGAACCCGCCACCCCCACCTCCGCCGTAACGACCATGTTCCTGCTGCTGCTCGTCATGAAGAACGCCTTCCGCCACAAGCTGCGGACGGCGCTGACGATAGTCGGCGTGGTCGTCGCGATCACGGCGTTCGGCCTGCTGCGGACGATCGTCGACGCATGGTACGCCGGAGCCAACGCGAGTTCCAGTGCGCGGCTCGTCACGCGGAGCTCGGTCTCGCTGGTCTTCGCCCTGCCGCTGACGTACGCGCAGAAGATCCGGCAGGTGCCGGGGGTCCGCGGGGTGTCGTGGGCGAACTGGTTCGGGGGCGTCTACATCTCCGAGCGCAACTTCTTTCCGCAGTTCGCGATCGATGCGGGGAGCTACCTCGACATGTACCCCGAGTTCATCCTGTCGCCCGAGGAGCGCAAGGCCTTCCTGACCGACCGCATGGGCGCCATCGCCGGGCGCAAGCTCGCCGAGCAGTACGGCTGGAAGGTCGGCGACCAGATCCCCCTGCGCGGCACGATCTATACCGGCACATGGACGTTCAACCTGCGCGGCATCTACGACGGCGCCGACAAGGGGACCGACCAGTCGACGCTGTACTTCCACTGGGACCTGCTGAACGAGAAGATCAAGAAGCTCTACCCGCGCCGCGGCGACCAGACAGGCGTGTTCATCGTGCAGCTCTCCGATCCCGCGCAGGCGGCCGAGGTGTCGGCGGCGATCGACGCGACGTTCAGGAACTCGCTCGCGGAGACGCTGACCGAGACCGAGAAGGCCTTCCAGCTGTCGTTCGTCGCGATGACCGAGGCGATCCTGCTCGCGATCCAGGCGGTGTCCTTCCTCGTGATCGTCATCATCATGGCGGTGATGGCGAACACGATGGCGATGACGGCGCGCGAGCGGGGCGCCGAATACGCGACGCTGAAGGCGCTCGGTTTTTCCAACGGATTCGTCGCGCTGCTGATCTTCGCCGAGTCGATCGGCATCGCGCTCCTGGGCGGGCTCGCCGGGATCGCGCTGACGCTGCCGCTGGCGGCCGCTTTCGCGGACCAGATGGGAGCGCTGTTCCCGATCTTCTTCGTGAGCGAGGCGACGATGCTGATGCAGTGCGGCGCGGCGCTGCTGGTCGGCGTCGTCGCCGCGGTGTTTCCGGCGTGGAGGACGGCGCGCGTGCGCATCGTCGACGGATTGCGGGCGGTCGCATGAGCGGACGGGGCGAAGCCGAGGAGCGCAGCTCGCGACCGGGAGCGAATGCGCGAGGCCGACAACGCCGCGCGCCGGACCCCGGCTTCCGTGCGGAGGCCGTCGCGTGACGATCCCGTTCAGCTACATCCTGCGCAACGTGGCCGCGCGCCGGCTGACGACGGCGCTCACGGCCGGCGGCATGGCGCTCGTCGTCTACGTGTTCGCGACCGTGCTGATGCTCGCTGCCGGGCTCGAGCGCACGCTGGTCGCGACGGGGCAGGACGACAACGTGGTCGTGATCCGCCGCGGGGCGCAGACCGAGGTCCAGAGCGGCGTCGACCGCACGCAGGCGGGCATCGTCGAGAGCCTCGCCGACATCGCGGTCGGGGGCGACGGACAGAAGCTCGTATCGAAGGAGACGGTCGTCCTCATCAACCTTCCGAAGCGCAGCTCGAACAAGCCGTCGAACGTCGTGATCCGCGGCGTCACCCCGACCGGCCTCGCGCTCCGCCCGCAGGTGAAGCTCGCCGAGGGGCGGATGTTCCGGCCCGGAACCGCGGAGGTGATCGCCGGCCGCTCGATCGCCAGCGGCTTCCGGGGCGCCGGCGTGGGCGAGACTCTGCGTTTCGCGTCGCGCGACTGGACGGTCGTCGGCGTGTTCGATGCGGGCCGCACCGGGTTCGACTCGGAGATCTGGGGCGACGCGGAGCAGATGCTGCAGGCGTTCCGCCGTCTCGCGTTCTCGGCGCTCATCTTCAGGCTCGCCGACACCGAGCGCTTCGACGCGGTCAGGAAGGAGATCGAGTCCGACCCGCGGCTCACGCTGGAGGCCAAGCGCGAGACCCGCTTCTACGCCGACCAGTCGGAAGCGCTGTCGAAGTTCATCAGCTACCTCGGGACGTCGATCTCAGTGATCTTCTCGATCGGCGCGATCATCGGCGCGATGATAACGATGTACGCGAGCGTCGCGTCGCGCACCGCCGAGATCGGAACGATGCGCGCGCTTGGATTCCCGCGCACGTCGATCCTCGCCGCCTTTCTCGTCGAGTCGCTGGTGCTCGGCCTCCTCGGCGGCGCGATCGGCCTCGTCGCCGCGTCGTTCATGCAGGCGCTCTCGATCTCGACGATGAACTTCCAGACGTTCGCCGAGCTCGCGTTCACGTTCACGCTGACGCCCGGCATCGTCGCCGCGTCGCTCGCGTTCGCGCTGATCATGGGGTTCGTCGGCGGCTTCCTGCCGGCCGCGCGCGCCGCGCGCCTCAAGATCGTCGACGCATTGAGGGCCGCGTAGCGGTCATGAGCACGACGGGCCTGTTCGTCACGGCGTCCGCGATCTGGGGCTCGACGTGGCTCGCGATCACGCTCCAGCTCGGTGTCGTCGCGCCGGAAGTCTCGGTCGTCTATCGATTCGTGCTCGCCGCCGTCGTGCTCGCGGCGTGGTGTCGTGCCGCCGGGCGCTCGCTGCGCTTCGCCGCGGCCGACCACGCGGGCATCGCCGCCCAGGGGGTGCTGCTCTTCGGCGTCAACTATGTCGCGATCTACCGGGCCGAGCAGTACGTCGCCTCGGGTCTCGTCGCCGTGCTGTTCTCGACGATGGTGTTCATGAACATGATCGCGTCCCGCTTCTTCTTCGGGACGCCGCTGACGGCGCGCGGGCTCACCGGTGCGGCGCTCGGTGTGGGCGGGGTCGCGCTGCTCTTCCTGCCCGAGCTTGCCGCGGCGCAGTACGGCGGCGAGGCGGCGCTGGGCATCGCGTTCGCGCTGGGATCCGCGCTCCTGTCCTGCCTGGGCAACATGGTGGCCGTGCGCAACCACAAGGCCGGCATTCCGATCCTGACGGGCATCGCGTGGGGAATGGCGTACGGCGCGGCGGCGGCGGCGCTCGCGGCGGCCGCGCAGGGCGTTCCGTGGACGTTCGACCTGCGCCCCGCCTATGTGGGTTCCCTCGTCTATCTGGCGCTGCTGGGCAGCATCGTCGCGTTCGGCGCGTACCTGACGCTGGTGCACCGCATCGGGCCCGGCCCGGCCGCCTACACGGGCGTTGCGACCCCCGTGGTCGCGATGCTGCTGTCGACGCTGTTCGAAGGCTATCGCTGGACCTGGCTCGCGGGCGCCGGCGTGCTGCTCGCGGTCGCCGGCAACGTTCTCGTGCTGAGGCCTGCCGCAAAGGCGCGCATCCGAAGCGCCTGAACGACGCCGCTAGTCGAGCTGGAGGCTCGCGTCGGCGATGAGCTTCTTCCAGGCGGCGAGGTCGGCCTCGATGATCGACCCGAGCCTCTCGGGCGGGCCGACGACGATTTCCGCGCCCTCCTTTTCCAGGCGATCCCGGACTTCGGCCTGCGCGAGGACGCGGTTCACTTCGGCGTTGAGCCGGGTCACGATCTCGCGCGGCGTGCCGGCCGGGGCGACGATGCCCCAGTAGTTGATCACGTTGGCACCTGCGACCCCTTGTTCCTGCCAGCTCGGCACGTCGGGGAGCAGCGGCGCGCGGCGCGCGCCGGTCACGGCGAGCGCCCTGACCTTCTTCTCGGCGATGAACGGCAGCGTCGCCGACACCGTTCCGGTCATCGCCTGGATCTGCCCGGAGACGAGGTCGAGCGTCGCGGGCGCGATTCCCTTGTAGGGCACGTGCACGACGTCGGTGCCGGCGCGCGCGTTGAACAGGACCAGCGCGAGATGATTGATGCTGCCGGGACCGGCCGAGCCGTAGTTGAGCTTGCCGGGCTCGCGCTTCGCGAGCGCGATGAACTCGCGCATCGTCGCCGCCGGCACCGCGGGATTCACGACGAAGACCAGCGGGCTCGTCGCGATCGACGCCGCAGGCGCGAACTGCCGCACGGGATCGTACGTCGGATTCCTGGAAGCGGCGGGCACCGTGGTGAACGGGCCGGCGACGAACAGCAGCGTGTAGCCGTCCGGTTCCGCTCTCGCCGCCTCCACCGCTCCGATCGCGCCGCCCGCGCCCGTGCGGTTGTCGACGACGATCGTCGCGTTCATCGCCTGCCCGAGCTTCTGCGCGACCAACCGGGCGACGGTGTCGGTGCCGGCGCCCGGCGGAAACGGGACGATCAGCCGTATCGGCTTCGCGGGATAGGCGGGAGCCTGCGCGAAGAGGGCGAACGACATCGTGAGGGCGACCAGAGCCGCGAGCCAGCGCAACGCGGTTCGCGTGACTTTCGCTGCGCTCACGTCAGCCTCCGTCGCAACGCTGAACTCAGTGGCGGTCTCAATCCTCGCCGTCCTTTTTGATCACGTCGACATTGTCAATGAGACGGGTGGTGCCGAGCGTCGCGGCGGCCAGCACGATCAGCAGGTTGGGGTGGTCGTAGCCTTCCGGATGCGGGATCCGCAGCGCGAGGCCGTGCCGGATCGCGACGTAGTCGACCTTCCAGCCGCGGTGCGCGAGCTCCATCCGGCCGGCCGCTTCCAGGTTCGCGTAGTCGGTGCGTCCGCCGGCGATCGCATCGGCGATCTCGCGCAGCACGCGATAGAGGTTCGGCGCCTCGGTGCGCTCCGCCGGCGTGAGGTACGTGTTGCGCGACGACAGCGCGAGCCCGTCCGGGGCCCGGATCGTCTCCGCAGGAACGATCTGGATCGGCATGTTGAACTGCTGGACCATGCCGCGGACGATCTTGAGCTGCTGGCGGTCCTTCTTGCCGAATACCGCGACGTCGGGCTGCACGAGGTTGAAGAGCTTGAGGACGACCGTGCACACGCCGTGGAAGAAGCCCGGGCGCGACGCGCCGTCGAGCTCGTCGGCGAGCGGCGGCGGTTGCACGCGGTAGACCTGCGGCGTCGGGTACATCTCGTGTTCCTGCGGCATGAACAGCACGTCGACGCCCTCGCGCTCCAGCCCTTCGCGATCGGCCTCCGGCGTTCGCGGGTAGCGGTCGAAGTCCTCGTTCGGCCCGAACTGCAGCCGGTTGACGAAGATGCTGGTGACGACGGCGTCGCCGTGCTCGCGCGCGATCCGGCACAGCGAAAGGTGGCCGTCGTGCAGGTTACCCATCGTGGGCACGAACGCGACGCGCTTTGCGCTTCCGAGGCGCTCGGAAAGCTCGGCGGCGGTGTGGACGATGTCCATGCGGCTCCTCCTGGGCAGGGGTGAAGGGTAGTCGTGCCGGCGGGCGGGGCGCCCCGGATGCTCAGTCCGGCTGCGTGTGCGCGACGACCGCGCCCGCCGGCGCGGCGCGGCAAGCCGGGCGCGACGGCGTCGGCCGCGGGCCCGGCTCAGGACGCGAGGTTGAAGAACTCGCGGCGGCTGCGCATCGACGCGATGCGCGCGAGCAGGAGCTTGATGTGGTCATGGTTGTCGACGAAATTGAGGCGCTCGCTGTTGATGATCAGGAGCGGCGCGGCCTCGTAGCCGTAGAAGTACCGGCTGTAGGCGTCGGCGAGCCGCGCGAGGTACGCGGCCGATATCCTGCGCTCGAAATCGACGCCGCGCCGGTGCACGCGGTCGATCAGCGTGTCGACGGGCGCCTGCAGGTAGATGACGAGATCGGGCGTGGGTGTCTGCGGCTTGAGGTGCGAGTAGACCTTCTCGTAGAGCCGGTACTCGGCGTCGGACAGGTTCAGGCGCGCGAACAGCGGATCCTTGTCGAGGAGGAAATCGGCGACGGTCGCGCGGCGGAACATGTCGAACTGCCCGACGCCCGAGAGCTGGTCCGCGCGCTGGAAGAGGAACGTCAGCTGCGTCGGCAGCGCGTACCGCGCCATATCCTCGTAGAAGCGCTCCAGGAAGGGGTTTTCCTCGGGCTGCTCGAAGAGCTCCTCGCCGCCCAGGTGCTGCGCGAGCACGCGCGCGAGGCTCGTCTTGCCGGAGCCGATCGGCCCCTCGACGACGATGTAGCGGCACTTCTCGAGGTCCATCGTGGTGTCGGGAGCGGAAGAGGCCGCTAGCGCGGGAAATGGGTGCGGGTGCGCGCGATACGCTGGTCGCGCACGTTGACCAGAAAACGGCGGGCAAGCCCCCGCCCCGGAATGGTCGCGCGCGCGGCAACGTCGGCGAGCGGGCGCAGCACGAATGCGCGCTCGTGCATCCGCGGATGCGGGACCGTGAGCGCCGGCAGCCTGATGCGGCGGCGGCCGTATAGTAGCAAATCGAGGTCCAGCGTCCGCGGCGCGTTGCGGGCCGGCTCGCTGTCGCGGCGGCGGCGCTGGCGGCGCTCGATCGAGTGCAGCAGGGCGAGCAGAGCGCGCGGGGCGAGCGTCGTGCGCACCGCGACGACGGCGTTCACGTAGTCGGGCTGCGGCGCGTCGCCGCCGATCGGCGCGCTTGCGTAATTCGGCGAGACACCGACGATCGC
>Ga0209048_10002790_pt1 | contig 17149 bp, 13 predicted proteins | sample FrelakmetCRP12CR_FD_187146 | JGI IMG/M metagenome (GOLD analysis project Ga0209048, IMG submission 187146) | Freshwater lake sediment microbial communities from the University of Notre Dame, USA, for methane emissions studies - CRP12 CR (SPAdes)... | ecosystem: Environmental > Aquatic >... | reverse complement strand
CGCCGTCGCCTTGCCGAGCAGCTCAAGGACTACAGGGCGCATCGAGCCGCCCAGCACCTCGGCGAGAACCCACACATCGCGTGCGCCAGTGCGGGTCGCTGAGGCGGCTAGCGTGGCGATCGCCGGCTGTTCGCGGACCTTCCACTCGCCGAACAGCCCGTGCTCGTCGATGAGAATCCGCGTCAGCTGCCCAGCGGCTTCGTCGACCGAACCGGCTTCGATGACTCGACCCATGCGCGCCGATTCGATGAGGTGCAGACCGGCAACCCACGTCGGTGAGCCGGCGGCACCGAACTGTGAAGTGTCCGTCGACAGGTCGGCAGCGTGCAGCTCAAGACACGGCTTTGCCTTGGCCGCTTCACGATCAGCCTTCGACGGGAAGCGTTCCGCTGCCAGGTCCTCGGCAGCCGTCACCAGTGCCGGGAGCGTCGCGGTAATCGTCTCGAATCCATCGTCCGTTTCGCGCTCGGCGGTGACTGCGCCCGCGGCGGGATCGACGGCCAACGTTTTCGCGCTGGTAATCTGCGGCCAGTCGAGCAACTCGGCGACCTCGGGTCCGACCTGCCCGGTCTCGGCATCGACGCTGTTGCGCCCGCAGAGGACCAAGTCGAACGACTCGCGGCGCAGCGCCAGCGCGAGAGCACGCGCGGTGGCCAGGGTGTCGGACCCGGCGAAGGCGCGGTCGCACACATGAATGGCGCGGTCGGCGCCGAGCGCGAGGCATTCGGCAAGTGCTTCGCGCGCCTGCGGCGGACCCATGGTGATCGCGACCACTTCACCGCCGTGCGCTGCCCGCAACTCGATGGCCTTGATGAGTGCGCGGATGTCGAAGGCGCTGACTTCGCTCGGTACCCCTTCGCGCTTCAACGTCTTCGTGTCGGCGTCGAATTGCATAGCCGACACGACCGGGACTTGTTTGATACAGACGGCGATGCGCATAACTGCCTCCTTCAACGAGCGTGCGCAGAGCCTTGCCCGTTTGCACGCTTGCTATGGTATGGTGCCAAATTACAGGTCGGTCAATCGAGTGGGCAGGAGCGGGGCTGGTGCGGCAGGAGCGCGCGGCGCGCGCGGACCATCATGGGTCAAGAGGATCTCGTGAACATCGGGCGAGCGGTGGGTAAGCGCGTTCCAGCCACGGCGGGCAGCACGTACCGGCGCATTTGGGAGCTCGGGTGGCCAGTCAGCATTTCGACGTCGACGATTACGCTGCTCACGCTGGTCAACCTGTTCTGGATCGGTCAGCTTGGCACCGGTGCCGTCGCAGGGGTCTGATTGTCTTCGAGGCCATCGTCATGTTCGTGTGGTATCGCCGCGGTACCTGGAAGACCAAAAGGGTCTGAATCGGCCCAGACAGTTTTTGGCTGACTATCGCTGAGAGCTTTGGTAGAACCGAGGCACGTGGTGCCGGGCTTGCCTCGTACAGGGTATGTGGCGTGCAGGGCTTGCACATTCGGGCCGCGCGATGCTTTATCGAGCGGCGAACGCCCAATGGAGTCTGAGTAGAAGGAGCAGGGTATGAGGCGAAGCGACACCGCAATAGCGGCCCGGGCCGTCCGAACGCTCGCACTTCTTGGCGTAGCCGGGTTGATCGGCTGTCGTGGCGGCGGATCGCTGTCGATACCCATGCCCAGGAAGATCGTCGACTTGTCGCCCGTGATTACCGAGGATCTGCCGGTGCGCCAGCTTGGCCATCGGGCCTGCGACTTCCTTGGAGTGAAGGAGCGCTTGGTCTTCGCGCCGGTCACACCCTCAAAAGAGGCGTACACTTTTGGACTCACGGATTTTGAAATCACCAGTAATTTGGGCGCCCACCTCGACGCGCCGGCGCGCTTGCTCAAAGGTGGTGAGCGACCGGATCAGGTACCGTTGGAAAAACTGTATGGGCGGGCACGGCTCATTGATCTGCGCTGGAAGGATCGCAACACGCCTCTGCAAGTCAGCGATCTCGAAAACTACACCATCGCGGCCAACGATATCTTGCTGCTATATGTTGGCTACACGCAGCCGCAAAACGAAGACTGGCCCACATATGCGCCGCTTTCGGTGCAAGCCGCGCAGTGGCTCGCCGCAAAGAAAATCAGGGCCTTGGCGACCGATATGCCCAGTATTGGCAGTTTCAGCCGCTACGCTGACCTCATGGACAAGAATCGGCCGCCGGAAGAAGTGTGGGCCGAGCGGTTAGCCTTCTTCCAAGCCGGTATACCTGTTGTAGAAGGGCTCACAAATCTGGGGCGCCTGATGGGTGAGAAGAATATCGTCTTCGTGGGATTTCCGTTGGCAATCGCTGATCGCAGCGGCGCGCCGATGCGCGCCGCTGCGTTGGTTTTCTAGCCGCCTTTCGGACTTGCAGCTCGGAGCGACCCATCGGGGAGTGGGTCATCGCAAGTACGCCGGCCGCAGGCCCCAGAAGAGGCTCACGAGGCCTTCGCGGTCAGAGCGACTGGCTCTTCGACGAAGTCGGAGGAGGGGACAGCTTGGGCCAGCAGTCCTTCCATGGCCTTACGCGCCAGACGGCTCGGCTCGATATGGCCGTTCTCCCAGCGGTTCACCGTAGATACAGTCACTCCGATCGCGTGGGCAAACTCTTCTTGGGTCATCTTGAGACGGCGCCGCAACGCGTTGATCGGTGAACTGGCTTCCTGGTTGTTGATTGACATGGCTCCCCCTTTGTCGAGCGTTCAATATTCACGAACAACGGAGAGCACGGCACGTGCCACGCCGCGGATTGCTTCGAGCCCGTGGCAGCGCAAAAGAGGCTCGAACCTCCCGTCACTCAGATGACGCCGCGCCGAGAAAAACAAGGCGCAGCGCCGACTTTCGGCAATTCGAGTTGGGAGATTTCCGAGGATCCTGGCCTCGGATATGTGGGCAGCTACTCGGTTGAAGATGAGGTCGGTTGCACCGTCGGAGAAGCTGGGGGCGCTGCGGCGACCGACGGTCTAGCTGCTGCCACCGGCCGACTGACGCGGACGCTTTTCTCCAGCTGGCCAATGCGGCGGGACAAGGTGTCAAGCTCTTTCCGGGAGGGGAGATCCAATCGTTTGAGGATCGGCGCCAAGCGTTTTGCGGTCTCCTTTTCCAACGTCGAAATGAACTGCTCCGCTCGCGATTCGACACTCTTCGATGCGCGCTCGGCCCGCTTCTCGAGATCCGCGCGCAGCTTTTTCGCCTGACTGAATAGCCGATCCAACGCGCGGCGCTGGTCACGCGAGATGAGCTGCGTCGCCTGCTTGCGGGTGCGACCCAGCAAGCCCTCAGCATCACGCTGCAGGCGCTTCATGTTGCCTTGCAAACGAGAGAGAATCTGGTTCGCGTCTGCCTTGCTTGCGGCCTTCTTCTTCGCCATAGGCTCCTCCAATCACACCTCTTGTACCAATTAGCGGCACGATCTTACAAGAGACGGTGGCCGTGGAGTCGGCCGATCGTATATTGACCGTCCGCGTACCGATGGGGCATAGTAACAAGGTTTTTCGCCACGATGGGCGCATGAGTAAGACAATCTTCGGCTTTTGCCGGCGCATCGTGGGCATTGCCACGCTGCTTGTTGCGTTTGGCAACTTGGCTCCTGCCGCGCTGCCTGGCGACGTCAACTGTGGCGGAAGCATCGGGCCGGCGGATGTCGCCACCCTGCTGGCGTGCTTATTCGACGATGCCGATGCCGGTGAATGTCGGTGTGCCGACGTCAACAGTGATGGTGTGGTCACGCCGGCCGACGTCACCGAGTTGCTTCGCTTGATGGAGATACCGCCGCCCTCCACCCCAAGTTCAACCCCAACCCTCACACCGACGCCACGGAGCGGACCGCGAATCGTGTTCATCGGGCTCGCAGGACCTGACGGGACGGTCCTCTCACCAGTCACTACTGACGATGACGGTACCACGGTCTTTCAGCGGCCGAGCGGGTCGGGCTTCCAGCTCGTCGTCGAGGCCGTGCCCGGTGACAACGGCGTCGCCGTTGGTACAACCGTATTCGACTCGGTGGCCAAGGACCCGCAGGCGCGCCCTGACGTGCAGGTGGAAGCATCACGGCCGCTTGGTGATGGCGACCCTGGGGTATGTACTGAAGGCGGGATCCCCGGTTTCAATCCGTTCGATTTCGGTTCGACTCAGCGGGTTGCGGACGGGCTCAACGACTTCGGTTGCGCTTTCACAGTCGCCACGGCTGCACGGCGAGCCTGCACCGTTGACGCGTTCGGTGCTCCGACGTTTGTGTCGTCTGAGCCTTTGGTGACGCAGTTCTGTCGAGTGATTGCTTCTGCCAAATCCTTTGCCAACGGCGACACCGATGTGGCTGCGCAGGTCCGCGATGCTGAGGGTAACGTTGGGCCACTGACGCGGGTGATCGTGCGCATCGGCAACGAACCAACTCCGACCAAGACGCCGACACCACCAGCGACGCCAACGCGGACCGTCACCTCAACTCGGACTTCCACGCCGACAAGAACAGTCACGCCAACGGCAACTTTGAGCCCGATCGTTCCATCCCCCACTCCGTCGATCACACTGACACCCCGTCTGACCCCGACCCAGTCACCCACGCCGACGTCCACCCGCACGCCAACCGTCACCGTGCCTCTCACCCCGACTGCAACTCCATCAGCGACACCGACTTCGTTTCCACCGACCTCCTCGCCGATACCGAGTTCTTCGCCGACCGGAACGCTTACGCCGTCTCGGACACGGACCTCGACTGCCCCGACGCAGACTGCAACCTCAACCGCCACGCGCACCGCCACATCAACGGTACGCTCAACGCCCTCGCCATCCTCCACGCCGACGGCTGCCCGCACGACCATGATTACCGCCAGCCCCACCCAAACAGGGACAGTATCGCCACCGCCAACCGCTGCGCCGACACTGACGTCGACCGAAACCACTTCGTCAACGCGCACACCGACCTTCTCGCGGACACCAACCGCGACCGTGACTCCGACGCCAGCGCCGTCGGACACTTCCACGCAGACCCGTACGCGCACGCCCACGCGAACTCGGACCCCGTCGCCCACCCGGACTCTGACAGGCACGCCTGTGCCGTCGGCTTCGTCTACCCAGACGCCCACCGTGTCGCCGACGGCGACGCTGACGCTGCGGAAGACAGCCACACCGACCCCAAGTTCAACGGCTACGGCCACAGTAACATTCAGCAGGACGCTGACGCCCACGCGCACTCGGACCGCGACATTCACAGTGACGATCACGCCAACGGCGACGCAGACAGCTACAATCACGCCGACACCAACGATTACGCCAACGCCGACGATCACCCGCACCTACACGCCGAGCGCGACTGTTACGCTGACGCCGACAATCACAGTGACACGGACGATCACGCCCACGGCGACGCCGACGTGGACACCCACGAACACGCGTACGCCCACGCCGAGCCGCACACCGACGCGGACCCCGACGTTCACGCTGACGCCGACCATCACACCCACGCCAACGATCACCCGCACGCCGACGCCCACCGTCCCGCCGGAGCCGGTGATCACCTACTTCGGCGTGGCACGTGCCGACGACACCCTGTTGGATGTCGCCGGCATGACGCCAGAGGGCGTGCCGATTTACGAGCGCGCCTTCGGCTCCGGGTTCTCGCTCGTACTTGAGGCCAAACCCGGAGGGACGGGCGCGGACATCGACGCCAGTACGCTCAACTCCAACCCAGTGGATCCTCGGGTGCTACCCGGGTTGCAGATCGAGGTATCGCGTGCCCTCGGTGATGGCAGCGGTGCGGTCTGCGATGACACGCCGCCGACGACCGGTGGCGTGCCTGCGGTCAACCCGCCCGATTTCTCACCGACGCAGCCGGTGGCCAACGCCATCAATGACCTGGCCTGTCGGTTCAAAGATGGCTTTGGATTTCACAGTGGCCGTACCAAGCTCTCCGAGGCGTGCACGACCTTTGCGGACGGTGGATACCGCTTCAAAATGCCAGGCACCACGGTCCAGTTCTGTGGCCTGATGAACGAGCCCGTGGTCTTCCAGTCCGGGGACACCGTCGTCACCGCACGCGTACGCGACGTGGCCGGCAACATCAGTTTCCGGGCGCAGATTGTGGTGCGGGTCTCGCCGCGTAACTAGGGTGGATTACTTCAGTGGCTGAGCGGGGAGTTCGCCACCCCGGCCGTTCACCAACTCGTCAGTGACTTCCCGCTTGCGCAGGATCTCGTTTTCCTGCGCAAGCCGCTCTTGTTCCTTGGTGACTTGGTTGAGGCGCTCCTGCAACTCCTGCTTCTGTTGGCGCAGGTCCGTGAGCTCGGACCTGGTCTCTTCGAGGCGCGATTCGAACCGTTGCGTTTGGGTCGCGTGACTGCCAGAGCCGCGAGAGCCCACTACATACCCAGCGGCAGCGCCAAGCAAGATACCGGCGACTATAGCGATCCAGCGGCCCATGAAAGTGCCGCCGAGGCTAGCTGCCGGTCGCTATCGGTGTCAACGCAGGCGGCAGCCCCAGCTTGCTTCAGCTGACGGTCCAGATGTCGCCGTGGTTGAAGAGGGCGTTGAGGTCACCTTCGCCCTGGCGCTGCTTCGCCGCGCGGATCTGCTCGTGCAGGATCTCCTCGTACGGCTGCCGTTCGATACAGCGCACCACGCCGACCGGCGTGGGGAAGCGCGGTGGCGTCATCAGACTGAGGAGGAACGCGAGGGCTGTGTTGGTCTCGTCGTGCACGATCAGATCCGACTCGCTGAGGCCGTTGCCAAGGTGTACGACCTCCAGCGAGTGGCCGTTCATGCGGATGCCCTTGTCGCGATGCTTCCCAAAGACGAGCGGCTTGCCGTGCTCCAGCACCAGCTGTGTCTCCGCTTTGGAGTCCTTCTCGGTCAACGGCGCGTATGCCCCGTCATTGAAGATGTTGCAGTTCTGCAGGATCTCGACGAACGAGGTGCCGCGGTGCTCGTAGGCGCGCTTGACAATGTCCTGCAGGTGCTTGGCTTCGACGTCGATCGTCCGCGCCACGAATGTCCCATCGGCGCCGAGCGCGACGGACAGCGGGTTGAACGGGTAATCGATCGATCCCATAGGCGTGGACTTGGTGACCTTGCCCTGTTCCGACGTCGGTGAATACTGTCCCTTCGTCAGCCCGTAGATGCGGTTGTTGAAGAGTAGGATGTTGACGTCGAGGTTGCGGCGCAGGATGTGGATGAGATGGTTGCCGCCGATCGACAGCCCATCGCCGTCGCCCGTCACCACCCACACCGACAGCTCGGGGCGCGCCGCCTTCAACCCGGTTGCAATGGCGGGCGCGCGGCCGTGGATGCTGTGGAAGCCATAGGTGTTCATATAGTACGGAAAGCGGCTCGAACACCCGATGCCGGAGATGAAGACGATGTTCTCGCGCGGCACGCCGAGCTCGGGCATGACCTTCTGTACCTGGGCCAGGATGGCGTAATCGCCACAGCCCGGACACCAGCGCACATCTTGATCGGAGACGAAATCCTTACGGGTGAGCTTCGAACCAGCAACAGCGGTGGACATGAGCACTACACCTCCAACATGCGGGTGATGCGGTTGGTGATCTCCGAGACCTTGAATGGCAGTCCCTGGATCTTGTTCAAGCCGATCGCATCGACGAGGTACTCGGCACGCAGCACTTTGACGAGCTGGCCGAGATTCATTTCCGGCACCAGGACCTTCTTGAAGCGGCGAATGATGTCTCCCAGATCGCCTGGCAATGGATTGAGATAGCGAAGATGGACGTGTGATACCGACTTTCCTTGGCGTTGCAGATCTTGCACCGCTGCCGTGATCGCGCCGTAGGTGCTGCCCCATCCGATGATCAGGACCTCGCCCTCGGGTGCGCCGTACACTTCCGTCGGTGGAATCTCCGCCGCGATGCCGGCGATCTTGCGGGCACGCACGCGCACCATCTGCTCGTGGTTCGCAGGTGCGTAGCAGACATTGCCGCTCAAGTACTCTTTCTCGAGTCCGCCGACACGGTGCTCTAGCCCCGGCGTGCCGGGAACCACCCACGGCCGCGACAGCGTCGTCTCGTCGCGCAGGTACGGATAGAAGCCGTGAGGGTCGGTGCGGAACGTCACGTTGATTTCCGGCAGATCCGCGACTGTCGGGATCAGCCACGGCTCGGCGCCGTTGGCGAGATAGCCGTCGGACAGCACAATCACCGGCGTCATATACTTCGTGGCGATGCGCACCGCTTCGAAGGCGGCAGCGAAGCAATCGGATGGTGTGCGCGGGGCAATGATCGGCACCGGTGAATCGCTGTTGCGGCCGTACAGCGCCATGAGGAGGTCGGCTTGCTCGGTCTTCGTCGGCAACCCAGTGCTCGGCCCGCCGCGTTGAATATCGGCGATGACCAGCGGCAGCTCGACGCTCACCGCCAAGTTGACGGTTTCCGCCTTGAGGCACATGCCAGGGCCACTCGTTGTCGTCAGCGCGATGGCGCCGCCAAACGCTGCGCCCAGGGCGGCGCCGACGCCGGCGATCTCGTCCTCGGCTTGGACGGTCATCACGCCAAAGTTCTTGAACGATGCCAGCTCATGCAAGATGTCGCTGGCAGGTGTGATCGGATAGCTGCCGAGGAATAGCGGTACACCGGCGCGATGGGCCGCCGCCACGAAGCCGATCGCCAAAGCGGTATTGCCGGTAATGTTTCGGTATGTGCCGGGCTGGATGCGGGCCGGCTGGATCTCGAACGAATGCGCGAAGATCTCCGTGGTCTCACCGAAGTTGTAGCCCGCCTTGAGGACGCGCCGGTTGGCGGTCGCCAACTCCGGCGTCTTCTTGAAGCGCTGCTCGATCCACTTCTCCGTCGTTTCAATGGGCCGGTTGAACATCCACGACGTCAGGCCGAGCGCAAAGAAGTTCTTGCAGCGGTTGACCGTGCGTGCCGGCAGATCGGTGTCGCGCAGCGTTGCAGCGGTCAACTTGGTGATGTCGATCTCGAAGACCTGATAGCGGTCCAGCGAATCGTCGGTGAGTGGGTTCGACTTGTACTCCGCCTTCTTGAGGTTCTGCTCGTTGAACTGTTCCTTGTCGACAATCAGGATGCCATTCGGGCGCAGATCGCCGAGGTTGGTCTTCAGCGCTGCCGGATTCATCGCCACGAGCACGTCAAGGTCATCGCCAGGCGTAAACACCTCGCGACTGGAAAAATTCAGCTGGAAGCCGGACACGCCGGCGAGCGTGCCAGCGGGAGCGCGGATCTCGGCCGGAAAGTCTGGCAGGGTGCTGAGATCGTTGCCGGCGAGCGCGGTCTCGTTGGTGAACTGCATGCCGGCGACCTGCATGCCGTCGCCGGAGTCGCCGGCAAAGCGAATGACGACGGAATCTCGTTCCTGTCTCGGCTTCACCGCCACTGCGGCGGCGGGCTCACTAGGTGGCACAGCCATCGATAAACCTCTCCTCATCCAGACAGTGTCTTGGCGAGCTGGGCTCGCCGTACCGAGTGAGTAGCGATCATCGCAGAAGAAACTCTTTGTTTTTAGCCTAGCGGGTGCCGCGGGTGCATTCAACGCGACCGTGGTCACGCGGCCGCTTCGACGCCGGTCACTTCGTAGCGGCTCTCGTCGAGGTCGCTGGTCGCCTTGACGATGATCTTCTTGTCGAGCTTCGCCTCCAGTGCTTGTAGCGTGCGTTCTTCGTGGTGGTGCAGGTACTGGGCAATGGTGGGATGCACATGTGCTGTGATCTGTGACATCTTCGGGTTGAGGGCGGCTTCGCGCTGCACGCGCCGCAGGACCTCATAGGCGATGGTTGCTGTCGCCTTGATGTGGCCCTTCGCGTCGCATGTCGGGCAGGGGGAACACAGCAGCTGCAGCAGACTCTCGCGCGTGCGCTTGCGGGTCATCTCGATCAGGCCGAGCTCAGAGATGGGCAGGAGCTTTGAGCGGGCCTTGTCCTTCTTGAGTGCGGCGTTGAGGGCCTCGAACACCTCGCGCTGGTTGGCGGGTTCTTCCATGTCGATAAAGTCGATGACGATCAACCCGCCAATGTTGCGCAAACGGAGCTGTTCGACGATGGTCTTGACGGCCTCGATGTTGGTCTTCAAAACCGTTTCTTCCTGGCTCTTCTTGCCCACATAGCGGCCGGTGTTGACGTCGATGACGGTGAGCGCCTCAGTGTGGTCGATGACGATGTAGCCGCCTGACTTCAACCACACCTTGCGCTCCAGCGCTTTGGTGATTTGCGATTCGATGCTGAACCGATCGAAGATCGGCTCGGGCTCCTCGTACAGCTCGAGGCGCGTCTTCATGCGCGGCATCACCGTGTCGACGAAATCGATGACACGCTGAAAATCGCGCGGGCTGTCGACGATCAGCCGCTGCGTGTCGGCGGTGAACAAGTCGCGCACCGTGCGCAGGACCAGATCCATGTCGTAGTGGACCAGCGCTGCGCCGCCCATCTGTTCACTCTTATGGATGATGCGCTTCCACAGCTTCAGCAGGAAGCGGATGTCTCCTTGAATCTCGCGCTTCGATAGTCCCTCGCACGCGGTCCGAATGATGAAGCCACCTTCCGGTGGCCGCTCCTCTTGGACGATCTCCTTGAGTCGCGTGCGCTCCGCCTCGTCTTCGATGCGTCGCGACACGCCGACGTGTTGTGACGACGGAATGAAGACCAGGTGCCGGCCCGGCAATGAGATCACCCCGGTGATGCGTGCGCCCTTGGTGCCGATCGGCTGCTTGGACACTTGGACGAGGAGCTCTTGCCCCTTCTTGAGCCGGTCCTCGATCGGCGCGCGCCGTGCGGCGAGTTTGCCGTTTGCGGCTGGAACGTCGGCCTCTACTTCGATCGGTGTGGCGCCGTCCTCGGCGATGAACTCTTCGCCGAGGTCGGCGTAGAGATCCGAGCCGTGAAGGAACGCGGCCTTTTCGAGGCCGATGTCCACGAACGCGGCCTGCATGCCAGGCAGCACGCGGGTCACGCGCCCCTTGTAGATGTTGCCGGCGACGCCCTTGTCGCGAGCGCGCTCGATGAAGATCTCGATGAGTCGCTGCCGTTCAAGCACCGCTACGCGGGTTTCGTAGGGTGCGGCGTTGATGACGATCTCGCGGGCCACGGCGGTTACGCAATCGGCGACGCGGCCGCCCCCGAGGGCGGCGCGTCTCTATGGCAGATCGTGTCGATCTTGTGCACCGGCAACGCCCGCGCGTCCTGGGCATCGAGGCCCAACATCGTGCCGAGCAGATCCGTCGGCTTGAGCGTCCCCGTCGAGCCGAAGAGAATCGTCGTCTCGATGATTCCTGGGTCGCTCATGCGGAGTGCTGCGACGTATGGGCGTGCATTGATGACGCGGTGCGTTCCCTTGGCGTGCTTGGTGAGCGAGAAATCGGATGCCTCGCAGAACGCAGCGATGCGAGCGCGGAAATGGGCGCCGCCGTCGCCGTTGATGAGATGCCGTACGTCGACACGATAGCTGAAGGCGGCGATCTGCGCGCCGATGCTCTTCCCACGCAACGGAACTGACTGCGCGTCCACGATCCGCATCCCATCAGGGAACTGCCCATCGAGTTGCGCGCGCACCACCTCGGCGCTGAACGGTTCCGTCAAGTCGAGATCGACGAACTCGCCATGGCTTTCGACGCCTACGGGCAATGCGGGTCCGAACGCGAAGCGCGGCAGTGGGTGGTACCCTTGCGAGAACGCAATCGGCAAGCCGGCACGGCGGGCGGCGCGGTGGAATAGTGTCGTCAACTCCAAGCTGCCGATGAACCGCGCGCGCCCGAGTTTGGTATAGGTCAGCCGGACACGCGCTTGCGCTGCTGTGGCACGCGCATCCACAACCGGCGCCAATGCCTCGCCGCCGGCCGACAACCATTCTTCCGCGTTCCCCAACCCGCTGGCTGGTTCGTCGCCGGGTGCGGCAGATTCATTTTCGGCGGGGCGCTGCTGGCCAGGCGAGGTGGACGGAGCCGGTGCTTGTTGGTTGTCCTCTCCTTGCTTCTTCGCTTGAATCTTGTGCCAGCCGCGTGGCTCCCATGCTCCAGGCTCAGCAGCCTCCGAAACGATATCGCTGGCCCAGTGATCGATGACGCTGCCGCGATGTTCGGCACCCTTCGCGCCGCGGACGTGGTAGTCGACGTTGCGAATCGTGGTGAAGTCGCACGCGCCGCAGTAAGTGCACCGTTCAACGCTGCAGTCCGGAGTGAGCGTTCGTTCGAAGGCGTACGCTAACTCGCGCTGTAGGAAGGCTTTGGTGACGCCGCTGCTGAGATGATCCCAGGGGAGCGGTTCATCGAGGAAGCGCCGGCGCAGATAGAAGTCGCCGGACAGGTTGGTATCGCGCAAGGCTTGCTGCCACAGGTCGAAACGGCAGACATCATTCCAGCCGTCGAAGCGGCAGCCGAGCTCGAAGGCGCGCAGCAGCAGGGCGCCGGTGCGTCTATCGCCGCGCGAGAAAATACCTTCAAGGTAAGACAGGCGGGCATCGTGCCAGCGGAACTGGATGCGCCGCCTGCCAAATTCCTGGCGCAGAAAACGCTGCCGTGCTTCGATCTCGTCCACCGGGATCTGTGCCGCCCACTGAAACGGCGTGTGCGACTTGGGGACGAAGTTCGAGACGCTGGCGGTCACTTGCGCGCGGAACTTGCCGGCGGCGGCGACCTTCGTGGACAAGTCGACGATGCCCATGAGGTCCTCTTCGGTCTCGCTCGGCAAGCCGAGCATGAAGTACAGCTTCAGCGAGCGCCACCCGAGGGAGAATATCTGTTGCGCGGCCGCGATGAGCTCCTCTTCCTGGTACTCCTTCTGAATGATGTCGCGCAGCCGTTGGCTGCCGGCCTCGGGCGCCAGCGTGAAGCCGGTCTTGCGCACGCGCTTGATCTGTTCGAGCAGGGATGGCGCGAGCGCGTCGACGCGCGTTGAGGGCAGCGACACTGCGACCTTCTTCGCGGCCAGCCGGTTCATGAGTTCCGTGAGCAGCGGATTGACGCAGCTATAGTCGCCGGTGCTCAAGCTCAGTAGCGACACTTCGTCGTGACCCGTCTGCGCGATCGCACGTTCCGCCTGCTCGAGGACGCGTCGCGGGTCGCGTTCGCGCAGCGGACGGTAGATGTAACCCGCTTGGCAGAAGCGGCAGCCCTTCACGCAGCCACGCATCACTTCCAAGCTGGGGCGGTCGTGAACGATCTGCATTGTCGGCACGACGTAGGTTTCTTGCGGCGGAACGGTGTTCAAATCACGGACAATCTGCTTCTCGACCAGGGTGCACCCCTGCCGGAGAGGCCGGATCTCCGTGAGCGTTCCATTGGCCGCGTAGCGCGGCTCGAAGAACGCCGGCACGTACACCCCACGGATGCCGGCCAGGGCGGCGAGCAGCTCACTGCGGTCGCGCCGATTCCAAGCCAGGTACGTGTCGCAGATCTCGTGGATGGCATTCTCGCCGTCGCCCAGCAGGACGGCATCAAGAAAGTCCGCGAGCGGTTCGGGGTTGAAGGCGCACGGGCCGCCGGCAATCACCAGTGCGTCGTGCCGCCCACGGTCCGCAGCACGCAGGGGGATCCCCCCTAGTTCCAGCATGGCCAACAGGTTTGTGTAGGTGAGCTCGTACTGCAGCGTAAAGCCCACGATGTCGAACTCGCGCAGCGGCGTTAGCGTCTCCAGCGAGGCCAGCGGCATGCCTTGGCCGCGCAATTCGCGCTCCATGTCAATCCAGGGTGCGTATGCGCGCTCGGCGTAGACATCGCTCCTGCGGTTCAAGAGATCGTATAGAATCTGCAACCCGGGATGGGACTGCGCAATCTCATAGACATCGGGGAACGCCAGCGCGAACCTGAGGGCAACCGCGCTCGGATCCTTGCGCACCATACCACGCTCGTTGCCCAGGTAGCGTCCAGGCTTCTCCACCCGGCTCAGCAGGTTTTCATATGAGCTTCGATTAACGTCCACGTCTGGTTTCCTAGGAATCGCCGCATCATAGGGGGCGCGCCTCCAAAGGGCAAGAATCAGCCGCCGGCCGGCCCGCTGATGATGCCCAGTTCCACGAAAAAACCCGTCATATTCTTGACTTCAAGAGGCATGACGGGTACGGTGCCCCGCAAGCTTCAATCAGGTTCAACATGGTCCGAGGATGTCTGCGGCAGCGACAGTTCTTAATACAAAGGTTCTAGTCCTCAACCGGTCGTTCTTGCCGGTTCACATCACGTCCGTCCGTCGGGCATTTTCGCTTTTGTATCAGGGGGTTGCCCACGCCGTCGACGGTGAGTACCGGACCTTTGACTTCGAGAGCTGGTCCGACCTGTCCGCCTCGGTGCACGACGACACCATCGGGCTGGTGAATCGAATGGTGCGTGTGCCGCGGGTGATTCTGTTGCTGGCGTACGATCGCGTGCCGCGGCGGCAGGTGCGCTTCAGTCGGTTCAACATCTACAGTCGGGACCGCAACACCTGTCAGTACTGCGGCGAGAAGTTCCTGCGCAGCGATCTGAACTTGGATCACGTCATTCCGCGATCGCAGGGCGGTCTGTCGCGCTGGGAGAATGTCGTGTGCTCATGCCATGGCTGCAATCGCCGCAAAGGCGGCCGGACGCCGGAGCAGGCCGGAATGCGGCTGCTGCATACGCCGCGGCGACCGGAGTGGACGCCATTCATGCTGGAGACCTTCAGCTTACGCCGGTACCGAGAATGGGCGCCGTTCCTCTCGACCGTGGATGTGTCGTATTGGAACACGGAACTGCTCGAATGATTTGGTAAGATCACAGCTCTGGGGCGAGTTGGGGAACTCGTAGCAAGTTTCCTTGACCACCCAGGATGGCTGTGAAATACTTCGCGGCGGGGTGGTGGTGCGGGGCATGCGGATCAAGCAGCTCGAATTAATCGGCTTCAAATCCTTCGTTCATCGAACGGTCCTGGATTTTCCGGCCGGCATCACTGCCGTCGTCGGTCCCAACGGCTGTGGCAAGTCGAACGTCGTCGATGCCATTCGCTGGGTCTTGGGAGAACAGAGCCCCAAGCACCTGCGCGGCGACTCGATGGAGGCGGTGATCTTCAACGGCAACGAGCGGATGTCGGCGAGCGGCATGGCGCAGGTGTCGTTGACGTTCGAGAACGATCCGCAGGCGCGTCAGCTGAGCGAGCTCGATATCGATATCTCGACCATCCCCTCTCACTTCCGTGAATTGGCAGAGATTATGATCACCCGCCGGTACTACCGTTCCGGCGAATCGGAATACTTCATCAACAAGACGCCGTGTCGCTTGAAGGATATCACCGAGCTGTTTCTCGGCACCGGAATTGGGAGCAAGGCCTACGCAATCATCGAGCAGGGGCGCGTTGAGCAACTGATCAATGCGAAGCCGGAGGATCGCCGCCTTTTCATTGAGGAAGCCGCAGGCACGACGTTGTACCGCAGCCGCAAACTGGCTGCCGAACGGAAGATGGAGCGCACACGGGAGAACCTGCTGCGCGTCAACGACGTCTTGCGCGAGCTGGATCGGCAGATTCAGTACCTCCATCGAATGGCCAAGAAGGCCGAACAGTTCCGCGCGTTGCAGGGCGAGATCCGGCAGTTGGATCTCGCGCTTTCGGGAGCGCAGTGGCAGCGGCTTGTCGCAGTCATTGCTCAGTTGGAAGAGGAACTCATCCGCGGCCGCGAACGGGAACAGTGCATCCTCGCTGAGATCAACCGCCTCGAGCAGGAGCGCAGCGAGAGGATCGCCACGCAAGTTGCTGCTGAAGAAGAACTGGCACGACGTCGCGAGACCGCGGCCGTGCTGGAGTCGGAATGCGCCGGCTTGCGACAGCGGCTCGATTTGCTGAGTCAGGAAGCCCGTGAGCGCGAGCGCCGCATCGGCCGTCTCGAAGCGGAGACGGCGGCGGCCACCCAACAACACCGTGACTTGCAGCACGCCATTCAGCAGCAGGAGCGCGAGCGTTCCGAGGGTGCGCAGCTCGTGCTCTTCGATGAGGGGGAGCTGGAGCGCAAGGAAGCGGAATTGAACGAGGCGCGCGCGCGTGTCGTCGCCGCCAACGCCGCGCTGGAGGCGGCCAAGAATGCGGTGGTTGGGCTCGCGGCGCGTGAAGCGGAGTGTCGCAACGCGTTAGCGGTGCAGGCGCGCCGCCGCGACGAGGCCCGCCGGCGGCTCGAGAAATTGTCCGCCGAGCAGGCCGAGGCCAGTGAACGGCTTGCCGCGGTCGAGAGTGCCGCAGCAGCGCGCCGGGCGGATGTTGCATCGCTGCGTGAACGCTTGCGCACCACGCAGGGTGAGAAAGAGCAACGCGCAGAACGCGTGCGCGTGCTGGCTGAAGAACGGCGCGGCTGGGAGCGGGAAATCAGCGAGGCTCACAATCTGTTCGTGCAGCTCCAGTCGCGCTTGGATTCGCTGCAGGAGATCCAGCGGAACTACGAAGGCTATCAACGCGGCGTTCGTTCCATCCTGTTGGGCGCGCAGCCGGAGGGCAGCGTGCTCGGCGTGGTTGCCGATGTCATTGACGTTCCACAAGAGCATGAGCGCGCCGTCGCCGCCGCGTTGGGCGATCGATTGCAGTACGTCATCGTTCGTCAGGCGGACGACGGCGTCTGTGCGGTATCGACCCTACGCCAAGAGGATTCCGGGCGCGGCAGCTTTATTCCCTTGTCGCCGCGGCAAGTGCCGATCAATGGCAATGGTGCTGCCAGTCTCAACGGCACCACTCGTCGCTTGCTCGACCTGGTGCAGGTCGAGGAACCATACCGTCGAGTCGCCGAAACGCTGCTGAGCGAGGTGGTGTTGGTTCCGGATCTCAGCTCCGGGTTGGCGTTGTGGCGCAAGAACGGTGTGCACGTCACCATGGTTACCCCCGACGGGGACGTCATCGATGCGAACGGCGTGATCACTGGGGGCAGCGAGCGGCCGATCGAGGAGGAGATCGTTTCGCGTCGCCGGCAGTCGGGTGAACTGACGGGAGGGATCGCCACCGTCGAGGAACGCCTGGCGCGCGCCCGCGCTGCCGCTGAGCGTGTGCAATGCGATATGGACGAGCAGGAAAATGCCTTGAGGACGCTCGACCGCGATACGCACGCGCTGACGCTCGAGGTGGTTGCCGCAGAGAAGGACTTGGAGCGGTTGGACAGTGAGCGTCCCCGCTGGCTCGATCGTTTCGAGGTGGCGCGCTTTGAGTCGACGACCGCGACCGCCGAAGAGAGTGAGAGCGGCGTGCACGTCCAAGCACGCGAGGCCGAGCTGCAGGCGCTGGCTGTGGAGCGGG
>Ga0209048_10002789_pt1 | contig 17158 bp, 13 predicted proteins | sample FrelakmetCRP12CR_FD_187146 | JGI IMG/M metagenome (GOLD analysis project Ga0209048, IMG submission 187146) | Freshwater lake sediment microbial communities from the University of Notre Dame, USA, for methane emissions studies - CRP12 CR (SPAdes)... | ecosystem: Environmental > Aquatic >... | reverse complement strand
GGTCCATCGCAGTGATACCCGCAACTTCCACAAAGCCAGCGAATACCGCTCTACCACCACCATCGCCTACCAGACCTCCGACACAGGTCCCCCCCACTCACATCCCGCCGACCCTGGCGCCTCCAACGGCTGTCCCGCCAACCGAACCCCTACCTGCAGGTAAGACAACCCTGGTTCTGGAAAAGAACTACAATTGTCGGGGCAGTCCAACAGGCAATGGGGAGCTAATTTGGACGTTCCCGATCGGTTCAGTGTTGGAGATTATCGGAAAAAGTGATACCGGTTGGTGGCTGGTGCGGATCAACGATCCGCGTACCAGGCGCCAGCAATGCTGGATCAGCGGCGGCCAGCCATCCGGCGATGTCTCTGGAGTGCCCATCTCCAATTGGACTGGTACGGTGGATACTGCCAAGACCCCTTGGCCTTAATCCGCGTAAATTATTCCGATCTGAAATGAACTAGAGCATGCCTTGCTGATTGTACCAGTCAAGCGCCTCCTGGATGGCATGATGGGACGGCAGCGGAACTCCCAGTCCTAGAACCGAGCGTGCTTTGGCGGTGTCATAATAGAAATAATATCCCGCGCGACGCAATGAACTCCCCTCGGTAGGAAGAGAAACGCGCCCGTCCAGCCAGGATAGAGGCCGAGCCAGCAAGCGTAATAAAGCTCCAGGGACGATCCAGCGCGGAGGGGGAACGTGTGCGATTTCCGCAATGAGGTGCAAGAAATTGTGGTGCGCCAGGTTTTCACCACCCAGGATGTAGCGTTGTCCGGTCTGGCCTCGCACCAAAGCAGCCAGGTGGCCGCGGACGACATCGTCAATATGGACGAGGTTCAAACCGCCTGGAGGGGAAAACGGGATGTGGCCCCTGGCCATGTGTATAATAATATCTCCGGAGACGCGATTCAAGTCGCCTGCACCAATCACTACCGTGGGATTGACGATTACAACGTCGAGACCTTTGGCGACGGCGTACTGAGCTTCCATCTCAGCCAGGTACTTGGTGTAACCATATGGCCACCAGCGCGGTGAAAAATTCCAGGTATGGTTTTCATCCATTGACAGGGCTTCTGGAGAGAACGAGTCCGGAACCCCAAGAGCCGCAGCCGAGCTGGTATGGATCACTCGTCGCACACCTGACTCTCTGGCGGCTTTCATGACGTTGCGTGTGCCGTTCACTGTGGCTGCGTATTCGGCTGGAAAGCGTTGTGAGCTTCCTGATAGGCTTGATTTTGTAAAGTTGCCTGTTATTGGGTTTGCCAGCCTGGCTGGCTTTTTAACTCCAACTGTGGCAGCCGCATGGAAAACGACTTCCACACCTTGCATGGCAGCCGTAAGCGTTGCTGGCTGAGTGATATCTCCCAAAACATGTTCCACATCCTGCCCCAGCAGAGCTAACAACGAGCTGGAGGGGCGATGAAAGGCGCGCACGTGATGGCCGGCTCTGAGCAAAGCGCTGCAGAGACGCGATCCAATAAAGCCCGAAGAACCGGTGACCAAGATATTCATGGAGGATAAAGGCCGAGGGTTAGTCCAGCCATTCGATGATCGTGGCCTCGCCCTGGCCGACGCCGACGCATAAAGCGGCCAGGCCATAAAACGGGCGTTTTTCGTGCGGAGCACGGCGCTGCATCTCATGCAGCAAAGTGGTTAATATGCGCGCCCCTGAGCAGCCTAAGGGATGGCCCAGGGCGATAGCGCCGCCGTTTACATTGGTGATCTCGAGTGATAAGCCTAGCTCTTTCACGACTGCCAAGGATTGGACAGCGAATGCCTCATTAAGCTCGACCAGACCAATTTGATCGAGCCTCAGGCCTGCGCGTTGTAAAGCTTTGCGTGTGGCAGGCACCGGTCCCAGGCCCATCACCCGCGGTGCGACACCTGCAGCAGCGCAAGCCACCACACGAGCCAGGGGTTTTAAACCTAATTGGCTAGCCTTCTCGGCGCTGGTCAGCAGCGCGGCTGCCGCGCCGTCGTTCAAGCCTGAAGAGTTGCCTGCAGTGACGCTGCCGTCCTTACGGAAGGCAGGTTTCAGGCGCGCCAATGCTTCCAGCGAAGTGTCCCGCCGCGGTCGTTCGTCGACAGCCACGAACATTGGATCACCTTTTCGCGTTGGAATGCTTACTGGGACGATTTCTTCGGTGAATTTGCCCGTGTCGATCGCGGCAATCGCCCGTTGGTGACTGGTCAAGGCGAAGGCATCTTGTTTTTGGCGGGTCAGGTCTGGCATCATCGCGGCTATGTTTTCGGCTGTATCGCCCATCGCTTCGGTGCCGTAGAGCTCCTGAATTTTGGGGTGGGGGTAACGCCAACCGAGGGCAGTATCCCAGGCGGTTAAATTCCCAAAAGAGAAACCACGTTCGGCTTTCGGTATAGAGTAAGGGGCGCGGCTCATGCTCTCAACGCCGCCAGCGATATAGACATCGCCGTCGCCCACCCGGATGGCACGGGCAGCTTGGTTAACCGCGGCCAAGCCAGAGGCGCATAGGCGGTTCAATGTCAAGGCGGGAACTTCAACTGGATAGCCTGCTAGTAGAGCCGCCATGCGAGCTATATTACGGTTATCTTCACCGGCTTGGTTGGCGCAGCCCATGTATATTTCTTCTACCAAAGCCGGATCGAGCAGGTTCCGTTCGGCAATGGTTTTTAAAACCAGAGCGGCCAGGTCGTCCGGGCGAACAGGGGCGAGAATGCCTCCCAACTCACCGATGGGTGTGCGGATGGCATCGATAATGACAGCTTCGACCATACGGGACTCCTTCGAAATGGGGTGATTTAATTCTACCATCCACTTGAAGAACTCTGGATCTCATCTGAAGATTTCAGCCTCTTCGACCTACAATCGAACAATTTTGAACAATTAACCCCGTAATTATTATGCCATCATAATCGTTGATTGCTTGACGTATTTGGTCAAATCTGCTAAAATATATCCAGATTGGTTGGCGGAATGATACCCAATCGAATCGAACCAAAGAAGGAGCGAACCATGTTCACTGATAACCTGTTTTTCATGATCCAGATTGGTTTTTTATTGGGTTCTATCGGCTTGTTGTTCAAAATCTCACACCTTTCCCAACCAAAGGAAGCGAGAGTTCGAGTCCGTATTGATCGTGAACGATAAGCTGTTTTCCTCGGGGTATCTATTTATGATACAACGCAGCCGGCATTATAGGCTGTGTTGTGTCATTTAACTCTGTTCTGCTCAAACCACCGGGACCAGAAGTCCCAATCCTGCCATTAACAGAACACCCACCAGCCCTGACAGCGCGAGAAGGGAATAATAAAGTCGCATCCAGACATTCCAGTATCGATTTAACCAGGCAGCGATAGCAATGACCCACATTCCGATGGAGAAGAGTACTGCCAGCCATGGAAGGATGAACCAACTACGCGCTTGACCGGGCACCCCGAAGAATATCCGGTTATCGTTAGCATTCACCATCTTAATCATCATGACAGTAAATGCCGCGACGAACAAAAAGAAAACTAACCCTTCCAATGCCGCCAGCAAACCTCCGAACCTGGCAAGGAATGGCTGGGTGGAGGACTTGCGTTGAACCAGGCGCACGATCCAGGCGGTAGGGAACACAATGACCGCGCTCAGTAAAAAGAGAAGAGAGAGAAGCAGAGTCAAGAATTTGATGGCCCCAGTGCCTTGCAGGTTGAGAAGCGGGATAAGGCCAGAAATTCCAACAATCGAAGATGGGGTAAAGAATGAAGGTTTACTGATCTTGTTGATGCAACTGCCATCCGGCGGCTTGGTGGGGTTGTCTAGGAAAGCCTGGAGGATACTGGCCTGGCAAGGGCCATCGGTGGCTTCGCCGTGACCCCCGGATGGGAACTCGTAGAGGAAGCTGTTCTTCAGGGTTGTCGCGGCTGACTTTGCATAGTCTGGAGGAGTAATAGGGTCGAAGTCGCCAGTCAAGATCAATGTGGGGATATCGCTGGTAACGGGCTGAACTGCCTGGGGTCCAAGCTGTTGAACATTCCAATTCTTGCAAATGTGAAGCATCGATTCAGGTTGAGATTTCTCTTCCGAAACGATTTCGGGGCGGACGCCGGTCAGATTTTGGTCTGCGGGTGTGAAATTAGCGTCTTCTGCGCACAGCACCGAGTAGTACATGCCATAGGCCATCGTACGGTCAAAAGCGAAGATTTCCATGATACGGGTAAAGAAATCGAATTTCCCATTCTTGGCATCATAGATCATGCGTGGCAAGGCCGGAATTAGATCGGTAGCATAAATCATCTGGAACAAGCCATCCTGGAAGGTATAGCCATCGACGACTGCGTTGTAAGTCTTACCCGAATCCGGGTCCGTCATGGGTACGTGAGCCGGGTTTTGGTTGAGGCTCTTGAACAAGGCTGAATAGACTTTATCTAAGTCGGGGTAATCTTTATTGCAGCTTGGATCTTGCTGGCAGGCAGTGAAGAGGTGGCTAAACGAACGGTTTTCCGTCTGGGCAGCGTTGAGGATAAAATTGGTCTGAGGGGGGACAACCGAGTCAAGGATTACGCTACGCAGTCCCTGGGGATTCTGAGCCATGGTGTGCAATGCGAGCAATGTACCATAGGACACTCCGTAGAGATTGATCTGGTCGTAGCCGAGCGCCTGGCGAAGGTCCTGGATGTCAGCCGCGTTTTCCAGGCTGTTGAATGCAGAGAGATTGATACCTTCCTGGGCAAGCCGCTGATGGCAGGCCTGGAGAGCCTGCTCGGATAGCTGGTTGCTTTGATCCGGGCTAATCTGTTTTTCAATTGTGTCCAGGGTTATCTGATCGACCTCTTTGCACATCAAGGCAGGCTTGGAGTATAGCGTGCCGCGTTGGTCAAAAAGGACAATATCTCGATTCGACAGGAGACGATTGTTGCTGAGCAGCAATTTCGTGTAGGTATCGATCGTCGAGCCGCCTGGACCTCCTTGCGCCATCACCAATGGATCTGTACTAGGGTTCGGATCTTTGCTTTTGATAATCGCAACAGCTAATTGAATGGTTGGCCCATCTGGTTGGGCGTGGATTTCTGGGACGGTCAGGTAGCCGCAAACAACGTCTTTGCCTTCCACTTTCCCGGCAGGTACTTGAAACATGCATGGCGCGGTAGTAAATGTTGTGGAATTGATTGAGGGAGCAGCCTGGGCTGAGAATGTAACAGCCTGACTGGAGAGTAGGCTGACCAAGATGAGGAGAGCCAGGATAGTGCGGATCAAGCTTGGCGTAAACCGCAAGTATGTGCGGGTGGGATCGGGTAAGTCTGCGCCAGATAAGGTCAGGTTGGAAAAAGATCGAGGTTTCATTTTTCACCCAAATAAAGACTTAAGATGTCTATATTATAAAAGATAATGATTAACTCAGGGTAAATGTAATAAGACTTGTTAACAGGACTTACGCAGAATGAGAACTTACGCACCGTATATGGTGGTTTTGAAAAACTTAAACCACCGTATCTGGCAGTCAACTCGGGGTTTTGCGTAAGTCCTAGTTAATAAATAATTGTGTGGCCCGGGTTTTTTATAACACAGTTTAAATCGAATGGCCTGGCAAGTCGACGGACTTTACCGCCGGGCCTGCCAGGCCTGGGAGGAGGAACAGATGAGGCTAGGAGAAGTGGTTGGTTGATGTGGACACTGGTTTGGGGTAACCAATATTGGATTTCTGACTGCCGGACATCGAAGAGCTGTTGGCGTTCATCGAAACTGGGTGATAGGTAAGCTCAGGCTGAGAATATTCTGGCTCAGGTGGCCTGCTCTGCAACGGAGCAGGGTGTCGAGGTGGAGTAGCGCTGGAGGCGGCGCGAGGCAGGTTGGCGGAATTGGTGCTGGAATAATTCCCTCGCATCTGAGTCTGGCTTGGTGAGCTAAATCGAGTGGTTGGCTGGCTTGCAGTTTTAAATCGATTATCTTGCATCCGGAAAAGCTTATCTCCCGAAGCGGAAATTGTGCCGATCACCAGAACACGGATCAACCAGATCAGAATGGCAATAAAGATAGGTACGATCCGCAGCAATGTCTCACGGGCAATCACTTCGTTACCCAAAGGCTGGTTATTTAGAATGGCCAAAGAGACACCCCACCAGGTCAGCATCGCGTTCATTGATGCAGCGAGCAACCATGCACCGAACAAGTACCAGACTTCTTGTGACTCGCGACGACCCTGATCTGGCGAAAATAATCGGGCGATCCCGGCAAAATCTATACCACAAAAGGCAATGGAGAGGATCGTTGCCCAGCGGATGCCGATAAACCTCAGATTTCCCAGTAGATCCGTCAAGGCGTATTCGGTGGTGCCATAGTTAAAAATCTCAAACGCAACCAAGGCGGTCAGGATAATCATCCCAAATGCAATGCTGCGGTTAATTCGTAACGGAGAAAAAAGGTGGTCGAACTTCAAACTTTTATAAGTATTTGTGGCCATACCGGACCTCCTATTTCTTGTTGATGCTGTATATAATATAGAACATAAGTTCTATATTGTCAAGGGGTAAATTCCGAAATATGGTTAACAAATATTAATGGTGATCGTTAGAGGATTCGGTATGAGAAAGTGAGGGGATGCGAGCGAAATTTACGTTCTTATACCTCGTGATAGACAAGCAGTTTATTGCGGCCAGCAGACTTTGCACGATAGAGCGCCTGGTCTGCGACTTGAAGCAGGTCATCAATATCGGTAAATTTATCGCTAAACGCGGCTAAACCGAGGCTTATTGTGATTCCCAAGGGCTCGCTTTGGGTATCCAAGTGGAAATGTTCAACCTCTTGGCGGAGGCGCTCGCCTACCAACAAGGCACGTGATAAATCCGTATCGGGCAGCAAGATGGTGAACTCTTCCCCCCCATACCGGCAGAAGATATCGGTATCGCGCAATTGGGAATGGCAGCCCATCGCTACCGCTTGTAAAACCTGGTCGCCAATAGCGTGGCCGTAGGTGTCGTTAACCGCCTTGAAGTTATCGATGTCAAGCATAATCGCAGATAAGGGGTGAGCATAGCGGCGCGCACGCTCAACTTCTTTTTGAGCCAGATTGAAGAAGTGACGGCGGTTGTATACCCCGGTCAATGGGTCGATCGTGGCAAGCTGCTGAAGCTCAGTAAATAGCCTGGCATTGTCGATGGCAATCGCGGCTTGCGAGGCGAGCATCTCGAGGATTTCTTGGTCATCGTTCGAATACACATACGGCGAATAACATTGAACCGAGAGGACCCCAATAGTCTTTGCCTTTACTTTCAATGGCACGAACAGATATGAACGAGTTACGTTTACCCCATAGGAAACAGAGTTGAGCTTTACATCTTCGTTCTCATAATCATCAAATTTCAATGATCGGCCCGTCGCGATCACATGGCCGCTAAGCCCATTTTCGGCAGGGAAACGGATGGAATTAAGTCGTATGCCACCTTCAATTAAGTACACAGTCTCTATCTCCTGCTTATCTTTATCGAGCAAGGCGATAATAAAATCATCAGCCGGCATGAGCTGCCCGGAAGCCCGATGGATGGCTGCAAACACTTGCTCCAGATCAAGGCTTGCGCTGATTTCTTGGGCCGCACGGTTGATGATCGTGCTGCGTTCTGCAAGGTTCACGGCTTTTTGATACAAGCGCGTCTTTTCAATGGCAACAGCCAGCTGCCCTGCGAAAGTCATCAGCAACTGTTCGTCAGCTTCGTTGAAGTCATTAACCTGGGCGCTTTCGACGTTCATGACCCCAATCATCCTGTCGCGGGTTTTAAGTGGAACACATAGTTCTGAACGCATCGAAGGAGAGATGGGGATATATTCCTTCTCAACTAACACATCTGGGATGAGGGCAGGCTGTCCGGTTGCCATCACCTGGCTGATGATGCCAACTCCTACCGGGAACTTGAATTCCTCGCGGCGGTTCTGTACAAAGTGGTAACTATGGAATACTTTCCCTGCCTCATCCAACAACCCAACACCAAAATCGGCTGTCGGATAGAGTCGTTGGCTGATTGCCTGGGCTGCCATTTCAATCAAGGCTTCTACGCTGGTGGCTTCCTCGCCAGCCTTCGCCACGGCGTTCAAGACGGTCAATTCCTCCATCTGCCGGTGCAAAGCAAGGTTAGCCTTTTTTCGCTCGGTAATATTCTGGGCAACACTCGCCAGCATAAATCCCTTTTCTGTCGGAATTGAAAAGGCTACCGTCTGAATGGCCTGTGGAGGCGCCTCAGCAGGTTGTATCTCCGTCTCGTTAGGCTGGTTTAACCAAGTTCCTTCCCCCGTTTCATACAGAACACTCAACACATTCTGGAGCTCCTGATAATGCTCAGGAGTCTTGTGGCCCTCAAATACAAGCGAAAAGATAACATCCCAAATAAGCTTTCCAACCACTGCTTCTTTCTTAAGGTAGAAGACCTTTTCGGCAGCGGGGTTCCATTCGATGATCGCTCCTTTTTCATCCGTCAGAACGATTGCATCCCGAGATTTCTCCAAGAAGCGGTGGAATTTCAGCTCGCTCTGCTGAAGCGCGACAATAAGCCTTGCTCGCGAGGTTTTGACCAGCGCGAACGAGCGATTTTCACTCCTTTGCAGAGGTGTCTTATTCCTCTTACCTTTGTTGGTGGTTTTCATCCATCCTACCTTAATAAACAGACTCCAAAAATCTACCGGGGTTCAACAGTTAGCCACCATCGATGAGGGATAAAATTGCCAGGATATTGAGCATCGCTTTCGGCACAAAGGAGGAGATCTTCACGTATTCCTGGTCTTTGCTTCCATCCGCGGAACGTTCAGAGCAGTGGGCATTTGCCCCGGCAGGACCCAATCCATCCAATGTGGGGAAGTGGTTCCACAGCAGGTTACCGTCGCTTAGTCCGCCGCGCTCTTCGGGAGTGGTACGGCTGCCAAGACCTTCCGCGGCCCGATCCCAGATACCCAGCAGATTATCTGTAGCCGGGTTCCGAGGCCATGGCGCGGTCTGTTCGAGCGGCCGGATTGATACGTGGCAGGGGTACCCGTCCGAACTGGAGACTTGTGAGCTGCCGTTAAGGGATACCATTTTCTGGTATCCATCATTGAAGACTTCTGGAGAGAAGGCGCGCATTTCAACGGTCGCTTCTGCGTAATGAGGCACCCGGTTCACCACACTCCCGCCGCTTATCGTTCCGACGTTGAATGTGATCTGCTGCTGATAATTGGTGAAATCGGAGATCTGCTGGATGGTATGGGTGATTTGCAGGATGGCGTTTGCGCCCTGACTGTGCGCGTTGCCCGCGTGGGCCGACTTACCCTGTACTTCGACACGAAACGTCGCGCGACCTTTACGCGCTACGACGATTGGAATCGTGCTGCCTGTATTCGTGCCCCCTTCGAACACCAAGCAGGCTTTTGTATTGCCCGCCATGTGGGTCAGGCATTGGTCAGCAAAATCCTCGGATAGGGTCTCCTCTGACGCATCCAGGCATATTAACCAGGAGATTTTCTCGAAAGCTTGCGGGGCGAAGGTGCGTAGTGCGTTCAGCACCATATAAATCATGACCGTCCCGCCTTTGATATCCAACGCGCCAGGACCATAAATGCGGTCCTCCCGGATGCGCCAGGAGAAATCGTTTTGCAGCTCTTCTGCAGAAGAAAAGACGGTATCCAGGTGCGACACTAGCCCGAAGGCAATTGCTTTTGATGTTTCACCTGCGCCAGAGCGTTTTAGAAAGAGATGCCTTCCATAATTTGGATTTGTGGATTGGATTAATTCAGCCTGGAAGCCCAGAGGGGCGAAGACGTCCGCAGTTAGCTTGCTGAGATCATTGACGCCTGCGGGGTTGACGGTAAAGCTATTGATATTCACCATTCGGTGGAGGATATCCAGGTAATTTGGCAGGTTGTCCTGGAGATATTCCTGGATATTTAGCGTGTCGGTCATCGATCAATCAATTCCTCGTTTGTGTAAAGATGGCTAGGAAGGATGCGCTAGATGAATCGGGAGGATAAAAGCTATATTGGTTCTCGGCCGTCTGCTTATTATAGCTGAAAATATTCCAGCCATCGGAAACGATCCGAATCTGGCAGCCTCGTAAATATGATAGATGATCTCCTAATTGCATTCAGTGGAGCGGAATGGTTTTTGATTCATTCACACTGATGGATTTGGCATCTCGATGAAACTATCTGTCTTGCGAGAGCCGGCCAACCAATCCAAACGCAAATAATGTCCATCGTGGATAATTTCGATCTGCTCGGGTGGGAAGCTGGCCTGGACATAAGGGCTGGCATAACGAGGGTAATCTTTCTGCGATATAGCATGTCCATCCTGGCGTAGAGGTCCTTTCCACGAAAACTCGATCCATCCTTGAGATGGAGAATGGTAGGTAACCTGCGAGCCTGAGAAAAACAGCTCGGTCTGCAGGATTCGCTGGATGAACTCGGAGAATTCGCCATCTACCTGGCGGCGTCCCATCTCGCATACCCATATATTGTCCCGGCCTTTGGTGATAATCTCACGGTCCTGGTCTTCTCCAGGCCGTGTGCGCCATTCGTAGGGATGCTGCGAGAAGAGAGCTAGATACCCTTCTCCATGGCAGGCAAAAATCCAGCCATCCTTTTCGATTACCTCATTGAACTGGTCACGTGGGAACCAGGCGTGGGTAAAAACCAGCTCATTGTGGACGAACAGGGCTGGCGCGCGGGAAATGCGGTAAATCACAACAGCTACATTTTTAACCTGGGCGACGGTCGGTAAAACGCCCGAGCCGGACCAATAATTTGGAGTGCGGCCGAATGGGCGGGCGGGATGAGTGGTGAAGCAAACCGCGTTCGGTCCCAGGGTAGCCTGCCATAGATGTTGCTGGTCGCCCCCGTAGCCTTTCCGGTAGTCCTGTGCGGAACTTAGCATATAATCCGGTGTGCGGTAGGTATATAAATTCACTTCTTCGCGCGTGGTGCGACAGAGATCTTTCTGGAAGAGGCGGACAAAGGAGGGCAGCAAGCCAGAGGCGCTCAAGATTTTCAACCAGGACCGATGGCGGTTGAATGGAGCCAGGTTTTCGTTATTCCACCAGTCGAAAGTATCCAGCATTTTCACAAATAGCCGTACTGTCCGGGGGTGAAAATAAGCCTCCAGGGTCAATAAGAGCATGCCATCTTCAAGGTTTTTAAAATTCAAGCCCCACCAGCTCGCCTGATCCAGGCAGATGCCCATGCGCTGGCGGTGAAGCAGCTCCTGCCGCTCCCGGTCTTGGGCGATGTTGTAAATCACCTGTGGAAGGTGATAGCGCGGGCTTAAAGCAAAACAAACTGCACTGCAATTATCTGAGGCAGTAAATACTCCGCAACCAAAGAGTAGCTTTTGAGTATCGGTGGTACATTCCTGCGAAGCCCATTTCTTCGTATGTTCGTAGCTGCGCCCATGACTGCTGCCAAACACACCACAGAAATTATGGACGGCCATTTCGAGCAGGAGCAAATCCACTATCATCGTAGCTCGCAGGCAAATTTCTTCGTCCTGGCAAAAATCCACCAGGCTGAGCAGAGCGGTCAGGTCTTCATCGTAGTATACATGCGACAGCCATTCGCTGAATCCGGTGAAGAAGCGGAGATTGAGCCAGCGAAGCAAGCGGTGGCGGTTCAGAGCCATCATCTCCTGGCCAGAAAGTCCTGAATTAGTGAAAGCCTGATCTGGGTAGAGCTGGCCGGCCAGATACGCCGCGGAGGTGAACATAAGGTAGTGGTTTTCCGTCCAGGTGCACATCGAATCAATGGCGCGCTGGCCTATCCCCGGCTCACCAGGCCAATACTTGAAGTTCAACGTTGTCTGGCGAGCGCGATCCAGCAAGGTTTTATCAATGTGAGCAGGTTGGGCGAACTGATAAAGCAAGCGGAGGAGGCTGTGCTGGATAACATCTGAGCCATCCTTGCGGGCATCGACATAATCCATGGCAGCCATAAAAATGCCGGTATGCGGCGTGCCGCCAGCCGCCTGCCTGGCCAGCTCATAATAGGCGGCTTTCAAGTTGGTAGGGGCCGGGCTGTGAAGCACGAAATCCAGGAACGCTTGCCGGCGTCTCAGATATTCCGGGTCGAACGGATGCTGAGAATACTCGTTGGGCATCGGCCCGAACGGATAGTCGGGCGGCGAGGGTGTCTGGGGTGCGATGACGTAATCGAGTGGAAATGGCTCAAAAGGCATTATTCGGACACTTTCTATTGATGATCGGCGTATTGTCTATCAAAACAGTTCTTTCCGGTACGAGCGATGGCGTTTGTGCCACGTTACACCTATCTCTTCTAATTCATTCAAGACTGTTTGGTTCGTTTCATTGACTTGAATGATCTCGATGTTCTTGAAGTGCGAAGCCTGGATAGACCTGGCCAGCGATGCATACAAAATTGAGTTACACCCCTCGCCCTGGTACTCGGGTAAAAAGCCTATGCAGTTAATATCCAGCCATTCTTTGCGACTCCGCTCCAACAGAATGTACCACCAGCCCAACGGCCAGAGCGAGCCCCTTGATTTCTGCAGGGCAGAGGCGAAGTCTCGGTAGGATAGAATGAACCCTGCCACATGATCATCTTTCATCACTACCTTTATTAGAAAGGGATCGGTGATGGCAATGAAATCTTCGGCCGCACTGATCAACTCAGCTTCAGTCGGAGGAAAATATAGATAGGTGTTAGCAAAGATCCTGGACTGAACCTCAACAAGCCGGGGAATCCAGGCATACAAATCTGCTTTTTTGCGGAATGTACGAATCGTGTAACCGCGCAGCGCGCTGATTTTTTCTGCCGTCTGGAAGGCTTTCTCGGGCAGCTGCTGATCGCCGCGCAGAAAGCCGGAAATATGGTCCAGGTCTTTCTCAAAACCTGCTTGCTGGAACAGGGATTCGTAATAGGGGAAATTGTAGGGAATTCCTAATGCGGGGCGACAATCGAAACCGTCTACAAGTAGACCATGACTGTCAGATCCAATTAAACCGCGTGGTCCCAGGATGCGGTCCAGCCTATGAGAACGCGCCCAATTAAACGCCGCTTGAAAAAGGGCATCAGAGATTGTAGGGTCGTTGACCGATTCGAAGAATCCAATAAAAGCCGTTTGGGCATTGGTGTACTGGTTGAAATTGCGGTTGTTCATCACCCCAATCCGGCCAAGAACCTGATCATCGCTTTCTGCAAGGAAGAATTTCGCCGTTGAATGCTCATAGAAGGGATGCCGGGGGTTGAGTGTATAGCGGGCCGCAGCCAGCAAGGGAGGCGCCCACTGCGGGCAATCCCGGTAGAGGGTGAACGGAAAAGTGATAAATTGGCTAACCGCATGCGGGTCATCCAGGCTGATGCTGCGGACGCGCATGACACCTCCGATTTCTTGACAGGTGAGCCGGTAGGCTCAACATATGTTGTTACCAAGCGTACGATAGATTGCGATCAAGACGATTCGCCGCGAGGGATTAAAACCATAAAGGCGACGAAGAAGAACGCAGTCAAGATGCCGGAAAGCCAAAAAAACCCGCTTGTGACGCCGCTGGTGACTGCTACACCGATCAAAGTCAGGGTGCTCAACCCATTGTCCACGATGGCGTATTTGACGATATCCACATTTCGGATCGGGTCGCGATAAGCGAACCAATACAACAGCGACAGGGACATAACGACAGCGCCAAACATCCGCACGAAAATTGGATCGGAAGGCATCGTAATACCGAACTTTGCCATCAGAGCCGGCGGTGCCAGGAGAGCTGGCAGCCCCCAAATGAACAAACACGACAGAGCCTTAAGCGCCAGAACTCGGCGCAGCCAGATGATTTTTTGATTTTTTTCCATAGGAGCCTCTTTTAATAATTGAGTATAAAGAGAGACGTAAATCGTGTCAAGCTAGACTTTTCCTAACAGAATTGTATTTTCACCCCTACTAAACTTTATGGAAAGATTCTTGTTTTTCATTTATAATACATTCGATGGGGCGATAGAGCGGCGAGAAAGTAAGCTCCAGCAAAGAGTTCCTTTGATCGGACTGACCCTGATAGTAATTTTCATCCTGTTGCTGACTGCAAGCATTTTGCTAGGCCTGTTTTTCTGGGTTTGGCGGCGTCGTGAGTTGCCAGGAGCCATACCATTCCTGATTCTGGCCGCAGCTACAGCCGAATGGTCAGTTGCTTATGCCCTGGAGTTGGCGCTTCCTGGTCTGGCTGCTAAAACCCTGATGTCCCAATTAGAATACATTGGTATCAGCCTGGTCCCGGCTGCCTGGTGCCTGTTCGCTTTGACATATTCTGGCAAGGAGGAGTGGTCGAGCTGGCGTCGTATCGGCTTGCTGGTGATCCTCCCAATGATCACGATTGTTGTGGCATTTACGAATAACCTGCATGGTCTGCTGTGGTCGCATACTGCGCTGAATGAAAATGGACCTTTCAATGTATTCATGCCGGTTTATGGACATTGGTTCTGGATAAACTTTGTTTACTCGTACGGCTTACTGCTTTTTGGTTCAGTTGTATTGTTCCAGGCACTGCGGAACAATGAGTCAGTTTATCAACGCCAATTTCTCATTCTTCTCCTCAGCCCAATTTTGCCCTGGATCGCGAATATTTTATGGGTGATGCGCCTCAGCCCGATTCCCCAGCTTGATCTGAGTCCATTCGCTTTTGCCACGAGCATTTTTATCTTTGGCGTCGGGATTTACAAGTTTAAACTTTTCGATTTGCTACCGGTCGGCCGTCCAGCGATGCTTGACGATCTGAGCGTAGTTGCTTTTATTGTGGATAATAAGGACCGCATTGTCGAAATCAATAGGGCTGGTGTAATGCTTAGTGGATGGATGGGTGACCCGATTGGCCAGTTAGTTTACAAGGTCTTCGATTGGTGGCTTTCTATAGGGGATGAACATATTGCCTCTATCGAACTTCAGCAAGACGTCAGCCTGACACGTGATGGTCACAAACGGTTTTATAACCTGCAAATCACCCCAAATTGGAACAGCCGCCAGAGGTTGACGGGCAGGCTGGTGCTGCTGCGGGATGTTACTTCGGACAAGCTGCTAGAAGAAGCTATCGCGCTGGCGCAAGTAAAGACTGAATTCCTCGCCAAAGTTAGCCATGAGCTGCGTACACCGCTTACCAGCATCATGGGCGTAACAGAAATGCTCGAAGAAGGGGTTTATGGGGCAGTATCTCTATCCCAAAAAGAGGCGCTGCACGTACTCTGCGAGAGCGCCCAGCAAATGGCGCAACTGGTCAACGATTTACTCCAGCAAGCACGCCTGGACCAGGGATTCTTCAACTTGAACAACACCGAATTCTATGTGATCGACCTTGTTGACCGCATTCGGACCAATATGAGACGGCTTGTAGAAGTGAAAGGCTTGAAACTGTCGATCAAGATCGACGAAAGTGTGCCTGAAAAGCTGTACGGGGACCCCATCCGGTTGTACCAGATCCTTTCGAACTTGGTTGAAAACGCAGTCAAATTTACCGACAAAGGGAATATTACCCTGCGGATTTATCGCCCTAATCCTAAAGAATGGGCGATCCTGGTCGAGGATACCGGCATCGGCATCCCTGAGGATATGAAGGGAATTGTATTCAACGCTTTTCAGCAAGTCCACCGTGCGGACACGCGCGAAAACATTGGCTTTGGGCTGGGACTCTCTATTGTAAAGCAACTCGTCACTTTGATGGGCGGCCAGGTTTCCTTAGAGAGCGAAGTAGGACTGGGCAGCAAATTCCTGGTCACCCTGCCGTTTGAGCCGTTGGAGGAAATCAGGGCATGACGGTACCGATAGCCTACATCATAGAAGACGATCAAGTCATTTCCAAGATCTTCGATACGGCCGTTCGTGAGGCCCATTATCAGACGGAGGCTTTTTTTGATGGCAACGAGGCGCTGGAAAAACTGACAACGGGTAAGCCAGATTTGGTGGTGCTGGATTTGCATTTACCGGGTGTTTCTGGATTGCAGGTCCTGAAGGCGATCCGCAGCGATGACCGCCTGGAAGGCACGCGGGTGATTATCGTGAGCGCCGACGCCACACTTTCTGAGTACTTACGCGATGAGGCCGACCTGGTTCTGATCAAACCGGTAGGCTTTTTTCAACTGCGCGAGATGGCGGTAAGGATGAGGCCGCCGCTTGAACCTTCATGAAGAGCAGGGGTTGATGCCTTAGCTGGATTATCCAATTCGCTTTATTTGCACCTGAGTCTTTAGCTGGTCCACCCTTTTTAAATCGAAGATTCCCTGCCCCACTTCGAGGGTATTGGCCGCGCCTATTGCTACCGCCAGGGCAAGTGCCTCCTGGAAAAGCGCCCCATGTCTAATTGCGGTCACAAACCCGGCTAAGAAAGCGTCGCCACTACCCACCAGGGCGATAGCCTGAACCGGAGGCAGTTTCCCGTACCAGGCAGCGAAGCCGTCGAAGGCAACGGCTCCTTTCTCGCCAAGCGTAATCACAACCTGAGAGGCTCCCAACTGGCGAAAAGCCTGGGCTGCCTGCACAGCTGCCTCCGGAGCGTCGATGTGAACGCCGGTAGCTTCGCTGGCCTCTGTAGCGTTGACTTTTACCAATTGAGGGTGGGCTTTAAGCGCTTCGCGCAGTGGTTGGCCATGGATATCCACGATAGCGGGCACGGATTGCCGGTGTGCAATCTCGACCAGCCGTGCGAATCCATCCACAGGAGCGCCTGGCAGCAGGCTGCCAGAAAATGTTACCCAGGATTTATCTGCCAGAGCCTGGGTAAAAGAATCTTCATAAGATTTCCATGTCTCCATGTTAATTGGATCGCCGTATTCGTACACCTCGGTAATCTTCCAATTCTGGGTATCGATGATGCTGGTGCAGATACGCGTCTCGCCGGAACACCAGGTCACCCAGGCAGGGATGTTTTCCCTTTCCAGATTTTCCTGGATCCATTTTCCGTTATGCCCGGCTAACAAGATGCAGGCTTCAACGGATGCCCCCAGCAACTTCGCAGAGCGGGCTACGTTCAGCCCTTTCCCCCCAGCGACAACCACGACTCGCTCAGGCCGGTGGATCGCGCCAATCTGATAACCAGGGATCACCAGGGAGCGATCGATGGAGGGGTTGGGAGTGACGGCAAGAATCGGCAAAGGTCATCCTACAGGAGAACAATTCAGGATCAATGATCCGCAGGCAGGGAGATATTCTGTAAAGCTTGGATGGCTTCAGCGAGAGTTGGCTGGGCATCGGTGCCGCCGGTAG
>Ga0209048_10002788_pt1 | contig 17159 bp, 13 predicted proteins | sample FrelakmetCRP12CR_FD_187146 | JGI IMG/M metagenome (GOLD analysis project Ga0209048, IMG submission 187146) | Freshwater lake sediment microbial communities from the University of Notre Dame, USA, for methane emissions studies - CRP12 CR (SPAdes)... | ecosystem: Environmental > Aquatic >... | reverse complement strand
GGATGCGCCTCACTCGCTTCTTGCCATCCGCCCTTCTGCCTCTACGCGCGACCCATTCCAGTATTTTAACACTCTCTTAAGCGGATTCTCCTCGGCGTCTGCCGGCTCAATCTTTTTCTCTCGACTGCGATAACGGCGAATCAGTACGATTGCCGTAACTGGCGCAGGCCACTGCGCTCATTCAATCTCACGATATGAAACAACCAAAACTCAACATCGACGAAGCGAAGCTGAACGCCTTCATGGGCAAGGCTCTGGGGGACATGGGCGCAGCGATAAATACGAGTCTTGTTCTCATCGGCGATCGTCTCGGACTGTACAAGGCCATGGCTGGAGCAGGCCCGATGACTTCGCAGGAAGTCGCGACGAAGACGGGGACTTCGGAGCGTTATGTGCGGGAGTGGCTCTCGGCTCAGGCCGCGGGCGGATATGTTTCCTTCGATGCGGGGTTGGGCAAGTTTACCTTGCCGGACGAACAGGCCATGGCCCTCGCGGTCGACAACAGCCCGGCCTTTATCCCCGGCGCCTATCAGGTCATCGCCTCCACCGTCCTCGATGAACCGAAAATGCGCGAAGCATTCAAAACCGGAAACGGAGTGGGCTGGCATGAGCACAACTGCAATTTATTTGAAGGCACCGAGCGTTTCTTCCGGCCCGGCTATTCTGCTCACCTGATCAATGAATGGATTCCCGCGCTTGAGGGAGTGGAGGCAAAACTGAAGGCGGGTGGAACAGTGGCCGATGTCGGCTGCGGATATGGCGTCTCCACGATTCTGATGGCGGAAGCTTATCCGAAATCGAAATTCTTCGGGTTCGATTATCACGTCCCGTCGATTGAATGGGCTCGCGCCGCCGCAGCGAAAGCGGGGGTGAGCGATCGCGTCACTTTTGAGGTGGCTTTGTCGAAAGCATTTCCGGGAAAAGATTACGATATGGTGGCGTTCTTCGATTGCCTCCACGACATGGGCGATCCCGCCGGCGCATCCGTGCACGTCCGCGATGCGCTGAAACCCGACGGTACCTGGATGATTGTGGAACCGTTTGCCAACGACAAGCTGGAGGAGAATTTGAACCCGATCGGCCGCATTTTTTACTCGGCGTCCACCCTGATTTGTACACCGGCGTCGCTTTCACAGGAAGTCGGGCTCGGCCTCGGCGCCCAAGCCGGCGAAGCACGTTTGCGCGACGTCGTGACGAAAGGCGGCTTCAAGCGATTTCGCCGGGCCACGGAAACTCCGTTCAACCTGATCTTGGAAGCGCGGCCGTAACGACCGCCGTTCCACCGGGCTGAATCTCAGCCCCGCAGTAATCGTTCGACCGCGGCTTCGACGTGGATCTGCGTGGTATCCAGCACCGGCAGGCCTGCGGTAATCGGCTCGCGGAAAATCAACGACAACTCCGTCCCACCAAGGATCAGTCCATCCGCGCCCTCGCGCTCCTTCATCGCCTGCACGATCTCGAGCAACCAGTCGCGCGTTTCATCCAGGATGATTCCAGGCAACAGTTCGCTCATGTACTTGTCGTGAATGAGCGCCTGCTCCGCTTCATTCGGAACCACGATTGCGATCTGCCGCTGGGCGAAGATTTCCGGGTAGAACGCCGCCTGCATGGTAAAGCGCGTCCCGAAAAGCGCGAGCCGTCGCAGCCCCGCCGCGACAGCCGCGTCGCACGTCGCTTGCACAATGCTCAACATGGGAATGGTGGATCGGCGCTGCACCTCGTCGAAGACGAGGTGTGGCGTATTGGCCGCGAGCAGGGCCAGATCAGCTCCCGCCCGGGCGAGCCGTACCCCTTCGCTCGCCAGATATTCGGCCAACTGCGATAGCTCATTCGCTCCCGCCAAATCCAGGAGCTTCTTGTTGTCGATGCTGTTGATGATGATCGAAGGTGCGCGGCCCTCCGGGCTCCGTTTGCGATAAGCCGCCAGCGTTCTCCGGTAATACTCGATCGTCGATTCCGGACCGGTCCCGCCTATGATCCCAAGCGTCTTCATCCTGTCAGTTCTACTCGACGGTCCCAATTTGCCGAGCGGTTTTGCGCTGCCGGGATTCGCCAGAACACCTTCCTGGCGTCAGCCCGAATCGCTATTTTGCCTGATCCGTGCTATAATCTCCGATGTCCAAACCATCTGGTGCCTCTTTCTCGCGTCGAATGCCCGACAACATCACGGAGGAGCTCGTAGCCGTGCTTTCCTGCCGGGGAACCTTCGAGTTCAAGCCCTTATTCGAGATTATCCTGCAAAATCTTCGGGAGCGGAACGCAGCCAGCGGGGGCGAAGAGATGCTGCGCTTGCGGGCCTATGAAAAGCTTCAGGGTCTCGTCAGCCAGGGGGCGGTCAACCGAACGGTCAAGGGCATCACGAAAAAATACAAAGGCGTCAGCGCGCGATTGCTGGTCCTGAGCGCGGAAATGAAGGTCTTGCGCGCCGACTGGGATCAGCGCGCCCAAGCCAAGGCTGCCGCGCTGAACTAATCCTGGATCAATAGCCACCCCACCACCGCGGACGCGACGGCAAGCGGGTAGACGTTACGCCGTTTCGGCTTAGCGAAGAATGAAGAATTCTTGCTCACGGCATGACCTGCGCCTTTACCTCCTACGTCCTCACGACAGAGACGTCGCTTACGGTCGAGCCTGGCGCGGTGTAATCCCGAGGGCTTTCTCGATCGCAGCCGGGTCGTAGACTTGTGATCTTCTCATTGCAGGTGGCAGAAAAAACGACGTCTTTAACCGCTACTTCTGGCGTGCGCCAGCGTAACGCCGCCAGCCGCGTCGGCCTGCGGAACGCTCTCTGCCGCACCTGTCGTTACGTGCCCCTTCGACCCGCGGCGGATCAACTCTGCCTCGCGCATGAAATCGGGGTTCCGTAGTATTTGGCTGGTATGGGGCCATTTGGAATCCGCTCGCGCGAAGGTTGTGAAGCAATCGATGAGTCGCCGGCCTCGCCAGTTCACCAGTTCCTGGCCGAGACATTTCAAGCCGTGCTCGTCGCAATAGGAACGGAATAATTCCGCTGTCATATCCGAGGCGCGTTGATGTTCCTGATCCAGGATCTTTGCTTTGGTCAGGAGCTTCTTCACTCGAGGCGGAATCCGATTCATAATGGCAGAGCCGTACGCCCCCAGGTTCGAGTGATGCACGAATCCTACGCCGTCGCGCGTTAACTTATCTGAAAACTGGTGGAGATATGCGGCCACGGTTTCGCGCGTCACGTGGACCAGCGAATCGAAACTGAAAATAAAATCGATTGATCCGACAGGGATCATGTCCAGACTGCACCCGTCGTTAGGGTGGTAGCTCAACCTCGGATCATCACCGAAACGGCGGCGGCAGGCTTCAAGGCAATGCGCAACTGGATCGACGACGTGCAGCCGCTGACAGTGCTCCCTCAAGTAATGGGTCCAACGCCCAAATCCCGGACCGATCTCCAGAATCGTGGCGGCCGGCAGGTATCTCTGGATTCGAGGAAAAATCGTCTCGAACCACTGCGCGGCCGAACCTCCCCACGGAGCCGACCACTCTTCGCCGCCCTCTCTCCAGTCGTAAGCAGAATCGTGCGCTTCGATGACTCCTAACTTAACCAATGCGACCAGCGATGCAGTGAGTTTTCCGCCACGCTAGTCCCAAATGCCGGTGCGGACGTCAAATCGCTGGAAGATCGGGGCGCTGCAGAAAATCCTTCTTAATTCCTACTTCGATAGACGATGCGTCGTTTAAGGCTGCTGTTACTTCATCCGGTCGAAAGTCTTCTGAAGTAATTGCAAATCCGTGGGGTGACCGAGTTTTTCTCGTGCGCTATCGATCCACTTCTTTTCCAACGCGTTCTTCGTGGGACGATCGTTTTCGTAGAAGACGCCGAAGACGCCGGGGAAAGGGATCTGCGCCAGCTTATAAGCGGCGAGCTCGTCGGTGACATCGTGGCGGAGCTCGTCCTCGGGAGTGTTGTCCCACTTCTTCTCGTCGATCAATTCAAAAGCGCCGCCCTTACGTGGATTGGCGGAATCGAAGGCGCCGGGGAAAAATTCGACGCATTCACTGAGGCATTCGATAACGGAGAAGCCCTGGTGATCCATCGCGCGCTCGATCATCTGGATCATATGGTTGACCTGCGTGGCGTGCGTGCGCGCGACGAACGTGGCCCCGGCACAAATGAGTTGTTTCATCGGGTTGACCGGCTGATCAATCGCACCGATCGGATCGGTCTTCGATTTGAACCCAATGGGTGACGTGGGCGAGGTCTGCTTTTTTGTCAGGCCATAGACAAAATTGTCCATGATGAAGTAGACCATGTTGATGTTCTTGCGCGCGCCATGATTGAGATGGTTCCCGCCGATGGAAAAACCGTCGCCGTCGCCGCCGAAAAGAAAAACGTGCAGATCCGGCCGGGCCAGGCTAATGCCGGACGCGAGCGGGACGGCGCGACCGTGAATGAAATGCGCGCCGTAACCGTTCACGAAATACGGGAAGCGCGAGGAACAACCGATCCCGGCGAGGGTGACGATTTTCTCGTGCTCGATCTGTCGTTTCTCGAGCACTTTGTAATAGGAAGCCAGAACCGCGAAATCGCCGCAACCCGGGCACCAGGTCGGGTGATCGGCGGTAATGGCTTTTTTCGTGAGTTTCTCCCTCACTGGTTCCGCGAGGGCTGTGGTCGCTGCGGCTGTTTCGTTACTCATAGTAAATCTTTAATCCTGCGCATTAACTTGCTCATGCACCTCTGAGGACCTCGGCGAGGGCGCGTCCGCTCCCCAGAGAAGCCCGTTGGTTTTGCTCATAAATCAAACATCGAACATCAAAAATGGGCTTATCCCACTCCCTGCGGCACAACTTCGCGCAGGGACTTCACACCCTCGGGCGACGTGTCAGTGTGGACGATGGCCGCGCCGTCCCGGGGAATTTTTCTGGCAGCAAACGAACGCCCTTCGAAAACACCTTCCAGAATTTCTTTCACCCGGAAGGTGAGGCCGTCGGTCTTGGTCACGCTGTGAATCTTCGGCTCGCAGTAGCGTGCCCGCAGAATAGTGGCGAGCTGACCGAAACCGTAAAGGCCCTGGTCGTTCATCTCGACGACCACAACGCGCTTAAACTTGGCGAATATCTTCTCGAGGCTATTGGGCAACGGATGGATGTGGCGCAGGTGCAGTGCGCCGGCACGCTCGCCATTTTCGCGTGCGAGTTTCACGGCGTCGTGGATCGGCCCATACGTAGAACCCCAGCCGACGATGAGCGTCTCACCTTCCTGATCGCCATAGACTTCCGGCACCGGAATTTCCTCGGCAAGCTTGCGTAGTTTATTGCGCCGTTTCGCCGTCATCGCCATGTGCAACTTCGGGCTGCCGGTCGGGTGCCCCATCTCGTCGTGTTCGAGCCCGCCGACCAGTGGATATTTTCCATCGAGGACGCGGGTGCCGGGGGCGAGGTGTTGAGTAATCTGGTCGATCGGATACGGCTTGAAAGTCTGGCGCGGCGCGAGATCGGGTTTGGGATCCCGCATCAATTTCGCCAGATCCGGTTCGTCGAAGGCCTCGATGCGCGTCGCGAGCGAAGTATCGCTCAAAATGAAAACGGGTGTACTGAATTTACGGGCGATGCGCGCGGCTTCGATCGCGATGTAAAAGCAATCCTCGACGGTGCTTGCCGCAAGCACCACGCGCGGACTGTCGCCGTGACTGCCGTAGATCGCCTGGTGCAGATCGCTTTGCTCTACGTTGGTGGGCAACCCGGTGCTCGGTCCGCCTCGTTGGATATTGCAGATGATGAGCGGAATCTCGGCCATCGACGCCCAACCGATGGCCTCGGTCTTGAGCGATATGCCCGGGCCGGCGCTGCCGGTGATGGCGAGATATCCGGAGAAAGAGAAACCGAGCGCGATCGACACGGCCCCGAGTTCGTCCTCAGCCTGCACGAAAATGCCGCCGTATTTCGGCAGTTCGCTTCGCAAGATTTCCATGATGGACGACCAGGGCGTGATGGGATAGCCGGCCCCGTAGCGCACGCCGGCGGCGATCAATCCGTAGGCAATGGCCTGATTACCGTCCATGGTGATTTGCGCGCGATCGCCCTCCTTGGGAACGTGCGGCTCAAATTTGTACTGCTTCGTCAGGACGTTTCCGACCGGGTAGCCGTATCCCGCCTGGAAGGCCATCAACGCGGTGTTGACGATGCTCTCGTCTTTGCCGGCGAATTTTTCCTGGATCAGGGTCTTCAGTTTCTCGACGTCGAGATGAAAGATTTTCGTGATCAACCCGAGGACGAAAATGTTTTTGCCTTTGTCCTTCGCCGTCCCGCCAAGCGCTTCGACGGTCAGTCCCGTAATGGGGACACCAACGTAAACGAAACGCTTATCGTCGAGGTTGGGCTCGACGTTGTCGGAATCGTACAGGAGCACGCCACCCTCTTTCAAACAACCGACGTGGTCGTTGTAACTGTGCTGATAGAAGGCGACCAGGAAGTCGGCTTCGTCGCCCGCGGAGAGGACTTCGCCGGTGCCCATCCGGACCTGGAAGATGGAGGGACCGCCGGAAATGGTGGCGGGGATCGTCATGTAGGTCATGACATCCTGCGCGCTGCGCCCGGCCAGGCGTGCCAGGAAAGCGCCGGCGCTTTGAATGCCGTCCTGCGAATCTCCGGCGAGGCGGATGACGGCGTCGTTAATGCTCTCCGGCCGGAGATCGGCGCGATCTGATGAGGGACTGGCGCCGGGAGCAGCGTTCGCGGTATCGGTTTGTGGCAGGACAGGAGGCGGATTCACGTTGAACGAACCTTATCGGGCGACGAGGAAAATGTCGAATGCCGAATGTTGAATTTCGAATGGAAAAGAGGAATCTGCTGGCGACGAAAAAGTCTGTCTGGCACGGCCATCTCCGAGCGTCGGTGGATCTAGGGTCGGCGCTCAGAGACCGCCGCTACCCGAACGGGATGATCTAGGGTCGGCGGTCAGAGACCGCCGCTACCGACGATGCGCGCAGCGCCCTATGGCTTCGCGGGGGCGGCCGGAGGCGCAACGAAGCGCTCAGGGACGTCACCCGCACCGCTTGAGGTGACCATGTGAAGCGTTCCGGTTACGCGATCCAACCTGGTCACGGTGCCGTCGGCGCCGACGTGCATTTCGAATCGCACAAAAGGAGGCGCTGCGCTCTTGGTCAGCTCGGCCCAATGCGCGCCAGCCAGAAATGTGGCGGCGATCATCAAAGCTCCCAGCATTCCGCCACCGATCGCTTTCACGGGGTTGAGCCTATCGTCTGGCGAGGGCGCGCCACAAGCGGAAATGACGAAAGACGACGGTCAGAGACTCCGAAAGTATTCGCCCGCCGCAACGGGCAGGCTGAACGGGCTCGCCGCTGTAGAACGCATCTAGTCGCCGAAGGATATTTCCACAGCGCGGGCGGTTTGGACCAGCTCGCCGTCGGGAGGGACAAGGCGCAACCGATTGACGGCGTCGGCGATGGACACGTGGCGCACTTGATAATTCTGGTAGCTCACCATCGAACCAAACCGTTTCTGGTGAATCAGGTTCACTGCCTTCACCCCGAAGCGAGTGCCAAGAATGCGGTCCAGCGCGGTGGGCGCGCCGCCGCGCTGCAAATGGCCGAGGACGGTGCAGCGCGTCTCCTTTCCAGTGCGCACGGCAATCTCGTGCGCGACCATATCGCCGATTCCACCAAGGCGATATTCACCATCCTGATTCGGGTGCATCACGACTTGGCCATCGCGCGGACAGGCTCCCTCCGCGACGACGACAATGGCGGAGAGGTTGCCTCGATCGGCCCGCGCGCGAATGGCCGCCGCGATCTTGTCGTAATCGAACGGAATCTCAGGGATCAGGATAATATGGGCGCCACCAGCGAGGCCACCGTGCAAAGCGATCCATCCCGCATGGCGTCCCATTACTTCCAGCACCATGACGCGCTTATGGCTCGTCGCCGTCGTGTGTAAACGATCGAGCGCGTCCATAACGCTGGCGACAGCGGAATCAAAACCGAAGGTCATCGCGGTAGCTTCCAAATCGTTGTCGATCGTTTTGGGAACCCCGATGCAATTGATGCCGGCTTCCTGAAGCTGAAGGGCTGTGACCATCGAACCATCGCCACCGACGATGATCAAGGCGTCGACGCACAGTTCTTTCAAGACCTCGCGCGCATTGGCAAGCACCTCCTCATCGACCGGGGTGCGATCGCCGGCGCCGACCTTCGCGACAAAATGGCCGCGGTTCGTGGTGCCAATAATGGTGCCGCCGCGAGGCATGATACCGGCGATCTGACTGCGATCGAGCACCAGGTATCTTCCGGGTGGAAGCAATCCTTCAAAGCCATCGAGGAACCCGAGAACTTCCCAACCCAATTTTTCCGCGGAGAGGACGACACCGCGCAGGACGGCATTCAATCCGGGGCAATCGCCGCCGCTCGTTAACACACCGATGCGGGGCTTCGTCATTTGCGCAATCGAATGATCAGAGAGTTTTCTTCGAATCGACCATTCGCCCGCTTGCGAGCCATTGATCGTGAAGCTGCCAGCCACGGGCAAGGAGTTGCGCGCCTTCACCGAAGCGGTCGGTGCTTCCGAGAATAACAAGGACGAGTTGACGAGGAATGACAGCCGTCCTCCCATTTTGCTGAATGACCTGGGATTCCCGCTGCGCCGACAGAATCAGGCAATCGCCCGCGCGCGCGGTGCGTCCCGTCTTCACTCCATCGACCCCATCCCGGCCGAGCAATTCATTGGTGTTCCGCAGCATATACCCGAGCTTTTTCCCACCGCGAGTGAAGGAAATCTGCCGTTCCTTTTGCGAAACGTAAAAACGAAAGCCCGCTTTGTTGACCGCGTAACGTGCCAGGCGCGCCATATCGGAGGCAGTCGTGTAAGGCAGCGACCGCTCAGTCGTATCTATTCCGTGCGGATTGACGAAACGCGTCCGCTCCATCCTTAGCGTCCGGGCGAGCGCATTCATCTGGCCAACAAAGACCCCGACCGGTGTCCCATTCCCGGGAGGCGCCGTGGGAACGATCGATTGCAGCGCAACCCCTACGTGATTAGCCAGGGCGAAAGCTGCAATGTTGTCCGATTGGACAAGGGCGGCGTAAAGAAGATCTCGCAGCGTGATCCTGTCGCCCGGCTGGAATCCAATGAGATTTTCGCCTGTGTCGGCGAATGCTTCCGGTGGAATTGTCGCCATTTGATTCAGGTCGCCCGATTGTTTCTCCGCCCAATCCAGGACAACCATGGCCGTTGCGACCTTGGTCAAGCTTCCAACCTGGCGTTTCTCTCTCGGCTCTCGTTGATCCAGGACAAAGCCGGTCTGCGAATCCAGGATCACGTAGGCGCGGGCAGCGTGGAGGTCCCGAGACACCGGAAGACAAAGCGCGAAGGAAAAAAGGACGACGAAAAGACGGAGCGGAGTAGTCACGAGTGCGTAAAACCGCTGCACCTTAATCGCCGCGCCCTGGTTGGCAACCGGCAATCAAGGGCAATGCCTTTGCTCCACTGAGCCAGCGCCTATGCTGGCGATCTCATCCCGGCCGCGACGGCGCGCCTAACGAAGGAAACGCTTATTGCAACGCTATGCTCGTCCGAGCTCCATAGCGGAAGGAATTGGGATTAAGGACGAGGTAAATGCGTTGCGCGGCGTTGACCAGATCGAAGTCAATCGCTTTCCCAAGACCGCTCGAGCGGATGGTACCGTGACGCCCCTGATTGCGGCTTCCGCCAGCCATATCAAATTCGTAGACGACCATGCCTTTATCCACATCGGTAACTTTGACGTGCAGGGCCAAAACCGAACGACCCACACCGAAAGTTCCAAAGAAGAAACGGCCATAAGGGTCGCCACCGTCGACCAGCAAGAACTGGCCTTCCACCAACCAGCCGGTCCGTGGGGTTTCGTCGTCCGTGAGAATGCGGGCGGGGGCGAGGGTCTCAAGCTGCTCTTTCAAGTCACCGGCAAATTGGTGCGGTGTGATCGCCTTGCGGATTGGCATTTCGCCGCTGGAAGCAGCCTGGTCGCCTTTGAAAATGGCGTTGTCGATACAAAATGGACGGATGTAGATGGCCTTAGGCACGCCCGCTCCGACACCGCAGGTTATCATGCGAATGCCGTTCTTGGAGTCGAAATCCTTGGAATCGCTGACGCGGGAAGTGGAACCACCGGCCACGTCTGTCTTCGTGACGTACATGTCCGCGCAGGAGCAGAGGAGGAAACTGGAAAGGAGAGCGATGAATGGTTTCATAATTCGTAATCAGTCATCCGCTCTGGCCGGCTACATGACGTACCAAGCGGTTTATGGCCCGTTTATGATGCAACTCCCGTGCCTGCCCCCCAGAAAAGATGCCGCTGCGTTGATGCACTTTCAGGCGGGATCAGCCGCGAAGTCCCGTACGCTGATGGGACAGAATAACGAGCCGCCACCGGTGGGGATTCAGCGTGCCATCCCAGCGACGGCATGCGGGAGATAGAGCTCTTCGAGAAGCGTGATTGCTTCCGCGGTCAGCTGCACCTTGAGCGCCGCCAGGGCATCGTCCAGATGCTGGGGATTGGAGGCGCCGACAATGGGCGCCACGACGCCTGGCTTTTGCACGAGCCAGGCCAGGGCAACCTGCGCAGGAGCAACGCCTTGCTCCGCTGCCACCAATTCCAGGCGTTCAATCACACGCGCATCCGCCTCGCCAACCTCTTCCCCGTAGATTTGCTTCCCGTAGGTGTCGGTTTTTGCCCGGATCGTCGCCGGCCGGTGCTTCCCGGCCAACAGACCCCGGGCCAACGGACTCCAGGGGATGACCCCAATCCCCTCCTCCAGGCAGAGCGGGATCATCTCCCGTTCTTCTTCCCGATAAATGAGATTGTAATGGTTTTGCATGGTGGAGAAACGCGTCCACCCATTCGCGCCGGCCGTGGAAAGCATCGACGCAAACTGCCAGGCAGCCATCGAGGAACCTCCCAGGTAAAGCACCTTTCCCGCGCGCACGACGTCGTGCAGCGCCTCGATGGTTTCCTCGATTGGTGTTTCCGGATCAAACCGATGAATCTGGTAAAGATCGATGTAGTCCGTTCCCAGCCTGCGCAAGCTGTCATCGATCGCGTGCATAATGTGCTTGCGCGAAAGCCCGCGCTGATTCGGATTCGGCCCGACCGGATAAAACACTTTCGTGGCGATAACGACCTGGTCGCGTCCCGGTCCGAATTCTTTCAGCGCGCGGCCAAGCACCTCTTCGCTCGCGCCTAACGAGTACATGTCGGCGGTATCGAAGAAATTAATGCCAGCCTCAAGGGCCTGCCTGATGAGCGGACGGCTGGCCTCTTCATCGAGCACCCATTCGCGCCACTTGCTCGACCCGTAGGTCATGGTGCCGAGGCAAATCGGCGACACTTTCAGGCCGGTCGCACCGAGTCTTACGTAATCCATATTTCCAATACAGAATGGCGCCGCCAGGCGCGTCCCCCAGACGAATCCCGACTCCGGCCAGGTGCGGCGCCGGCCTCGACTAGCGTCCCTGCGCAGTCGTGTGGACCTCCGGAATCTTTTCCGGGGCGCGTTTGTCCCGCGCTGGCCTCAACTCCACCGGGGTGGAAGAGGTGCAATCGTCGCACCAGTGGCGCTGCGCGCTATCGAGCCGTTTTCTCGCGCCACAATGGTCGCACACGAATATTTCTTTTCTCACTCGAAACCTTGATACGCGAGTCCCGCTCCTTTGCCAAGCACGGTTTTCAACCCCGCCCGGCTACTTCTCGAACATCTTTTCGCCCGTAATCTCGTTGCCGGGCAGACCGAACCAGCGCTCGTCTCCATTCCCCTGTTCCATCGCCGTCAGCGCCGATTGGATTTGCCGGAGCGGCCGCGGGTATTAGAGTGCCAACCTTATGCCGTATAAAAACATTACTCCGCCGGCGGGCGACAAGATTTCGACTTCACAGGGAAAACTGAACGTGGGTGATCATCCGGTTATTCCCTTCATTCGTGGCGACGGCACCGGGCCGGATATTTGGGCCGCGAGTGTGCGCGTTTTCGATGCGGCGGTCGAGAGAGCGTTCGGCGGGAAAAAGAAGGTTTCGTGGTTCGAAGTTTTCGCCGGACAGGCCGCCAAAGATAAGTTTGATGAATGGCTGCCGAATGACACGGTCGAGGCATTTCGCGAATATCTCGTTGGCATTAAGGGGCCGCTAACGACGCCGGTCGGCGGCGGGATCAGCTCGCTCAACGTGGCGCTGCGACAGATGCTCGATCTGTTCGTTTGCCTGCGTCCGGTCCAATATTTTACCGGCGTCCCCTCACCCGTGAAACATCCGGAGAAGGTGAACATGGTGATCTTCCGGGAAAACACGGAAGACATTTACGCCGGAATCGAATACGCCGCCGGCAGTGATGGATCCAAAAAAATTCTCGATTTTATCCAAAAAGAATTTCCGAAAGCGTTCGAGAAGATCCGCTTCGGCACGAAGGAGAAGGCAGCCGAGTTTTGGAAGAGAGTCGGCGCGCCCGAAAGGGATGACGTTCTGGTCGGGATCGGCATCAAACCGGTCAGCCGCTCGGGCAGCGTGCGCCTGATTCACAGCGCGATCAGTTACGCGATCACGTTTCACCGGAAGAGTGTGACCATCGTGCACAAGGGCAATATCATGAAGTTTACGGAGGGTGCCTTCCGCGACTGGGGCTACGAAATTGCGAAACAGTATTTCGGCGCGGAGGAGATCGATGGCGGCCCATGGTGCAAAATTCCAGTGGGCAAACCGGGCGCCGGCCTTGTGATCAAGGATGCTATCGCGGACATCACGCTCCAGCAGGTGCTCACGCGGCCGGAGGATTTCGATGTGATCGCAACGCTGAATCTGAACGGCGATTACCTGAGCGACGCGCTGGCGGCCCAAGTGGGCGGCATCGGCATCGCGCCGGGTGGAAACATTAATTACGTCACCGGCCACGCCGTGTTTGAAGCGACCCACGGGACCGCACCGAAATATGCAAACCAGGATAAGGTAAATCCCGGCTCCGTGGTTCTTTCCGGTGAAATGATGTTCCGCTACATGGGCTGGAACGACGTCGCCGATCTGATCCTGAAGGGCTTAAACGGGGCGATCGCGAGCAAGCGCGTCACCTACGATTTCGCTCGCCTCATGGAGGGCGCGGCCGAAATCAAGTGCTCCGAGTTCGGCGATAACATCATCGCTCACATGTAAATTGGCTTGGAAGGAGGAATTCCGTCCCGGCCCTGATAGTTGGGATGCCAGAGGAAGCGACGCGGTTCGAGAAGGGGCTACGGCCCCCCGCCGCGGTCGTAGACTTCGACCAAACCAACGCCAGTACCGTTGTTCAATCCTGCCAGCAGGGCGGTGTAAAGGCCCGGTGGAAGCGTCGTCGCCAAGCCAGATTCCAGATTATTCGAAGGCGCCAGGCCCGCGGCAGTCAGTTCCGCAGCCTGAGCCGGATCATCCTGCCAGTCGTTATTCGCGACCAGGAGCGCTCCGTTACCGTCGCGCAGTTCCAGCACAGGGTCGCCCAGCGCATCAATCACTCCCAAGGCACTGAGGCTGGGTCCAATTCCGCGCACCACGATCCTGTCGTCCCCGTTTTGATTGCCCAGAATGAAGCCGGCGATAACAATGTCGTCACTGGCGCCGACAAAGGCTCGCGTGCTGATATTGGCCAGCTTCGCGGGGATGGTCAGGCTGAGATCGTAAACTTCCACCAAGGCTGCCCCGGAGGTGTTATTCTTTCCCCTCACGACAGCGGTATAGACTCCGGGAGCCAACGTCGCATCAATCGCCGCTTCGAGATCGTTCGTCGGCGGGATACCAGTGGCGATGATTGCCGCCTCCTGCAGAGGATCGTCTCTCCAGTTATCATCGGTGATCGTGACAAAACCGCCGGAACCGTGCAGTTCCAATAACGGGTCAGCCAGCGCACTGGGAACACCGGAAGCGGTCAACGAAGGTCCGATCGCCCGGAGAAGCACGTGTTTGGGCGCGCTCCCTGTGATGATGAATCCGCCGATGCCCACATTATCACCAGTCTGAACGTGCAAACGCGTCGAGAGGTTAACGGCCTGCGCTACCGGAGTCGGTGTCGGAGTCGGACTCACCACGGGAGTTGCCGTTGGCGTGGCTGTAGGTGTAGCGGTCACGGTAGCGCTGGGTGTCGCTGTTGGAGTCACGACAGGTGTGGCTGTCGGTGTAGGACCAGGCGTCGGAGTCGGCGTCGCGTTTGGGCTCGCGGGCAGCGGCCAGACATAGGCGCCACGGCTACGCGTCCAGAGGGAAAGTGTGGTAAAACCGCGATCATACTGCATGTCCCAGATCATCGCGTGAGGCGGCCCATTCTGGAAGCGCGACCAGGTGGGAATCGCCGCCATGATGTCGTCGGTGTAGTAAAGGCCCCAGTCGGTCCCGGCAAAGACTTGCTCTGGGAATCTCGGGTTGGCAATGATCGAGTCGACTGGGATATCCGGGAGGTTGCCGGTCTTATCGCTCCAGGTGAATGACGCACAGTCGGTCGTGCAGACCACCTGAAAAACGTGGCCTGGCGTGGTCGGGGTGTTAGCGTTAAAGCCACCGACAGCTGCATAGCCAATAGGGGCAATCGTGGTTGTGGGATCGAAAGCGACGTCAAGGATCGGGCGATTGGGCAGAACCGTATTGCCACCGGTCACGTCCACCCAGCTAGACTGGTTCGAACCCGTCCCCAGGCCGTGGCCGATTTGGACATTGCCGTCGTTGGTGCCCACGATCACGGTCGACTGGAGGGCTTGCTCAAAGGCAAGTTGATTGATGAAGGAACGGCTGCCCAGCGTTTGCTTGGTCAGGTTCGGCGGGCTGTTCACGTACCAGGTCGGGGTGGCCGCGGCACCCGTGATCGTCTCCCAAACCCTGACGGTGCCAACGATCAGGTGGCCACATCCAGTGGTGGCACCGGCCGGCTCGCAGTCGTTGCCAGGTGTGTTCGGATCGCCCTTGAATATTTCGTAGGGCAGAATGAACGACCGCGTATCGCTCGTCCAACCGCCGGTGAGATCGCTCCAACTCGCGCCGGACGCGGTGCAGTTGCTGGTGCAGCGATTGAGGTGGCCGCTGTTATTGCCCTGCCAGAACCGCAGGCTCGATCCCGTGCCCACCGGGTCGATCCGAGAGTAAAAACCATCGCCGCCCTTGCCCATCTGCCACTGCACCGGGCCAGTCGGGCTGCCCGAAAAAGTCACCGACATGGCGCCATTGTCCTGCGCGCCTCCGCTCGCCTGAGGCGCGGCCGAAGTGGCGAAGTTGCCGCTAATATCGCCGGAGTAGAATTCGATTGTATTCAAACCCGCGTCCATATTGAACCAGGTCGGGTCAACCGTCGCGCTGACGAGATCGGCGTTGGTGGTTCCGTGAATTCCGCCGTCATTACCCGCGAGCAGGATGCTGGAAGAGCCGGGCACGAAAGCCAGCGCGTGCTGATCCACGTGGACCCCATGGTTCGCCCCATAACCGCAGGTGGTATCGTTCCAAGCCGCATTCCCGTTGGCCCAGAACCAGATTTCGAAAGTATCGAAGAAGACGCGGTCGGGGTTGTTCGGATCCACGGCAATCCCCTGGTCGTACCAATTCTGCGGATAGTCGCCCGCGGCGCCGCTGCAGTTCGTAAGCGACGCTCCGGTCGAGCCGGTGATCTGAGTCCAGGTGGCGCCTCCATCGGTTGTCCGGTACGCGCCGAGCTGGCAGCCATTAGAACTGCCGCACCCTCCATTTGAGTTAGGCGCGATGGACTGCACCTGCGCATAGATATAGTTCGAATTGCTCGGCGCGACGGCGAGGTCAACGCGACCAAGCTGATTACCAGTGGTGGGGTTAACGTAGGCCGTCCCGCTGCCCGCATTGAGCCCTGTCCAGCCATTCGCGTTGGTGGCAATTGGAGCAAAGTCTGTCGGGCAGCCGCTCGCCGGCAGCGTTCCTGCGTAGATACCATTCGCCCCATTCTGATTGAGGTTGGACTGCACGGTGGTGGCGAAACCGCGCACGCCGACCGCGGCGATGAGGCGCGTGCTGCCGCCCATATTAATCAGCGCGAGCCCGGTAATGTCCTGACGCATCGTGCTGAAACTGTTGGTGGTGCAGGGGCCGGCCCAGTTCGTCCCGCCGTCATACGAGAAATAGAGACCCGTCTTCGTTCCAGCCACGACGTTATTGCTGTTCCGCGGATCGACCCGGACCTTGCCGACCGCCTGGTATTGGGGAAACAGGCCCGGTGGAAGGGGCAAGCCCGGCGCGAACACGCTTGATCCCAGCAGCGTCCAGGTGGCACCAGCATCGGTCGACTTGAGAATGCCCTGAGTGCCCATCGAGAAGGAACCAAAGTTCAGGTCGCCTGTGCCCGCATAGATCGTGTTGTGATTGCTCGGATCAATCGTGACCGAGTCGATGCTGATCGTGCTGAGCAGCGGATCGTCCGTGACCGCGCTCCACGATGTGGTATTGCTGCAGCAGTTAGTGGTCTTCCATACGCCGCCGCCCACGCTTCCAAGATAAGCAACGATGGATCCGTTGGTGGTGGTGGTCGGATCAACGGCGATATCGTTGACCCGGCCTTCGGTCATGCCGTAGTCGTAACAGCCGGAACAGCCGGTCATGCGCAGAGGCTTCGGGCCAAGCGAAGTGAAGCCACTGGAGTCAAGGATAAGCGTCGAATTGCTCTGATTGCGGTCGCCCGCTGGCAGACCACCGGGCATACCGCGCGCGACGCGACTGTCCTGGGCGGCCGCCTGCCGGACCCACGCGGGATCGAAACGGCCCGTCGGGTAGGTTAACCGGTTATGCCAATCCACTTCCATGTCGTCGAGATCGTCGACCTCGCCGCCGGGGACTGGCATATAGCGTTCAGATCCCTCCGTGTCCGCGTTGCGACGCTCCTCCCGACCGTCCCCCTCACGGCCATCGACTGAACGCAACCCCATCCCAGTGAAGCTGGCCATCGCCAGGAGAACTCCGGTTGAGCAGAGAATAAGGGCGAGCAGGACCCGCAAATTAACGCTACCGGATTTGTATGCTTGTTTCCTCATGATTCGTCGGTCGAGATGGGCCTCGGGCCAATCAGCCTTCCCATTGCCGCACGGAAACTGTCGGCAACAGGTAAGAAGATCGAGCAGTATTTTCTCTGATCACGAAATGTCTCGCCCCCGCTCCGTGATGCCAGGAGCCACTCCCC
>Ga0209048_10002787_pt1 | contig 17185 bp, 18 predicted proteins | sample FrelakmetCRP12CR_FD_187146 | JGI IMG/M metagenome (GOLD analysis project Ga0209048, IMG submission 187146) | Freshwater lake sediment microbial communities from the University of Notre Dame, USA, for methane emissions studies - CRP12 CR (SPAdes)... | ecosystem: Environmental > Aquatic >... | reverse complement strand
TCGCCCCGGTAGGCGTGGCTGGCCGGGTCCTCGGCGCCCGCGTAGGCCTCGACCTCGACGATGCGGACCGACCGGGCGCCGTGCACGAGCACCTTGTTCAACAACTCGGGAGCCACGACGCGGCTGTCACGTCGGTAGAACGCACGCGGCAGCCGCACCGTGCGGTCAGTCCCCCACCCGGAGGTGATCCGCAGCCAGCCGAGCCCGGAAGGCGGCCATCTGGGCCGCGACGGGGCCAGGACCGGCGCCGCCGGGCGTCGTGCGCCGGGTGACCGACACGCCTGGACCGAGCAGGGCGACCGCGTCGGGACCGAACGCGTCGTGGTCGGCCACCAGCTCGGCGAGCGATGCCCCCGACGCCAGTGCCTCCCTGACCAGCGCGCCCACCACCGCATGGGCGTCACGGAAGGGTAGGCCGCCGGCGACCAGGTACTCGGCCAGGTCGGTGGCCGCCGCCGAGGGCGCGTCGGCCGCGGCCGCCATGGTGGGCAGGTCGAACTCGGAGGACTCGAGCAGACCGGTCATGGCCACGAGCGCCAGGTCGACCTGGTCGAGCGCGTCGAACAGCGGCTCCTTGTCCTCCTGCAGATCGCGGTTGTACGCCAGGGGAAGGCCCTTGAGCGTGGCCAGCAGGCCCGTGAGGTGGCCGATCAGACGGCCGGCCTTGCCCCGGGTGAGCTCGGCGATGTCGGGATTCTTCTTCTGCGGGAGCATCGAGCTACCGGTGCTGAACGCGTCGGCGAGGTGCAGGAAGCCGAACTCCTCGGTCGACCACAGGATGATCTCCTCCCCGATGCGGGAGAGATGGATGCCGAGCAGGGCCACATCGAAGAGGGCCTCGGCGACGAAGTCGCGGTCGCTCACCGCGTCGAGGGAGTTGTCGAACGCGGCCGCGAAGCCCAGATCGTCGGCGACACCGGCGGGGTCGAGCGGGAGCGACGAGCCGGCCAGCGCCCCCGCCCCGAGCGGCGACACGTCGAGGCGTCGCCGGGTGTCGAGGAGCCGGTCGACATCGCGAGCGAGCGCCCACCCGTGGGCGAGCAGGTGATGGGCCAACAGCACCGGCTGGGCGCGCTGCAGGTGGGTGTAGCCGGGCAGGTAGGCGTCGCCCACCTCCTCGGCTCGGGCGAGCAGCGTCGACTGCAGCTCGAGCACCCGGGCGGCCACGCCGAGGAGCTCACGCTTGGTGAACAAGCGGAGGTCGGTGGCGACCTGGTCGTTGCGGCTGCGCCCCGTGTGCAGCTTCGCCCCGGCCGGGCCCGCCAGCTCCGTGACGCGCCGTTCGACCGCGGTGTGGATGTCCTCGTCGGAGGCCACGAAGGCAAAGCGGTCGTCGCCCAGCTCGGCCTCGACGGTGTCGAGCGCCTCCAGGACGGCGTCGGCCTCCGCTTCGTCGAGCACGCCCGCCCGCACGAGGCCGCGCACGTGCGCCCGCGAGCCAGCGAGATCGTCGAGGGCCAGACGGCGGTCGACGGGCAGGCTGACGGTGAAGGCCATCAGGGCCTCGGCCGGGCCTTCCTCGAACCGCCCGTGCCACAGGGTGCTCACGCGGCCCCCTCAGTCCGATCCGGCCGGGGGTACGGCCGCCTGTTTGGCCGCCCAGGTCTCGATGCCGAGGCCCCACAGTCGCACGAAGCCCTCGGAGTCGGCGTGGTTGAAGCTGTCGGCGGCGTCGTAGGTGGCCAGACCGTAGTCGTAGAGGCTGTAGACGCTGCGACGACCCACGACGTAGCAGCGCCCCGGCTCGAGCCGAAGCCGCACCTCACCGGTGACGTAACGCTGGCTCGAGTCGACGAAGGCGTCGATGGACTCTTTGAGCGGCGAGTACCACATGCCGTCGTAGACCAGATCGGCGTAACGGGGCTCGAGCCGCTGCTTTTCGTGGAATAGGTCGCGCTCGAGGGTGATGCTCTCGAGGTCGACGTGGGCCTGGATGAGGGCCAGCGCGCCGGGGGCCTCGTAGGTCTCCCGGCTCTTGATGCCCACCCTGCGGTTCTCGACCATGTCGAGCCGACCCCAGCCGTACCCGCCCACGATGCCGTTCAGCTCGGTGATCAGGTCGTGCAACGCGAGGCGCTCGCCGTCGAGCGCCACCGGTACGCCCTGCTCGAAGCCCACCACGACCTCGCGCGACTCGGCCGCCGTCACCGTCGTGAGGCTCCAGACGCCCTCGGGCGGGCGGGACCACGGGTCTTCCATCTCGCCGCACTCGATGGCCCGGCCCCAGAGGTTGTCGTCGATCGAGTACAGCTTCTCCTTCGTGGCGAGCACCGGGATGTCGTGGCGCTCGGCGTACTCGATGCTCATCTCACGGGTCATGCCCCAGTTGCGCACCGGGGCCAGGATCTCGAGATCGGGGGCGAGCGCCCGCGTGTTGACCTCGAAGCGCACCTGGTCGTTGCCCTTGCCGGTGCAGCCGTGGGCGACCGCCTCGGCACCGTGGGCCCGGGCGGCAGCGACGAGGTGCTTCACGATGACCGGCCGCGAGAGCGCCGACACGAGGGGGTAGCGGCCCTCGTACAGCGCGTTGGCCTTGATCGCGGGGGCGAGGAAGTCACGGGCGAACTCCTCGCGGCAGTCGACCACCACCGCCTCGATGGCCCCAGCGGCGAAGGCCTTGGCCTGCAGCCCCTCCCAGTCGCCCTCCTGGCCGAGGTTGCACGCGACGGTGATGACCTCGACGCCGTACTGCTCGATCATCCAGCGCACCGCGACCGATGTGTCGAGGCCCCCGCTGTACGCCAGCACCACTCGCTTCGCCATCTCGTCTGCTTCTTTCGCTCGACTCCGGTCGCCCGGAGGGATTCGGGTGAGGTTGGCCCCGTGGGGGGCGGGATCGCAGGTGCGCGGGCTAGAGACCCGCCAGGTCGCCCAGGTGGGCGCACACGTCGGCGGCCACGGCGTCGGCGGCCACGATGACCAGCAGGGTGTCGTCGCCCGCCACCGTGCCCAGGATCGAGGGGAGGCCGGCCCGGTCGAGGGCCGAGGCCACGACGTGGGCCGAGCCCGGTGGCGTGCGCAGCACGACCAGGTTGCCGGAGAAGGCCGCCTCGACCACCCAGTCGCCGAACACCCGCCGAAGGTGCTCTTCGGGAGCGATCTGCTCCTTCGGCAGCGCCGGGATGGCATACGCGCTCTCGCCCCCGGGCACCCGCACCTTGATCGCACCGAGGTCGTCGAGGTCCCGCGAGACCGTGGCCTGGGTGGCCACGACGCCCTCGGCTGCGAGGAGCTCGACCACCTGGGCCTGGTTCTGCACCATCTCGCGCTCGATGATCTTGGCGATGAGGTGCTGGCGTTGACGCTTGCCCGACATCAGGCCTGCTCCACGAGCCAGGTCAGGGCGCCCCGGGCCGCATGCATGCGGTTGGCGGCCTGGGGCCATACGCGGCTAGCGGGACCGTCGAGCACCTCGGCCGCGACCTCCTCGCCACGGTGGGCCGGGAGGCAGTGCAGGAAGATCGCTCCGGGTGCGGCGGCGGTCATCACGGACTCGTCGACCGTGAAGCCGGCGAACGCGACGCGCCGGGCGACCGCTTCGTCCTCCTGGCCCATCGACGCCCAGACGTCGGTGTAGACCGCGTCGGCACCGAGCGCTCCCTCGAGGGGGTCGTTGGTGACGAAGGGGACCACGCCGGCGCGGGACAGCCGGCCGAGATCATCGCTCGACGGCTCGAAGCCCACCGGGCTGGCGATGCGCACCGCCATGCCGCTCCGGCCGGCCGCCAGGGCCAGCGAACGGCACACGTTGTTGCCGTCGCCGACGTAGGTCAACGTGCGACCCGTCGGGTCGCCCAGCTCCTGGCGGATCGTGAGCAGGTCGGCGAGCGCCTGAAGCGGGTGCGCCGCGTCGGAGAGCATGTTCACCACCGGTACGAGGTCGACCGCGGCCATGCGCTCGAGCTTGACGTGGTCGTAGACGCGGGCACCGATGGCGGCGTGATAGCAGGCGAGCGTGTGGGTGACGTCCTCGACGGTCTCGCGCCGATCGAGGCCGACCTCGTCGTCGCGGATCGTGACGGGGTGACCCCCGAGCTGGACGACGGCCATCTCCATCGAGTTGCGGGTGCGCGCCGACGGCTTCTCGAACAGGAGGGCCACCCCCTTCCCGTCGAGGGAGCGGGGAAGCACCGGCGTCGCGGCCAGGTCGAGCACCTCCTCCAGCTCAGCGGGGCTCAGGTCGTCGATCTCGAGCAGGTGTCTCACGGCGATGCTCCTTCGATGACGTCACCTAGAAGGCTCACCGCTTCGTCGATCTCGTCGTCGCCGACGAGCAACGGTGGGGCCAACCGGATCGCGGTCGGAGTGACGGCGTTCACCACCAGGCCCGCGCCCAGGGCCGCGGCCGCCACCTCACGGGCGTCGATGCCCGCCTCGAGCTCGGCCGCGAGCAGCAGGCCGAGGCCCCGCACGCCGGCCAAACCCGGCAGGGCCACGAGGGAATCGGCGAGCCGGGCACCGGCCCGCTCCGCCCGGGCGGGGACCTCCTCGCGACGCATCACGGCGAGTGTGGCCCGGGCCGCCGACGTCGCGAGCGGTTGGCCGCCAAAGGTGGTCGCGTGGTCGCCGGGGACGAACGCGGCCGCGACGTCGCGACGGGCCCAGCACGCGCCGATCGGCATGCCGTTGCCGAGCGCTTTGGCCATGGTCACGACATCGGGCACGACCCCGAAGTGCTGGTGGCCGAACCACCGGCCTGTCCGGCCGAGTCCGGTCTGCACCTCGTCGACCATGAAGAGCACACCCCGCTCGTCGCACAGCTCGCGAACGCCGTGGAAGTAGGCGGTGGTCGCGGGGTTGACGCCACCCTCGCCCTGCACCGGCTCGAGCAGCACGGCGGCGACCGTCGGGTCGAGGGCGGCAGCCAACGCGTCGAGGTCGTCCCAGGCGACGTGGCGAAAGCCCTCGGGCAGGGGCTGGAACGCCTCGTGCTTCTGGGGCTGGCCGGTCGCGTGGAGGGTGGCGAGCGTCCGGCCGTGGAACGAGCCGTACGCGCTCACCACGTTGAAGCGGCCGTGGCCGCCCCACTTTCGGGCCAGCTTGATGGCGGCCTCGTTGGCCTCCGCGCCGGAGTTGCAGAAGAAGACCTGACCCCCACCGCCGAGCAGCTCGTCGAGCTCGAGCGCCACCTGGGCGCCGGGCTCGGTGCCGAACAGGTTGGACACGTGCACCAGGGTGCGAGCCTGCTCGGCGATGGCGTCGGCCACCTCGGGGTGCGCGTGGCCGAGCCCGACGACGGCGAGACCGGACAGGAAGTCGAGGTAGCGGCGACCGTCGCGGTCCCACAGCTCGGTGCCCGCGCCCCGCACGAACTGCACGGTCGGCGCGCCGTAGGTGGGCATAAGCGGGCAGTGGGCGAGCCCGTCGGGTGCGCCCATGGCCCGGGCGTGGGCGCGGGCGGCGCCGGCGTTCATGGCCCCTCCCGTGACTGGTCGTCGGCGGGAACGATCATCGTGCCCACACCCGCGTCGGTGAACAGCTCGAGCAGGACGACGTGGGCCACGCGGCCGTCGAGCAGATGGGCCGAGCGGACGCCCCCCGCGATGGCGTCGAGGCAGGCGCCGATCTTCGGGATCATCCCCCCGGTGAGCACGCCGTCGTCGACGAGGCGGCGCAGCGCCGCGGCGTCGATGCAGCTGATGAGGCTGCCCGGGTCGTCGATATCGGCGAGCAGCCCTTCGACATCGGTGAGGTACACGACCTTCTCGGCACCGAGCGCGGCCGCGACGGCCCCGGCAACGGTGTCGGCGTTGATGTTGTAGGCCTGACCGGCGAGATCGGCACCGATGGTCGACACGACGGGGATTAGGTTCTCGGCCAGAAGCCGCTCGATGAGGGCCGGATTCACCGCCTTGACGTCTCCCACGAACCCCAGATCGGGATGGCGTACGTCGGCCTCGATGAGTCCTGCGTCTTCACCGGACAGGCCGACCGCGAGCGGCCCGTGCCGGTTGATCGCGGAGACGATGTCGCGGTTGACCTTGCCGACGAGAACCATGCGGGCGATGTCGAGCGTCTCGGCGTCGGTGACCCGCAAACCATCGCGGAACTCGGGCTCCTTGCCGAGGCGCTGCATGACATCGCCGATCTGCGGGCCGCCACCGTGTACCACCACCGTGCGGATGCCCACCGACTGCAACAAGACGATGTCCTCGGCGAATCGGAGGGCGAGATCGGGGTCGATCATGGCGTTGCCGCCGTACTTGACGACGACGGTGGTGCCCCAGAAGCGACGGATGTAGGGCAACGCCTCGATGAGCACCTCGGCGGCGCGGCGATGATCCGGAGTCGTGCTCATGAGGTGCCCATGTTCTCGTCGACGTATGCGTGGGTGAGGTCGTTGGTGAGCACCGTCGCCCGCCCGGGCCCGAGGCCCAGGTCGGCGGTGATCTCGAGGTGCCGACCGTCCATGTGCGCGGCGACGGCTGCCTGATCGTGGTCGACGGCGACGCCGGCGTGGGCGACCGTGACCCCGCCGTAGCTCACCGACACGAGCCGCTGATCGAAGTGCACCCCCGCGGCGCCGAGATCGCTCGCCACCCGGCCCCAGTAGGGGTCGCGCCCGTACCACGAGCACTTCGTGAGCTGGCTGCGGGCCACGGCCCGCACCGCCTGGGCCGCCTCGTCGTCGTCGTGCGCGCCGGTGACGGTGAGGCGGACGACCTTGGTGGCACCCTCGGCGTCGCCGGCCATCTGTGCGGCCAGACTTCCGCACGCCTCGGCGACGGCCTCGTCGAGGTCGGCCGCATTGGCCCGCTCGCGGCGACCGCTGGCGAGCAGTAGCACGGTGTCGTTCGTGGACTGGCACCCGTCGACGTCGAGCGCGTTGAACGACTCACGCACGCCGTGGAGCAACGCCCGCTTGAGCTCGTCGGGCTCGGCCACCGCGTCGGTGGTGAGCACCGCGAGCATCGTGGCCATGTTGGGTGCGAGCATCGCCGCGCCCTTGGCCATGCCGCCGACCGTGAAGCCCGCCCGCTCGACCACCACCTCCTTGCGGTGGGTGTCGGTCGTACGGATGGCCTCGGCCGCGTCCACGGCGCCGTCCCCGCCTCGGGCCGCCACCAGCGCCGGTATGGCGGCGGAGATCACGTCGACCGGGAGGGGGATGCCGATGAGACCGGTGGAGCACACCAGCACCTGATGGTGGTCGCAGCCCAGCTCGGCCGCGGTGAGCTCGCACATGGTCTCCGCGTGGCGCACACCGGCCTCGCCGTTGGCGGCGTTGGCGTTGCCGCTGTTGAGGATGACCGCGGCGGCGTGGCCCGCCGACGCCGCGAGGTTGGCCCGGGTGACGAGCACGGGTGCCGCCGTCATGAGGTTGCTGGTGAACACGCCCGCCGCGGGAACCGCAACCCCCTCGGCCGCGGCGACCAGAGCGAGGTCACGGTCGCCGGATGCCTTGACGCCGGCGGCGATGCCGGCGGCGACGAACCCTTCGGCGGCGGTGACGCTCACGGGTAGACCCCCACGGTGGACAGGCCGGTGCTCTCGGGGAGTCCGGCGATGAGGTTGGCGCACTGCACGGCCTGACCCGAGGCGCCCTTGACCAGATTGTCGATCGCACATATCGCGACGACCCAACCGGTGCGCTCGTCGTGGCGCACCGTGACATGGGCCGAGTTCGACCCGAAGGTCGCCTTGGTGGACGGCGACCCGTCCGTGACCACCACGAACGGCTCGTGCGCGTAGAACGCCCGGTAGTGGTCGAGCAGGGCACCCGTCGAGGTCGGCCGGGTCGGCCGGGCGTAACAGGTCGCCAGGATCCCCCGGTTCATGGGCGCCAGGTGGGGCGTGAACAGCACGCTCACGGCATCGGCGCCGACCCCGGCGAGCCGGGCCACGCTCTGCTCGATCTCCGGCGTGTGGCGGTGCGTGAGCAGGCCGTAGGCGGTGAAGTCCTCGTCGACCGCGCAGAAGGTGGTCGTGGGCCTGGGCGGGCGGCCCGCCCCGGACACGCCACTGGCCGCATCGACGACGAGGCCCTCGGTGCTGACCAGGCCGTCGGCCACCAGGGGGGCCAGCGCGAGCGCGGAGGCCGTCGGATAGCAGCCGGGTGCGGCCACCGCCTCGGCCCCGCGGAGCTCGTCGCGGAACAGCTCGGGCAGGCCGTAGACGAACTCCGCGAGGAGAGCCGGCTGCTCGTGCGCCTCGCCGTACCAGACCGGATACAGCGCCGCGTCGGCGAGCCGGAAGTCCGCGGCGAGGTCGACGAGCCACCGGGCCCTCGAACGGATCTCGGGCACGATCGACTGCGACGCGCCGTGGGGCAGGCACAAGAAGACGAGGTCGAGCCCGTCGATGCCCGCGGCGTCGTACGGGGTGAACGTGAGCCCGGCGTAGGCCCCGGCCAGGCTCGGGTAGAGCGCCGACACCCCGGTGCCCGCCTGCGTGTCCGCCGTCACCACCACGACCGATAGCTCGGGGTGACCCGCGCACAACCGGAGGAGCTCGGCGCCGGTGAAGCCCGACGCGCCGATGATGCCGACCGAGATCATCGCAGCAGAATACAGATCTGCGCATCTTTATGCAATCCGATGGCTGAGTACCCTTCCGACGATGGAGAAGCTCATCTACCTGGTGTGGAACGCCACCGGACGGGCCGACGCGTCGCTTCGGACCCAGGTGCTCGAACGGGTGGCCCCCGCACTGCTCGACCTGGGTGTGATCGAGCTCACCGTGAACCTGGCCGACGGCGTCGACGACGCGGGACACACCGAGCTACCCCTCCCCCCTCCGGCGGACGATCCCGCGCCCGTCGCCGAGGTCGCGCTGTGGCTCGACAACCTCGACGATCGCGGTCCGGTGGAAGGGCTGCTCGCTCCGCTCGGCGATCGCCTGGCCGGGTACCTGGTGACCGAGTCGGTGCCCACCGACTACGGGGACAACGAGTGGTCGGGACCGCGCGACTGGCCCGACGGCGATCGCTCACCCGGCGTGCTGCAGCTCACGCTCATGGAGAAGCCCGACCGCCTGTCCTACGCCGACTGGCTGGTGCAGTGGCACGGCACGCAGACGCCGATGTCGACACGTATCCAGCCCCGCATCCGCTACGTGCGCAACGCCGTCGTCCGGGCCCTCACGCCGGGCGCGCCGCCCTACCAGGGCATCGTCGAGGAGGTCTGGCCCTCGGCCGAACACGTGAACGACCCGCACCTCTACTACCTGTCCGGCGGCGACGACGAGGTGCTGGCCGAGCACCTCGGCGAGATGATGGACAGCGTCACCGCCATGCTCGACCTCGACCGCCTGCGGCTCGCGGCGATGAGCGAGTACCTCGTGCGCACCCGGCCCCGCTGAGTGTCACCGGGGCGCGGTCCGACCGACCTTCACGTCGGCCGCGGCCCCGCGATCGCCTACGACGCGGGCCATGGCGGCACCCAGACTCAGGATCTCGTCCTTGGTGAGCCGGTCGATCAGCGTCTCGCGCACTCGGGACACATGATCGGGCGCGGCCTGGCGCAACACGTCCATGCCCGCGTCGGTGAGACCGGCGAGGCTCCCCCGCCGGTCGGTCTCACACGCGACCCGCTCCACGAACCCCGCCCGCTCGAGGCGATCGACCGTGTGGGTGAGCCGGCTCCGCGTGAGCAGAACACGCTCGGCCAGCTCGCTCATGCGCACCCTCCAGCCGGGCTCGGCGGACAGGAAGGCCAGCACCTCGTACTCCGGCAGCGACAGGCCATGCTCGGCCTGCAGCGCCCGCTCGAGCTCGTCGGTCACGAGCACCCCAGCCTGCAGGAAGCCCAGCCACGCCCTCATCTCGTCCTCGTCGAGCCAGGGCGTGGTGGACACGATCGTTCCTTCGGGAATAGTTCAACCTGAAAGCAGATTGTAACCGCGGCCGTCCGGAGAGGAACAGCGTCATGCCCGAACCATCCCGCAAGGTCGCCCAGGTGATCCCCGCCATCGAGACCCTCGAGGGCGCGGGCTTCGTGGTGCGCCGGCCGTTCCCGCGGCCTGGACTCGACCAGATCGATCCCTTCCTCCTCATCGACCACATGGGCCCGGTCGACCACGCGCCCGGCGCGGCCAAGGGCGCCCCGGATCATCCCCACCGCGGGTTCGAGACCGTGAGCTACATCCTCGAGGGCGAGCTCGAGCACAAGGACTCCGTGGGCAATCACGGGGTGCTGGGTCCGGGAGACGTCCAGTGGATGACCGCGGGCGCGGGCGTCGTGCACTCCGAGATGCCTTCCCTTCGGATGCAGCGTGAGGGCGGCCGGCTCCACGGCTTCCAGATCTGGGTCAACCTGCCCCGCGCCGACAAGATGGTGCCGCCTCGCTATCAGGAGATCGCAGCCCAGCGGATCCCCAGGGTGGAGCGCGAGGGGGTCGTGGTCCGGGTCATCGCCGGCCAGGCGCTGGACACGGTGGGGGCCGTCGAGACCCACACGCCGATCCTGTATCTGCACGTGACCCTCGATCCTGGCGCCCGGGTCGAGCTCGACGCCGCAGCGGAGTTGAACGCCGTCGTCTACGTCATCTCCGGAGAGGGCCGATTCGGGCCCGATCGTGTCGAAGCCGAGGAATCCGATCTGGTCGTGTTCCACCACGACGGCGCCCGCGCCGCCCTCGCCGCGGACGACACCGCCTCGGGCCCACTCGACGTCCTCGTGCTCGCCGGTCGGCCCCTCGGCGAGCCCCTGGCCCGCTACGGCCCCTTCGTCATGAACACCCGGTCCGAGCTGGTCGAGGCCGTCGAGGACTTCCAGGCCGGGCGCATGGGCCGCATCGGCGTCGCCTGAACGATCGGTGCCTCAGCCGCGCAGAGGGGCGCCGTGCTCGGTCTCGACCGCCTCGATCACCTGGCGGCGCACGTCAGCGACCTCGTCGTCGGTGAGGGTGCGGTCGGGCGCCTGGAGGCGCAAGGTGTAGGCGAGGCTGCGCGATCCTTCGGCCACGGCGGCGCCGCGGAAGACGTCGAAGAGCCGCACCGAGGCGAGCAGATCGCCCCCGGCGGACCGGATGGTCGCGGCCACGTCGGCGGCGGCCACCGTGTCGTCGACTTCGAACGCCAGATCGATGTCGCTCGACGGGTAGCGGCTCACCGGGCGGTACCGCCGCTCGCCATGGGGCCGCGCGAGCAGTGTGCCCAGGTCGACCTCGAGCCAGGCGCAGCGCTCGCGCACATCGAGCGCGTCGAGCACACCGGGGTCGATCTCACCGAGCGCGCCGACCACCTCGCCGCCCACCACGACCTCGGCGCTGCGGCCGGGGTGGAGCCCGGCGACCGGCACCTGCTCGAGACGCCAGTCCCCCACAGCCAGCACGTCGGCGACCGCCTGCCACGCCCCGACGGCCGCGAACGCGTCGACACCCGCACCAACGACTCCGAGCTCCTCGCTCTCGTCGGGGAGCGACTCGCCGGGCTGAGGACTGCGGAACACCTTGCCGATCTCGAACAGGGCCACGCCGTCACAACGGTGAGACTCGTTGTAGGCCACGGCGCGCAGCAGCCCCGGGCGAAGCGAGGAGCGCAGGACGGACTCTTCGGCGGCCAGTGGGTTGGTGACCGTGACCGCACCCGGACCGAGCCCGGCCGCCTCGAGGTCACCGGGTGCGAGGAACGGGAGGGGCATGGCCTCGTCGAAGCCCAGGCCGACCATGACCTGGCGGACGACGCGACGGTCGGCCTGGCGGGCCTCGAGCCCACCGACGCGAACGGCGGGCGGCACGGTGCGCCGGATGTTCGCGTAGCCCACGTGGCGCGCGACCTCCTCGATCACGTCGATCTCGGTCGTCGTGTCCGGACGGAACGTGGGCACGGTGACCGCCTGCTCCCCCACCGCCCACGCCTCGACGTCGAACCCGATGGGCTCGAGCAACGAGGCGATCTCGGTGTCGGAGAGCTCGGTGCCGAGCAGCGCGTTGACCCGGCCGGTTCGCACCCGCACCGGTGAGCGGTCGGGCAGGGTTCCACGTGCGTCGACCACTCCGGCGACGAGCGATGCGTCGTCGAGCAACTCGGCGAAGCGACGCGCCGCGAGCTCTACGACGTCGGGGTCGGTGCCCCGCTCGAAGCGCATGGAGGCCTCGCTGCGCAGACCGAGGCGCTGAGAGCTGCGCGCGATCGCCATGGGCGCCCACCACGCCATCTCGAGCAGCACCGAGCGGGTCGTGTCGGTGATCTCGGTCGAGGCCCCGCCCATGACGCCGGCAATTCCGATCGCGGTGTCGGAGGCGTCGGCGATGACGCCGTCGTTGCCGTCGAGCCTGCGGTCGGCGTCGTCGAGGGTGACGATGCGCTCGCCGTCGCGTGCCCACCGCACACGGAGCACGCCCCCGGGGACCTTGTCGAGGTCGTAGGTGTGGTTGGGTTGGCCGAGCTCGAGCATCACGTAGTTCGACACGTCGACCACGCGGTTGATCGGGCGCATTCCCGACGCGGTCAGTCGGTTGGCCAGCCACTGCGGCGACGGCCCCATCGAGACGCCGCGCAGCACTCGCACCAGGAAGCGACCGCACAGGTCGGGATCGACGATGTCGACGGAGGCCAGAGCCCTGGCGTCACCGGTGGCCTCGCGGACGGACGGCTCCGGGATGGCGAAGGGCACGTGCAGGCGGGCGGCGAGGTCGCGTGCCACACCGGCCACGGACATCGCGTCGGGCCGGTTGGGGTTGATCTCGAGGTCGTACAGCACGTCGTCCTCGATGCCCAGCGCGACTCGCAGATCGGTGCCGGGCTGGTGTGCCGGGTCGAGCACCATGATGCCGGCGTGGTCGGTGCCGAGACCCAGCTCGGCCCCGGAACACAGCATGCCGTTCGACCACTCGCCCCGGAGCTTGCGCCGTTCGATCTTCGTGCCGTTGGGCATCACCGTGCCGAGCGTCGCGAGCGGCACGAGGTCGCCCACCGCCATGTTGAAAGCACCGCATGCGATCTGCACGGCCTCGCCGTCACCGAGCTCGACGTCGACGAGCTGGATCTTGTCGGCGGCCGGATGCGGGCGCAGCTCGAGCACGCGGGCCACCACGACGCCGTCGAGGCCCTGACCCAGGCGCTCCATGGACTCGACGGCCATGCCCAGGTCGCTCATCTGGTCGCCGAGCGCGACCGGGTCGCCCTCGAAGGGCGCGAACTCACGGAGCCAGGAGAGGAGGACCTTCACGCGATCAGAACTCCCGCAGGAACCGGACGTCGTTGGTGTACATCTCGCGGATGTCGTCGATGCCGTGGCGCATCAGCGCCAGCCGGTCGATGCCGAACCCGAACGCGAAACCCGACCACTCCTCGGGATCGAGGCCGCAGTTGCGCAGCACGTTCGGGTGCACCATGCCGCAGCCGCCGAGCTCGAGCCATCCGGTCTGCCCGCAGGTGCGACAGCCCGTGCCCTCACAGATGACACAGTTGATGTCGTACTCGGCCGAGGGCTCGGTGAACGGGAAGTACGACGGCCGCAACCGCGAATGGATCGCCCCGCCGAAGAAGGTGCTGGTGAACTCCTCGAGGGTGCCGGCCAGGTCGCCGAAGCTGATGCCTCGGTCGACGACCAGCCCCTCGATCTGGTGGAACACTGGCATGTGGCTGGCGTCGGCGGTATCGCGCCTGTACACCCGCCCGGGCATGATCATGTAGAAGGGCGGCTCACCGGTCTGCATGACGCGAATCTGCACCGGAGACGTGTGCGTGCGCAGCAGCACAGTGCCGGGTTCGCCGAGGTCGACATAGAGCGTGTCCCACATGCCTCGCGCCGGGTGCGACGGCGGGATGTTCAGCGCCTCGAAGTTGTACCAGTCGCTCTCGACCTCGGGTCCCTCGGCGACGCCGAAGCCCATGCCGACGAACACATCCTCGAGGCGGTCACGGGTCTGGGTCACGAGGTGCAGGTGGCCCCGACGCGCCACCGTGGTGGCTTCGGTGAGGTCGAGGCGCTCGGCCTCGAGACGAACTCGACGCTCGGCGGCGTCGAGTTCGGCCCGGCGCGCGGCCGCCGCGGCCTCGACCTGCTCGCGCGCCGCGTTGAGGGCCTGTCCGGTGGCCCGACGGGCCTCGGTGTCGAGCGAACCCAAGCCCTTCTTGAACGCCGACAGCGCCGACTTCTTGCCCAGGAGGTCGGTCTCCAGCGTGCGCAACTCGTCGCTCGACGACGCGGCGGAGAGCGAAGCCGCGGCCTCACGGGCGGTGCGCTCGATGTCGTCGATCATCAGCCGCTAACCCTGTCGTCTGGCTGCTGCGTCGTCCAATCGTTTCGGCGCCGGAGGTGCTCGAAGCACAGCAGCGACCCGGCCACGGCCACGTTCAGGCTCTCGGCTCGTCCGACCATGGGGATCGTCACCCACTCGTCGATCTCCGGGTCGAGCCCGGCAGGCAGTCCGTGGGCCTCGCTCCCGAGCACGAACGCGACGGGACCGGCGAGCGCGACGCGGTCGTACGCAGTGCCCTCGTGCGCGGTCGTGGCCAGGCGGCGGACACCTGCGCGACCCAGCGCGTGCAGCGCGGCGAGCGCGTCGGGTGACTCGATGATGGGCACCTGCAGCACCGTGCCCGCCGACGCCCGCACGGTCTTCGGGCCGAAGGGATCAACGGTCGCACCGGCGAACACGACCGCGCGGGCACCGGACGCCTCCGCCGAACGGATCAGGGTGCCCGCGTTGCCGGGGTCGGCCACCCCGGCCAATACGAGCACGGGACCGGGTGTGACACCCGGCGGCGGCGGCGCCAACACCTCGCCGAGGCCGCCGAGCCCGGCCGCAGGCCTGGTCGCTACGGCCACAAGGGGCTGGGGCGTGACCGTGTCGGCTACGCGGGCCAACACCCCGTCGGCCAGCACCCGAACGGGGACACCGGCCGCCCTGGCCCGATCGAGCACCGCCGACTCGGTGTCGCCGAGCGTGGCCCCGCCATCGACGTACACCGCCTCGAGGGGCCAGCGCGAGTCGAGCGCCTCGGCAACGAGGGTGGTGCCCTCGATCACGAACTGGCCGTGGTCCAGACGCGCCCTGCGGCGCCCCAGGAGGCGCCGCAGGTGCAAGACGTTCGGATTGCGGGAGCTGAGCGGACCGCTCAGGAGTCGAGCGCCTTCGTGGCCACGTCGACGAGCGCAGCGAACGCGGCGGGGTCGGACACGGCCAGCTCGGCGAGGTGCTTGCGGTCGACGTCGACCTCCGCCGCCTTCAATCCCGCGATGAACCGGCTGTAGCTCGTGCCGTTCAGCCGGCAGGCCGCGTTGATGCGCTGGATCCACAGCTGGCGGAACTCGCCCTTGCGGGCTCGGCGATCGCGGTACGCGTACTGCAGCGAGTGCATCACCTGCTCGTTGGCGGCGCGGTAGGAGCGGCTCTTGTTGCCGTAGTACCCCTTGGCTCGCTCGAGGGTGGCGCGGCGGTGCTTCTTGCTCGAGACGGCGCGCTTCACTCTGGCCATCGGGAGCTCCTTTCAGGAACGGTCGGTCGGAACGGGTCGGCGGTGGTCGGGGTCAGATGCCCAGTTGGCGGCGTACGTGATCGCGGTCGCCACCCGTGACCTCGAACTCACCCTTCAGGCGGCGCTTGCGGTTGGCCGACTTCTTTTCGAGGATGTGGTTCAGGTTCGATTTGCGGCGCATGATCTTGCCCGAGCCGGTCACCTTGAAGCGCTTCGCGGCGCCCCGGTGTGTCTTCATCTTCGGCATTGCTGTTCTCCGTGTCGTGGGTGTCCGCTCGCGCGTCAGGTGCGGGCGGCGGGGCCCCTGCGGGCCCGGGGGGAGACGAGACGGTCAGACCGTTTCGTCGGCGATGGTGGGTTCGGCGGGTGTCGCGACCTCGGCGGGCACCGGGATATCGGCCTGGTCGTCCTCGGCGTCTTGCTTGCGCTCGGCGGCGTGGGCGGCCTGGGCCTTCTTGTCGGGAGCCAACACCATGGTCATGTTGCGGCCGTCGAGCTTCGGGAAGACCTCGACTCGACCCATGTGGGCGACCGTGTCCGCGACCTCGTCGAGGATGCGCTTGCCCAGTTCGGGGTGCTGCATCTCCCGACCACGGAACATGATCGTGACCTTGACCTTGTGACCCTCACCCAAGAACTTCTCGACCTTGCGGGTCTTGGTGTCGAAGTCGCCGTGCCCGATCTTGGGCCGGTACTTCATCTCCTTGACCACGACATTGGTGCTCTTGCGTCGTGATTCCTTGGCCCGCTGTGCTGCTTCGTACTTGTACTTGCCGTAGTCCATGATTCGGCAGACCGGTGGGTTGGCCTTGTCGGCCACCTCCACGAGGTCGAGCTCGAGTTCACGGGCCATGGCGAGTGCTTCGGGCAGGGGCTTGATGCCGACCTGCGCGCCGTCGGGTGCGACGAGGCGAACCTCCCGGGCACGGATGCGGTCGTTGATCCTGGGCTCGTTGCTGGCCGTGGCTATCGCCGTTCACTCCTCATCAATGCGCTGGTCTTCTCCTTCGCGCGTGCCGGTGGGACCGTAGCGCCGCCCAAAAGCAAAGCGACGGACGCCGGAAAGCCGACGCCCGCGACCCCGGCCCCCCGTAGGCGGCCGGCTGAGGGAATCGACCCGGCGCACCATCAGTGGCCGGGTGGAGGCGAATCGCTCGAGAGCGGCCCCGCTTTCCACAGGTTGTAAGGCGCCTAGAGTACCAGTCATCACGGCACGACACGACTCGCGGCCCCCGCACGGGCCCCGGCCGACCGAACGGAGCGCGACATGAGTCTGTGGACCCCCGGCGGCGAGGTACCCGTCAACCGCAATCCCGAGCCCACAGCACCGCCCGCCGACACCGGCGTCTCCAGCCAGGTCGGCGGACCCGACCTTGAGGATCTGACCCCCGAGGAGCGGGCCCAGGCCGAAGCGATGGTCGCCCAGATGGCCGAGGCTCAGCGCCAGATCCTCGCCGCGCCCGCCGCCCTCATCGTGGCGAACCACCTGATGGGTCTCTACGAGCTGGCCGCGATCCACCTCAGCCAGGAGCCACCGAACCTCGCCGAGGCGCGCCTGGCCATCGACGCCATGGCCGCGGTGCTCGACGCGATCGAATCCCGCCTCGGCGAGGACGGCCCGGCGCTGCGCCAGGCCCTGGTGCAGCTCCAGATGGCCTTCCTCCACCTCACCGACAACGCCGAGCCCTCCTAGGTCATCGCCGGAGATCGCGTCGCTCGAAGAGTACGACTGCAGCGGCGATCGGCACCACCGCCATCACCACGACCGCGGCCAGGTCGCGCGGTGCGACGCCGTTCGCGATGGGGTTCGTGCCCGAC
>Ga0209048_10002786_pt1 | contig 17188 bp, 8 predicted proteins | sample FrelakmetCRP12CR_FD_187146 | JGI IMG/M metagenome (GOLD analysis project Ga0209048, IMG submission 187146) | Freshwater lake sediment microbial communities from the University of Notre Dame, USA, for methane emissions studies - CRP12 CR (SPAdes)... | ecosystem: Environmental > Aquatic >... | reverse complement strand
TATCTAAACTATTTCCTAGAGTATCGAGTGCTGCCTTATGATTATAGGCTTCATCAATTGTATCATAAAAAGTCTTGGGTAGTGGTGGAATTAAAGATAGAACAGTATCAGATAAGGCTTTAACTTCATTTCTTTTTGCTGTCTTATCAAGAAATTTCTTTAGAGTTTCTTTATGGTCGTGTAAATCTTCATCGTGTAATTTCTTATGAGTTTCAGCATCCATAGGCTGATTACATTTTGGACAAATTTCCTCCGAATAACTAGAAAGATTTTTCTCTAAACGAATCTTCATTCTAGAAATTTCATTGAGTTCTTTCTCTAACCCAGTAAATTCTTTAGTTAAGGAACGATGTTCAGCAGTTAAATCTTCTATTTCTTTTTTAGATTTGTGCAATGCAATTTCTTTGTCAATATCGATTCCCAACATTTCCATGATAGACGTCTGTAAGGACTGTATCTTTTGCGCCTTAACCCTCTCCCAGGTAATCGATTTACTTTCGATCCCCTTAATATTTGCTTCGATACGTTTATTGGCCTCCGTAGCCGCCGTAATCCTGAACTCTTCTTCTTTGATCTCATCTTTGGTAATCCTTGCTTCTTCTTTAAGGACATCAGCCTTCTCAGAGAGTTTCGTAATTCCGAGCAATTGTTCTATTATAATCCTCTGCTCGTTTGTCTTTAAAGAAAGAAACGGCTCAACGTAGGTATTCAGGGCCACCGTATGTGAAAACATTGAATGTGAGATACCTATTGTTCTCTCAATCTCTATTTGAGTAAAACGACCTTCGCCCTGGGCTTCATCTTCTCCTAGGTCTTTTTCAACACCATCTTTTATAAATTTGAATATGCCTGGTTTTCTTCCACGCTCAATTTTATATTCCACGCCATTTAGTTCAAATAGAAGCGTGACCAACATATTCTTCATGTTAGTTTTATTGATAAGATTATCTTTCTTAATATTTGTTAGTGCTGAACCGTATAAGGCATAAGATAAGGCATTAACAATCGTTGATTTACCAACACCATTACGGTTATCATTACCGCCTAAATCTAAATTTTCACCAAGAACAAGAACTAAATCATTATCACTAAAATTGATAGATTGAGTAACATTGCCGATACTCATGAAATTTTTTATTGTTAATCCGTGTAACTTCAGCATGTATTATAATCCGTTGTAAATTTCGATAAGCTTCTTTGTATCGAATGTATCACTTTCAATGTTTGTTAGTTGTTCTACAACAATCTGGTCCACAGTTTTGAATGTGATGTCCCCAGCATAATCTTTTGTCAATTCATCTTCTTGATTTTTTACAAGCTTAAACTCTCTCACGCTGTATTGGGTAAGGAATGTTTCCCGCAGAAAACTTGCCTCTTCATATGTGATATCTGCATCTAATATTACCTGTAAATATGTTTTTGACTTCAAGTAAATATCAGGATTCGCTAACATAGCGGTTAGGTTAATACTTATGAACCGTGGCCCATCTTCATAATTTAGATACTCGGGTTCTTTATCCCATTCGATAAACATAGCACCTCTATCGAAGTCCCAGATGTCCGCATAGTTGTGTCCAAAAGGATTTCCAATATAGGTAATTTTACCCTTTGTCTGTCTCATGTGAAAATGTCCAGAAAATACATAATCCTGATTTATAAAATGGGCAGCATTAAGATTTCCATGATCGGGCATTTCGATGTGGGCGTTCATTTTGAAGCCCGGAAGTTCTAAATGTCCAAAGAGATACTTTGTCTTGATGTTTGTAACTTGCTTCCATTCTTCCTCAACAAGCCAAGGAATTAAGGCCACATTATCCTTAATATAAGGCGCATCGATCAAGACTATGTTCTTGAACTCGCTACCTACAACCATAGAGTGTATTTCACGCTTTTCCCTGTAAAATAAGTCGTGGTTGCCTACCATAACATAGGTTGTTTTAAATGCGGCATTAAGTTTCCTTAATGCACGCATCGTATAATCTAATGTTAGGAGGTTGATATTGGAACGATGATGGTGCCAGTCGCCCATAAAGATGCATGTTTCGGCACCTCGTGCCTGTGCATTCTCTATGAGCCAATCAACAAAATCTAAACAGTCTTGATTATGCTCTGCAGAATTATGTCTAAGGCCAAAATGAATATCAGAAAAACAAATAGCCTTTTCAAATAGATTAGAACTGCTCATCTTTTGCAGCATCAGTTGCATCTTCTCTTAGTCTGCGAATTTCTTCTTCAACTGCCAATTGACGCGAGAAGCTCGGACTTGCACCACTATCAATTAACAAATCATCACGAAGATCTTGGTTCTTCTTTTCTAAGTTAAGAACACGAGTAAAGCTGTTTGAAACGCTTGCTGTATAATATGAGAATGGATTATCTGATTTATATTCATCGAATTGTAAGCCCATTTGCGCAAGTTGCAACAGTGCCTGTCCCTTCATTTCATCTAAATATGTGTAACCGCGCCAATTTCCTCGTTGTGCATACTTGTTCACCATTAGGATGAACATCTTAGCAAGCTTATTTGTGATACTCCCACGCTCAAGATTAAACTTACCATTCTTAGAATGTGAACGACCGACCTCTTTCGCAGCGCCTGATTCAATAATGAAATGCTTAAATGGATAAAAATTTAGCTTTAGATAACTATCTGCTTCACTCTTAGGATTCTTTTTTCTACCCGGGGCCAACGGAATGTGATCAAATCCTAGAACACGAAATACCAAATCATCTACTGAAATCGTGTCAGGTTTAATTTTAAATTCTGACAATCTAGGTTTGTCTGCTTTTGAAACATTTGGGTTAGCTAGTAATGCAGCTTCATATGCTGTTGCTGCAATGCGTGCCGCACGAGTGGCCTTAGCTCTATCTTGAACATCTGCTAGATAAATTTCTTGTAGATTTTCAACAATTACATCATAATCACTGTATTTTGGATCTATATATTCACAAAATGAATTTTTACTCCGGTGTATTTCCTTTAACATATCCTTGTTGTTAAGATAGTTGATTTTCTTGACAGGAGCTATAACAATAACCTCCTCTTCTTCTATTTCGTCTAACAATTCATTATTGTCGTCTTCTTCCATTAGTGGTATCATTAAGAGTCTCTCCTAGTAAAGGGTTTCGTGTAGTGTAATGCATACGCTGCGTATAGTCAAGGATTTCATGATAAAAACGTCTGTTTATGACCATGATAAATAAGAAAGACAGGAGAACTTCTAATGCCACAACAAGACTATAGAGCTAGACTACAACCGAAAGATATAAATTCGGCAGGGACAATTCTTGGCCCGGAAAGTTCTGATAATCTATTGTATCCTCTCTATTCTACAAGAGGTGTCTTATTTCCTTATACTCCATCAATTACAACTGGTGCGGTTACTGAATACGATCCCACAAGCTTCATTCATTCTAACTATGGCTACAATGCATATGTTAGATCTTATCCTAAACCAATTAGCATTACTGCTGAATTTACAGCCCAGACAAACGATGAGGCCTTATATTTATTAGCGGTGATACACTTTTTCCGATCCGTTACGAAATCTTATTTCGGAGTTACGCCATACAACAGAGCAGGTACTCCACCACCTACATTACTTTTTAATTACCTGGGCGAATATCAATTCAATAATGTCCCCGTTATTATCAAATTTTTTGATTACACATATGATGCAAATATTGATTATGTTTCAGTGAGTACATCTCAAAAGAAATTATATTCAGCAGATAAAGGTGTTGCGCTGCCCGCAGGAAATTATGGCGGATGGTCATGGGTTCCCACACACATAACCGTTTCGATTGAATTAGATACACAGTATGTTCCGATTACACTTAGAAACGAGTTTAATCTTGATAAGTTTAGATCCGGCAAATTAATGGGTCAAGGATATATTTAATGGCTGCAAATTCCAAAGATACAAGTCAATATCTACCAACACCAATTAAAAATTGGTATTTAGATTTATGGGTTCCCAGAAATGTACCTGTTAGTGATTTTGATAAGATTGTCATTATTCCTCCAGCATATAATCAACGACCTGATCTAATGAGTCAAGAAGAATATGGTACTCCTAGATTATGGTGGGTCTTTTGTATGAGGAATCCAGATCTAATCATTGATCCTATAAATGACTTTCTTGCAGGCCTAGAAATCTATGTTCCTGCAAACATTCTAAAACAATAATTATGGCAGATTTCGGCAAAGACTTCATGGGATCCTTACCCGGATCTATAACAGACGCAAACAATTCAATACTGAACGCTGGCACTAGCTTTGCAAATCAGGCTGCATCTAGTGCCACTTCAGCGGTAAATTCTTTCACAACAGGATTTTCTAATACAGCCACAAATTTAACAAATAAGATTCCAAGTTTTGCAGATTTGTCAAGTGTAAAATCACTGGCAGCAGGTAATTTTAGCTCTAATATTAATTTCACCCCATTAACAAATGCATTTCCTCATGTTACAGATAATATTGTTACAACACCTGCCGCAAATACAACAGCAAGAATAAACTTAAATACCGCATTTGAACCTAATATTCTCGACAATTATGATGTTGTAACCTATCACTGGAAACTTTTTATTGTTACACCCGATGCTGCATCAACCGGTAATATCTTTGATCTTAATGTTCAAACAATTATTGCCGAATCAGGTGTTTCAGATTTAACAATTGATAAAGTTGAAATTCGAAGTATAATGACACCATCTGTTGAAAGTGGAACAGGTACATCAACAAATGTAAAATTTGAAGTTGTTGAACCCGCTGGCGCAGGTCTTATTGATAAGATGTTCTACGAAGCACTAGCATTAGGGATCGGTAATTGGAGTGTTATGCCCATATACCTGCAATTGCAATTTAGGGGAAGAACACCGGGTACATCCGAGGCTGATGATGGTTCGCCCGGAACAATAGGAAGTATGCGATGGATATGGCCACTGAAACTTAGAGATATTAAGGCCAATGTTACCACTGTAGGAACAAGGTATGAATTCACAGCAATTATATACAATGAATTTGCTCAAAGCAATGCTGTGTTTAGTATGCAACATAGTATTGTATTAAAAGACTTAGAAAACTTTCAGGATGCTATGCAAAAATTGCAGAATGAATTAAATGAAGATCAAATTTTTAAATTAATAGATAACGCTAGTATTCCCGACACATATAAAATTATCGTTGATCCATTACTTGCATTAAGTCGTGTCACACCAATAGACAACAATACAAATTCTATAAGAAATAATAGTACAGCAGTGTTTGATCGCAAGAATGCTTCTTTCCCAGCATCGACTAGTGTTGATAAGATTATTGATTCGTTATTAGCACAATCTAACAAATATCAAAAATCTATGTTGAATGCCTCTACGCCGGGCGCCGAAGGCCAACCTATGACTGAAGAAGTTAGTCAAATGAAAAAGTTCTGGAGAATCATAACAGAAACAAGGCCACTAAAATTTGATCCACGAAGAGAAACAATGGCCAACGAATTCACAATATTTATTATCGAATATGATATAGGTATTTTAGATGCCAATACATTTCAGGATACAAATCCTCCATTGACTATTGAGCAAGAAAGAAAGAGATTAATGACATATATAGAAAAAAGTATTCTAAAAAAGAAATACAACTATATCTTTACTGGATTAAATGATCAGATTATTAATTTTGATATTAAGATTAACAACGCCTTTGCTTCAGCCGTAGCCAGAATGGGTGGCATATACTTCAATACAGCAATGGCTGATAAAGGAGTTGTAAATCAGGAACATTCTAAAGAAGAAGCATCAGTAACTGAAAAAGTTCAACGCGCTATATCATTTCAAAACAATTCAGCAAAGTCAAATTCTGCAGAAGCTACCGCAGCATTGAAAGATGCGCAGCAGGCTATCTCCACATCTAAATTATCAACCGGACAACAAGATTTATATAAACTATTATTAGATAAACAGAAGCCAGAAAGTAAATTAGCATATCTACAGAAAGTACAAGCAGCTGGCGGCATAAACCAAGATAAAACATTAAATCAATTACAGATTCAAGCAAAAAGTCTTGCAACACCTATTAAAGATACATCAACCCAACAGAATTTAAATTTTGTATCAGATGTTAATATAAATGGCCAAGATGCTAAAAATGCCTATTCAAATTATATAAAAGATTTAAAAGGAAAACTTAGACCTATTGCAAGAATTGATACTATGCAACAACGGCAGGTTGGTATGGGTGTAGAATCGAATAGTAATTCTGGAATCCAAAAACTATCTAGTATGTTCGCGGTAGCATTGCATAGTTCGTTAGATGCATCATTTATGCAGACTAAGTTATCAATAAAGGGTGACCCATTTTGGTTGTTTCCACAACCGATTATTGATACTTCTAAAAGATATTATAATTCTCTGAAACCAATCGACGAAGCAATTGATTGGATAAAGAATGCACACAAAAGAGCATCAGGTGCTGTAAATATTTTCGGCTCTGATAATTTTCTTCTTATTAGATTTAGAACCCCGAGAATATTTAATGTTCAGGAAAATCCAGATAGTAATAATGCATATTCCGATGTTGAAACATTTAGCGGTGTATTTAAAGTTACGGAATTAACAAGTAAATTTGAAGTAGGTAAATTTCACCAAGACATCGATTGTTATATTGATCCTAATATAAACATTATTAATTTCTTAGACGAAATTGAAAATAATGCCTCACAACCAGATGTACCCACAACAACAGATTCTTTAGCAATGAAAGACTATTTGCCATCTACTGCTATCAATACACAAAGAATTATGGGAAAGATAGATATACCGGGTATTCAGAGTTTATCAATTTCACAATTGAATCCTAGTCAGATAACAGGTAGATTAGGTATATCTACGAAGGGTGTAAATTTAGCATCTAATGTCCCAACAGCCTTCCCTAATCCCTTATCTGGTCTACCAAACATATTTGGATAATACATGCCATATTTAGATACAACAGTCCGAACTACAATACCAACATCTAATGAAAATAATCAACCATTAGGTAGAATACCAGTATTAAATGGTGTATATGTAGGTTTTGTAAAAGATTCTAGCGATGTTCAAAAGAATGGTCGCCTTCGTGTATGGATTCCCGAATTGGGATCTGCACCAGATGAAGATCAGGGCTGGATGATTGTTAGCTATTGTTCCCCTTTCGCCGGTGCGACGAATGTAGAATCAATCAGCAAAGCAAATACACAGACATTCGAAGGTACCCAAACATCTTATGGCATGTGGATGGTACCACCTGATATTAATAATCAGGTAATCGTAATGTTTGTGAATGGCGATTCAGCTAAAGGAATATGGATAGGCTGTCTATATAACCAATTCATGAATAATATGATTCCCGGTATGGCGGCTGATGCAAAGAATTGGCAATATCCTGGAAAACAAATTCCTGTTGCAGAATATAACAAATGGGATACAAAAATAACTCAGCCAGATAGAGCATTTCATCCCTACCAAAGAACAAAATTTAAAGGAGTAGGAAATCAAGGGCTTATCACCGATCAAGGCAGAGGAATAACAACCTCCAGCGCAAGACGCGAATCTCCGAGTAATGTATTTGGTATTATAACCCCGGGACCTGCAATTGATCCAGATGCATCACCAGAAAAAATTCGTAGAAAAGGTGGCAATTCACTCATTATGGATGATGGCACAGGTTCTGAGTATGTAGAATTTACAACTAAGAGTGGTGCCAAGATTAGGATGGATGAAACAAACGGTTTTGTTTACCTGATTAATCGCGATGGCACAGCATGGATTCAGATGGACCAAAAAGGACACATTGATGTGTTCAGCCAGTTTGATATTTCTTTGCGTGCAATGCGCGATGTGAGTATTCGTGCAGATAGACATCTTAATTTTGAAGCTGGACAAAACGTTTATATTTCAGCAGCTAAGGATACAAAATTGCAAGGATCAAAAGATATCACATATGATATTAATAATATTCCTAAGAAATTTGATGTTCCTTTCTATGTAAAACAACCTCGTGGACAAGGTGATGGTGGAAATATAGTATTCGAAGCCCAGTGGGATATGCATACAACCGTAGTGCAGAATAATCTTTATACTACTACCAAAGCAGGTAAACAAGAGGTAAATTCAAAGAAAAATATCGATATATTAACCGACCAAAGCCTTGAAATAAAAGTTACCAATACTATTGATATTAGTGCAGGAACATCCTATGGATTGAAAGCACCAACGATTACAAACGAAGGTGCGGTAAAGATTAAGGGTACATTAGATGTCGATGGTGCTGTACAGTTTGGAAGTACCCTTGGAGTAAATGGAGCCTTTAATTCAGCATCAGTGAGCACTTCGGGTGATGTTACCGGTGCTACAATATTTGGTACCTTCCCGGGTCTTCGTAGTGGCTCAGGAGCTTCAAACGGTGGGCCGGGTTCGGCAGGCCCAGCAGTCACAGTGCCACCACCACCAGATCCTGTATCAGCAGCATTAGCAGAAATGAAAGCTCTTTCTGACGCCGGTAATATCTTACCACCTATTAAAGAACCATTCTTTACTCGTCCAATAGAAACATGGCCGACTATTGTTACAAGATGGCCTACATATGAACCTTGTCCATTACATGAGAATTTCAGATTCGCATCAACGACAGGTTATACCCCTAATATGACAGAAGGTGATAAAACCTACGACGGTTCGGGCGGTGCCGGAAACAGTGCCACAAGTTCTCCACCACTTAATACAAATCCAGGTGCAAATAATACAACATTACCACCACCGGATACATCTGATAGCATTGTAGCAAAAGATTTGAATATGCAGGCACTTGAATGCCAGCTTAAGATTCACGAAGGTGTTAAATATGTTTCATATTTAGATTCACTTAACTTACCTACCGCCGGAATTGGACACCTATTAAGAAGTAACGAAATTCCGCAATATCCTATCGGAACACCAGTTTCAGAATCTCAAGTAAGTCAGTGGTTCCAACAAGATTCATCAACTTGTATTAAAGATGCACAAAACTTTGTTGGAATAACCTGCTGGTCTAATCTTGATGATAATAGAAAACGTGCCCTTGCTGATCTTGCATACAATATGGGCGGTGTTCGTCTTGGAAAATTTGTATCATTTAAGACTGCTATGCAGGCCGGGGACTATAATGCTGCCGGAGACTCATTAAGAAATTCAAAATGGTATACACAAGTTGGTGTTCGCGGTCCACAAATTATATCCCAAATTGTTAATGGTGTGGACCCAAATGGGTGCGATAAGAAATTCCCCGCCAGTTAATAAAGTACCATATAATTCTCATGATAAATAACAAAAAGGGAATTATATGGCAGCAAATCAATCCGGATTAGTACAGCAAAAACTTATTACAAGAAAGCCCTACTTTGTTGGTTTCAACACTGTAGGTCAGCCTAACCCTCCCTACAATCTAAATAATATAGAATTGATCAAACGGGATCTAGAAAATACATTTGCCACGCCACTAGGTTCTCGCGTAATGTTGCCTAGCTTCGGTACAAGAATTTATCAGTACCTATTTGATCCATTTGATGAATATACAAAGAATGCAATCATAGAAGATGCTGTAAGAGTAGTTCAATCAGAACCGCGAGTTGATCTGGTATCCGTTGATGTCTTTCAAGAAGATCAGGCTCTTAATGTTGTTATGACTTTACTATTCAAGCCGGAATCAATAACAGATAATCTATTCGTTGTGTTCTCACTCAAAGATCAGGAAACATACTAATGTCAGAAAGTATTAGACAATCCAACCTGTTTGCCGCAGAGGATTACCAAAACGTCTTTAAGGCATTTCAATTTATTGATTATACTGCTTACGACTTCGATACTCTTAAGCAAGCCCTAATCAATTATATTCAAACGTATTATCCTGAAGATTTCAATGACTATATTGAAAGTTCGGAATTTATTGCAATTATTGAATTGCTCGCATACTTTGGAACAAGCCTGGCATTTAGAACTGATCTAAACAGTCGTGAAAATTTCATTGATACTGCAACACGTAGAGAAAGTATTATCCGTCTTGCACAGATGGTTAATTATGTACCGCGCAGAAATATTCCTGCAAGCGGTTTATTTAAGGTTGCATCTGTACAAACTAATCAGCCTCTTATTGACGCAAATGGTATCAGCATTAATGATGTAACGGTTTATTGGAATGATCCAAACAATCCCGATTGGTTTGATCAATTTGTACAAATTTGCAATGCTGCATTTAGCACACTTAATCCGTTTGGGCGACCAACAAAGAGTGGCACAATTGGCAGTATTCCGACTGATCTATACCAGCTAAACAACATTCTACGTTTGAATGTAACTTACCCTACGTCTATCTCAATCAGTGGGCAACAATATCCAATTGATGTTTGCAATCCAGACTTCATAACAAATCAAACCATCTTTGAAAGAGACCCCGATCCTGCAAACCCATTTAATTTTATTTACAGAAATGATAGCTTAGGTGTTGCATCTGCTAATACCGGTTTCTTCCTTTATTTCAAACAAGGTACACTTCTTAATTTAGATACAAATTTTGAATTTCCTGTACCTAATAGATTGTATCCAGTTGATATTCAAAATATTAATCAGGATGATGTCTATGTTCAAGAAACAGATCAAGATGGTAATGTTCTAAATAAGTGGGCTAGGGTACCGGCTCTTGCAGGCGAGAATATTATCTACAATAGTATTCAATTCTCTGAAAGAAATATATTTGATGTAATTTCGGCTGCAAATGACACCATTACAATACGATTCGCTGATGGAAATTTTGGTAATGTTCCAACAGGATTGTTTAGAACATGGGTTCGTGTAAGTGCAAATCAGGCACTGGTAATTCGTCCAGATGATGCACAAGGTCTACAAGTTAGCATTCCTTATATCGGTGTTGACAATCAAGAATATATATTAAATGTTTCCTTTAATCTAGAACAGACTATTGGTAATGCCGCTGCCGCAGAAACTGATGAACAGATTAAACTTCGCGCACCAGAAGTATTCTCAACACAATCGCGCATGGTTAATGGAAGTGACTATAATGTTCTCCCATTAATTTACGGAAATCAGATTGCAAAAATTCAAGCACTGGATCGCACCTATAGCGGACAGAGCCGTTATATCGACCTAAATGATCCGACTGGTTTCCACAGAGACTTAATTATATTTGGTGAAGATGGCGCACTATATAGAGATAATCAGAACGTATTACAAGAAGTTGTAGAGACATCGTCGAATTCGGGAACCATCGAAACTATTGTTGTGAATACAATCCAAGAAGTTCTAAGAAATAGCAAGGTGTCTGCATTTTTCTACGATGAGTATCTCCCTCAGTTTGAATCTAAGATCAGAGTTAATCCACCTGATACAGGTAGATCATTATTAGACCTAGTTCCTAATATCGGTGAAATAACATCTGCTCCATTATTTTGGAAAACAAGTCCTTCGAAATTTAGGAATGATACTGGTTACTTCACAAGCTCAACCATACCTTCAGCACCGGCTGTAGGACTTATAGATACACTAACACCTAGTAATATTGCAGGTGGTACATATCAAGCATGGAGTTTTATTAATTCTGGAGCAGTAGTTCAATTTGCAAATCTATTAGACTTGACAACCTTAAATGATGCAGCGGTTAATAATGTTATTCAGGCAGGTATTCCAACAAATCCTAACCCGGCTAATCCATATGCTAATATTGGTCCGGTTGAATTAGGTGTAGAAGAACAAAATAATTTCCAGGCAACAAAAGTATTTCCTGTATTCAGGAGTGATCTAAACTCTACAGAGATTGCTGAAATTACCTTGGCTATTGATGCCGGTATTTCATTCTACATGTATTACGATTTACTCGTTGACGAATGGCATACATCGACTGCCGCAACACCTGGCATATCAGATCAGTCACAACAACCATTTGTATATGCACCACCAGATATTATTGCAGGACAAGAACAAATTTATTCTACAACAAATTGGCCATTGTATCCAGCTAGTGGTTTGATATATATTAGTATTGCAAGCAATAATCAATTAGGTATTACCACATTTGATATTACCGGTCGTGGAAGAGTATATGTATTTGAATCATATAGAAATGTTCGATTTTATTGGGAGCCGGGAGAAATTGTTATTGATAATTCAACTGGATTAGCATTACAAGATACAATTGAAATTATGCCATTGATCAATACAAATAATACTATTGATAATAATGAGCCGCCACCGCCAATAAGCATTAACGGTCTTACAGCATTTTTGAAGCAACCCGTTAACTTTAATATTAGCGATGTATTCACTCAAACTGATGGATATGTTGACACATCAAAAGTGGAAGTAACATTAATAGATGCAAACCAGGATGGTATTCCAGATAACCCAGATGGATTTAATCAAATTGTAGCCCCAGAAGATAGAGTAGTGTTTGAATACTACGACAATGCTGTTACAGGATACCAGAGTTCCCGTCCGTGGATAGCAAATTGGGCAATAACATTACAGAATATAACAACTAACCTGTATGTATATTTTCCAATAAATCCACTTGATAATACAAAGTTATATAGTTCACCATATATTGCCAATCAATTACTAACAGGCCCTACTATATTACATCCTGGTTCTGTTATCGGTCTTAATTATGTATATATGGACAGTGCTGATTTGATATTCATTAATAATCTTCCACAGATTCTACTTGATGAGATTACATTGTCAACACAATCTATTGCAAATCAAGTAACAGCGTTCTTTAATGGGCCAACCCCTGCTGAATTAGTATTTTTCCCGTGGCTTGTAGGAACCAATACTATTGTAGATAAATCAGATATCTTAACAAATTATTTCTTTAGTAAATCGTTCTTGATTTATAGTATCAGTCCACCAGGATTTGGTTCATATTATACATTGAGTTTTACCTCAACATTAGATTTAGTGACATATCCAACCGGTCAGGTAATTACGGCTGCTGTAGATTCTTATCATTATGATAAGAATGGTAAGGTGTTCACTCAAAATACAACAAATCCCCTACCATCTAGGTTCCCATTGTACTTTAAATGGAGTCATTATTCACCAATTGATCAACGTGTTGATCCAGCACCGACAAACATTATAGATATGATTGTTATTACGAATAGTTATTATTCAGATATGTTAATTTGGAAAAATGGTGCCGGTACATTAGCGACTATGCCACCGGCACCTACCACTGAAAGTTTAAGAATTCAATTCCAAGATCTTAATCAATATAAGATGGTAAGTGATGCTATGATCTGGAATTCTGGTTCATTTAAGATTTTATTTGGTCCGCAAGCAACATCGGAATTACAGGCAACATTCAAGGTTGTTAAAGCACCTTCAACCAATATAAGTGATAATGAAGTTAAGACATTAGTTATTCAAGCAATTGATACATATTTCGATATTAGAAATTGGGATTTTGGTGAGAAATTCTTCTGGTCAGAATTATCAGCATATATTCACCAACAGCTAACAAGAACAATTAGCTCTGTTGTTATTGTACCTAATAATGCTAATTCGTTATTCGGTAATCTATTTGAAATTATAGCAAGCCCTACAGAATTATTCATGTCAACAGCAACAGTAAATAACGTACAGATTGTGGCAAATCTTACCAATCAGAATTTGAGAGTATAATTAATGACTCAGTACATTCAACGACTACCGGCAGTTTTTCAAACTGTCACCGAAAAGAAATTCTTTGATGCGACATTCGATCAAGTCTTTTCTAAAAAGGATAGCGACCTATTAGCAGGATATATTGGTCGTAGAAATCCAGGTAGTTATAATCCTATTAGTGATTTTTATCTTCCGGAACCATCTAAGAATAGAACATGGTGGCAATTAGAGGCTACCGCATATGCTCGTAATATAGACACAACAAAGTCTAACATTTTCTTCTATGAAGATCTTCTAGAAACAATTAACTATTATGGTGGCAATACTTTAAACCAGGATAGATTATTCGAGTCTGAATATTACAGTTTTGGTCCACCTATTGATTATGATATGTTTATTAACTATCAGAATTACTATTGGATTGAACAAGGATTAGCAACAATTACTATTAGTGGTGTTATGGCCGCTAGTATAATCGGGCAACCGTCTTATACAACTCCACCTACCGCAATTCCACCCAATTTTACACTGTCATCGGGAATGACAATCGCATTAATCAGTGATCCAGCTTATTCTTCACCACACGTTGTAGAGAATTTTGGCGGATGTATAGGTATTGGATTAATCCCCCAATTTGCCGATTTTACAGCAGGTACGATTTTTGAATTTCTTCCATGGGATTCATTTAGTCAACTATCAACCGGAAGAATTATTGAAAATAGATATTGGGATGCCAATACGTGGGATGTTCAAACACAACCAGGTAATGGAGATTACATAACAATAGAGCGCGGCTCACTTGATAGAAATGCATGGTCTAGAACCAATAAATGGTTCCACATTGATACTATCAATAAAACCATTGCTGCAACAGGAACATCTTTCCCTGCAAATGCAACACGAGCATTGCGTCCTATTATTCAATTTAATGCCGACATAACATTATACAAATCAGGAACTCAATTTAGAGATAATATTACCTATGGTTTTAGAGATAATCAACTCGGTCAACCAATCCTGTTATCTCAATTACAGAATCAACAAGTTAGTACAATCAATAATTTCTGGTTTCCAGAAACAATTCAAATTAATGATGGTGACTTAGTTTGCTTCTTTAATGATACAACACCATTTGTATCGGACTTCTTTCCGTGGGACGTTAATGCATGGGATACATCACCATATGATGCAGGAACATTAACAGCAGTAAATCAATACATTTATGTGGCAAACATCCTGCCAGATAATTCAGTATTTTTCTATCCCAAGACTTCCTATCTAACACCAGTATTGGAAGGTGATATTGTTTTTATTTTAGCAGATGCACCATACGATGGCGCTCAACGTGGACAAACATGGTATTATTCTGCAGGTGTTTGGCAAGAAGTATTCAATGATAAAGTAAAAACTAATCAACCACCATTATTTCAATTATACGATCACAACGGAATTACATTAGATAATCCTGTTACCTATCCATTAAGCACATTTGAAGGTAGTGAGATATTTTCTTATGTAGTTAATACAACCCCGGGTGCAACAACAGATCCTGTATTGGGTTTCCCAATTATCTATACATCATTAGGTCAAGCATCTGATATTATTTTTCAGAATAACTTAATCACAAATAGGTATACCTACAATGTAGCATTGACACCAATTGATGGTTATTACTATTACAAAACATCAACCAATCCTGTATTATATAATGCATGGAATTTATATGATATATGTGATTGCCCAAATATTGTTCCTCCTCCACCTGCGAATTGTTTAGAGGTTAGCAAACAAAGAGTTATTGACAAATTTGTTGTTGGTTATGGTTCTGAATTTAAATTTATATTGAGTGTTACACCTTATGGATATCCTGCTTCTCCCGATATTATAGTTTCTGTAAACGGGTTAGAAGTTAAGAGCCTAGCAATTCAACCTGATGGTTATACACTCACAGTTATTAATAATAGAATATATGTTAACCTAACAACATATCTTACAAATCTATTACTCACAACACAAAGTCAACCGCCGGTAGTTGAAGTTCAAACTTATACTCACGGATTATTAGATCCAACTGAAAATGGATATTTTGAGATCCCTCAACAGCTTGAAGCAAATCCTACACAGGAAGAAGTTGCTGAAATTAGTGGTAGTAATCTAATTCAACACTTTACATCCATTATAGCAAATCAAATCGGATTCACCGGATCATCCTTTGGTGGTATTAATAATTATAGAGATTCTAGAAAGAATGGATCTGTGGGTTCTTATATTCTACAAAATGTAGCACCAACATTGAAATCAATGTTAGTATCATCCTCTGATGATTTAGATTTTATTGCAGGCATTCGTTTTAGCCAAGATGAATATACTAAATTTAAGAATAGATATTTGACCACAGCGCAACAATTAATCAATCAACAATTTAATCCTGTACAATATCACGCAAATACAATTCCTGTTGTATCGTGGGTTGGACAAATTCTTAAGACACTTAATATATCAAAGGAATTCTCTAATGCATTTGCATATTCCTATATGGTCGCAAGTGGATCACCATTTTCATCACAGACTTTTACCGGTCCGGGAAATAGCCTTGTTACTTTAACAGATTATGTAGATCTAAAAGATCCTAAGAATGTATTGTATGTCTATAATGCATCAACAGCAGTCACTAGAATGCTTATTGTTGGTAGAGATTATGATATAGTCTCAACTAATTTAGCAATTGATATTCAATTAAAATTAAGCCCAGCAATTAGAACATTAATATTCTATCTATATAAGGATCCATTACCTACATATATTCCTTCTACGCCAACAAAATTAGGATTGTATCCTGCATACATCCCTATGGTAGAATGGGATACTTCTTATACAATCCCAACATGGGTAATAATCGGACACGACGGTTCAAAATCAGTTGCTTATGGCACATATAATCCTATCACTAGAGTATTTTCTGATTATAGAGATGCATTATTACTTGAATTAGAAAATAGAATTTATAATGGATTACAGAGTAAATTCCAAAACGAATACTATGTGCCATTGCGTGTAGAATCTGTAAAAACAGGATATTTTAGACAAACACGTTATTCAAGGCAAGAATTCTTTGATATTACAGAATCATATCTAAATAAGTGGTCCGCAAAATATAAGGCAAATTATCGTGTAAACGATTGGCTTACATCCAGCGCAGCGTTACCGTTAAATTCTCCGGAACTATGGAAATTGTACAACTATAGATATGCTGTAGATCCTTCTGACAATCCATTAAATCTACCCGGCAACTGGAAGGGAATTTTCCAATACTATTATGATACTTACTATCCAGATACACAACCGTGGGCTATGCTTGGATTTAGTATTCAACCTTCATGGTGGGTAGCGCAATATGGTGCTGGTGTCCTAAACTTAGCTGGTCAAATTGTTTGGCCTAACACACCTGCCTATGCACTCATGTGGCAAGACTTAGAATTCGGCATAATTCGCCAAG
>Ga0209048_10002785_pt1 | contig 17189 bp, 15 predicted proteins | sample FrelakmetCRP12CR_FD_187146 | JGI IMG/M metagenome (GOLD analysis project Ga0209048, IMG submission 187146) | Freshwater lake sediment microbial communities from the University of Notre Dame, USA, for methane emissions studies - CRP12 CR (SPAdes)... | ecosystem: Environmental > Aquatic >... | reverse complement strand
CGATTAGGGAGGTCAATGAGTATGTCTATATCATGGACGATACCCCGGAATTTATTGCGGGTCGCATTATTGCAGCGGCAAACCGGTACAAAGAGAGTCTTTATCCACCGTTTTTCGGTGCACTGGTAAAGTTCTCAAAGGATTTTGAGTACTCATGGCATACACCCGGGCATGCAGGAGGTACGGCATTCCGTAAGTCCCCGGCAGGAAGGATGTTCTACAAGTTCTTCGGGGAACAGCTCTTCAGGTCAGACCTCTCGATTTCGGTCGGTGAACTTGGGTCCCTGCTTGATCATTCGGGGCCGCTTGGTGAGGCCGAGCGGTATGCGGCGAAAGTTTTCGGCGCTGATATGACCTATTTCGTGACAAACGGTACCTCCACGGCAAACAAGATCGTATTCTTTGGCTGTGTGACAAAGGATGATGTCGTCCTGGTCGATCGTAACTGTCACAAGTCTGCTGAGCACGCCCTCACGATGACTCATTCTGTAGCGGTTTTCATGATACCCACACGGAACCGGTACGGGATCATCGGGCCGATCCCCCCGGGCGAGATGACACCCGGCATGATCAAATCAAAGATCGATGCATGCCCGACGACGAAAGGCATCGAGAACAAAAAACCGGTCCACGCGATTATCACCAATTCAACCTATGACGGTCTCTGCTACCTCGCAACACAGGTTGAAGAACTTCTTGGGAAGAGCGTGGACAGCATTCATTTCGATGAGGCCTGGTACGGGTATGCCAGGTTCAACCCGCTCTACCGTGAACGGTTCGCCATGCGGGATGGGGCGAAAAACCCGAAAGGACCGACCGTCTTTGCCACGCAGTCAACCCATAAATTACTGGCGGCTCTTTCTCAGGCATCCATGGTACATGTAAGAAACGGGCGGATCCCGATAGAGCACTCCCGGTTCAATGAAGGTTTCATGATGCACAGCTCTACCTCGCCGCTTTATACCATCATGGCATCACTCGATGTCTCATCAAAAATGATGGACGGGGCGGCCGGGCGGGTCCTCACCACGGAATCTATCGAGGAAGCAATCAGGTTCCGGCGGACAATGGCACGGATCCATGAGGAAGTCTGCGGGGGTAAAAAATCCAAAGACTGGTGGTTCGGGATGTGGCAGCCTGATACTGTCACCGATCCAAAGACGAAAAAGAAAGTCCCGTTTGCTGATGCATCCATTGAAACACTGCGGGACAACCCGTCCGCCTGGGTGTTGCACCCCGGTGAGAAATGGCATGGTTTCGAGGGACTACCCGATGACTACTGCATGCTCGATCCCATCAAGGTCACCGTGACGATGCCCGGGGTACATGATGACGGGTCCCTGGATACATGGGGGATCCCGGCGGCGGTAGTGGTCAAATTCCTTGATACCAGGGGGATCGTCAACGAAAAATCAGGCGACTACATTATCCTGTTCCTTTTCTCGATGGGTATCACGAAGGGCAAATGGGGGACACTGGTCACTGAGCTCTTCGAGTTCAAACGTCATTATGATGAGAAAACCCCGTTAGAAGAGATCTTCCCCGATCTCACGGGCGCCTATCCTGATCGGTACGGGGGAATGACACTTACCAGTCTGACTGATGAGATGCACAAATTCAAGAAAGACCACAGGATGTGTGAGCTGCTGCAGGAAGCATTCTCCATTCTCCCGGTCCCGGGCCTAAGCTATGCCGATGCGTTTAAAAATCTTGTACGAGGGGATGTGGAACATGTCCCGGTCTCAAAGGCAGGTAACCGGATTGTGGCGACCGGCATTGTCCCATACCCGCCTGGTATACCGCTTCTGGCCCCCGGGGAACGGACCGGGAAACCAAACGAGCCCCTGCTCCAGTACCTGAAATCCATGCAGGACTTCGATAAACAGTTCCCAGGCTTTGAACATGATACGCACGGGGTTGAAACTATCAAAGGTGAGTATATGATGTATTGTATCAAGGAGGGACGGTAAGTGAGCGAAGATCCCACTACGGCCCAGAAAACCGGCCTGGCGCCAAAGAAGGTGCTGGGCATTTTTGCACTGGCGATGATCAACGTCGCTGCTGTGCTGTCTATCCGGAATTTCCCGTCAATGGCCGAGTTCGGGTGGTCATCCATAGGGTGGTATATTATCGGGACCATCCTGTTCCTGATCCCGCTCTCACTTGCGGGGGCAGAACTGGCAACGATGCTTTCTGATAAAGGAGGGGGTGTGTATGCATGGTGCAAGGAGGCATTCGGCACCAAAGGCGGCTTTGTGGCCGTCTTCTGTGAATGGTCAAATAACCTTGTCTGGTTCCCGACAGTTCTTGCATTTATCGCATCGACCCTCGCGTTCGCCATTTCACCCGCCCTCGGAACCAACGCGATCTACCTGTTTGTTGTTATGATGATCGCGTTCTGGGGTACTACGGCAATTGCCTACTTCGGGGAGAACGTCTCCTCAAAGTTCCAGAACGTCGGGGTGATTCTTGGCAGCATCATCCCCTCCATCCTGATCATCGGGCTTGGACTATATTGGGTCGCCTCGGGCTCAGCGATCGTCCTCCCCCCGTTCACCTGGGCACAGGTAGTCCCGACCTTTAACCTTTCCACCCTGCCATTCTTCGCAACCGTTATTCTCCTCTTTGCCGGCATGGAAATGGCGGGATTCCACGCACTGGAAGTCAGGAACCCCAATAAGGATTTTCCGAAGGCCATGGCGATATCGGCAGTTATCATATTCTTCTGCACGGTAATGGCAACGCTGGCCATCGCCTTTGTCATTCCAGCCAATGAACTCAGCCTCTCCGCAGGCGTCATGCAGGCAATCCAGGTCTTCTTCGAAGCACTCGGCATACCCGGGGCCGTCGCCCCGATGGCGATCCTGATCACGATCGGAGGAGTAGTCTCTCTTGCTGCATGGCTGATTGGACCGGCTCTCGGGCTCGGCGTGGTGGCACAGGAAGGGAATATGCCGCCTATTTTCAACCGTACAAACAAGTACGGTTCACCCGTTGCGGTGCTGTTTATCCAGGCACTGATCGGGACGTTTGTCTCCCTGCTCTACATATTCCTGCCGTCAATTAACCAGGCATACTGGATCCTCTCGGCAATGACGGTAGAACTCCTCTGTATCGTGTACCTGCTTGTGTTTGCATCACTGATCAAACTCAGGTACAGCAGGCCTGAAGCCCCGCGACCGTTTAAGATCCCCGGGGGAATACCCGGTATCTGGCTGATCGGTGGCATGGGTGCATTCGGCGTGATTTTCGCCTTTATCGTAGGGCTCATGCCTACGGGTGGTTCCTTCACCACGGGCCAGACGATCTCCTATGTTGCGGGAATATTGATTGGCACATTCCTGCTTGCCGTTCCTCCGCTGATATTCCTGAAACTGAAGAAACCCAGCTGGATCGAGACCGGCAACAAGGAGGGGTGAGTTGAAATGATGTTATTTCGTTCTGCTAATCATAAAGGAGGGTGTCTATGAACGAAGTCGATAATTCAGCATGGGCAGTTATGCTCATTCTTATATTGATAATCCTGCTCCCGATTGGCTGGATAATGGTTGTATCTACCCCTGAACCATATCACATCGTGGCGGGGGAGCCACTTCGTGAAGCGCTGGAAAATTCCGGGATAACCGTAGTAAGTGCTGTTAATTCCAAATTGCCGCTTCCCGGTGCAACAGGTGGGAAAATCTACACCATATCGGATGAAAACGGGAACCTGATTACCATTCAGACCCAGTCATTCGATAGTGCCGGATCAAGGGATGCAGCTATCAAGCTCCACAATGCGCAGTCCGTAGGAAAAGGGAAGCCCATTGAGGACCTGGTCGTTATCGGGAATCACCTGATCTTTGTCAGGCCGGGTACGGGCGGGACAATAAAAAAGATCCTGCCTGAACTTCAGAAGATAAAAGGCAGGTAGAGTATCGGGGGCTTTTTTAGTCCCACTCTTTTTTAGGCCTGATTTGTAACTGGTCCAGTACAATGGCGGGTCACCTGGAAAAATCGGGTTATTGGCTCTGTTGACATCCTACCGTAATTTGGAAAAAAGGGTCTTGGCAAATAACACAAGAACGGGAAGTTCACACCAGGAAGATTGAAAAGGCCTTGTTTAAAATCTCCTTATATTGTGGGACGTTGGGGCATTTTAATGGGAATCCCATGCGTGTTTAAAAAAAGAAGAGAAAATACGTAGGCACGAGGTGGTTCCACCCGCTCCCTGTCCCACCCCCAATAAGATATCCTTTGAGCAGGGTTCAACGTCAGAACTCCAAAAAAATTTCAGAGATGTAAAGTCCGTTACCTATCCCAACCGGGGTCGCCAAAGCGGCAGGCCATAAGCCCAGGGTGCGTGGGTAAATTTTTAGGACAACCCGACATCCGTAAGATGGATTTTCGAGGATGTCAACAAAGCGTGCTATGAGCCTTTGAGCTCAGAGATGATTAAGAAAAAAGTGGGTATTCAGATGTTTGCCTGGAGTTTTTCATACCAGCCGGCTTAATATTTCTCTGTTCCAGTCCCGGTCTCCGGGGAATCCCCGCAATTACAATTACCTTCCTGCTCTCCGGTACCCCCACAACACCCATCCTCTCCGCAGGTGACCTCTTTTCTCCCGGTAAGGGCTGCATAGATCATGGCATAGGCACAACCGACCCCGCTCTCAACGGTTATTGCACCTGTCGGGCAGTTTCTCTGGCAGGCCCCGCATTCCATGCAGCGTTCCGGTCGCTGGAGGGATGCCCGCTCACCGTGAACTGAAAAAACGCTGTGTGGGCAGACTTCGGAACACCGTTCACACCCGATGCATTTCTCAGGATAAAACATGAGCGTATTTTTGGTATACGAATTAAACATCGTCATTTCACCACATCCCGAGGAGTTTTGTTATTTCCAGCAACATGGCACAAACGGCCCCTGTTGCTGCAAACCCTACCATGTATGGGATATAGCGGTAAATTTCCAGTTTAACCCCTGTCCTGGAAGTGTAAGGGGTACAGCCGGTAAAATTCAGGGCAAGATAGGCGGTAATTGCCGGTAGTGTAAAAAATATCGCAATTACTGCGGTAATACCGACCCACAGGGGTGTTAATGGGCCCGTGGTGAGGAATAACAGTGCGGCAAAAGGGGCTGCAACGATAATTCCGAGAACGAGCCCTTTTGTGCTGAAGTCTGTAGTAGGAAGATATGGGAGCAGCACCGGAAAAAGCACAGTCCCTGCAAGGACTGCAGCGAGAAAACCCGCCGCAGGCAGCCATCCTCCAACGAACCACAAGGCAATTGCTGCAATTATCGTATAGAGGGCTGCACTGCGAAGTTCAACAGGTATAAGGACGATCCTGTCCCAAAGGTCAAACTTCACTTCCCGCATTTCTGGGGTTGCAATTCTCTCCTTGAGGAATTCCCTGAGATCAGATGCCCTTACCGGGCCGTACTCGACATGGAACCCGGTCGCTTTGTGGACTTCGTGGGCCGCAACACCCGGGGCGCCCAGTTGCGGGAGGACTAGGCGGTGGTGGTTTACAACCGAGGAGAGCCTGGTTTTTTGGACGCGTGATATCAGTTCCTCTGTTCCGAATGTCCCTTTCCCGGCTGCACACCAGACATTGATCCCCTTTGTATCAAGCACGAGGATATAGGCGTCACTGCCGGTAAGAGATGACCGTACAGCGTCAAAACTGAGTGTATAGTTTGCCGTCACGATAACAGGGGAATCCGGGCCTGCTGACCCGAGTGAGTAAAGCCCGGGAGGCACACGGCGGCCTGAACGGTCCTGGCCGAGCCTCGCAAGAACATGTCCCCTGGTATCCCTGGATGTCAGCGTACCGGATACCGGGGTAATAACAGGCGGGTTGGTTGTGCTTGGCGCATCCTGATACCGGATTTCGCTTTTTAACTCATTTTCAGGACCATTGCAGGAACATGTACAATCACATGACGGCCTCTTTTCCGTAACGGTGGCACATGAGGCCACTTCAGGGCCGTTGGTGGACGGACAACATGCGCCCGGTCCGCGTTCGCAGGAACCGGGAACTTTTCCAGGTTGTACCGGATCATTGTCTGACATGAGTCAGACCTCCCCGAAATCCCCGATAATATCTTTCATTACGGGCGAGAGAGCGCTCCTGACCATTGTGGTCAGCTGGTCAGCGTGGATGAGCATTACGCAACAGGTATCCCCGTCTTTCATGCAGCTGACAAGCGCCAGCCGGTCCCCTGCACCCATCCTTGCCGAATCCCTGACCTCCTTCGGGATAACGATCTGTCCCCGTTCGTCCACCGTAAGAATTGCCTCGATCCTGCAGGTATCTGAGTATCTTTCTCTGCAACTGCAGTCCACGGGATCCTTTTTTTTCATGCCATATCTCCGTTTTCATGGTTGGTGTCCTGCCAATATAAAATTATCCGTATATTCAGAATATTCAGATATATCATATAAATATGGGAATCGTTCATTACGATCCGACAACAAGGCCTGTTACCCAGCGATATTTTTATCAATGCAGGCGCCACCAATCTGATTAAGGATGTTCCTGCATTCCCTGAAGTGATTACTTCCCCGGGAAGACCAGGTACAGCTGTGTGATACCATGAAAACCCTCCTGCTGTTTCTTGTAATGGCCCTGGTGATCGCTGCGTCCGGTACAGTCAGTGCATCACAAGGTACAACCCTCACCCTAAATCCGCCAGGTGTAACCCTGCTGCCTGGTTCAACCGTGACATACGAACTGAGTATTAACACGCTCCCTGCCGGGCTGTCGGGTTACCAGCTGGACTTCCAGCTGACCAACCCGACTGTGGGCAATATCACTGGTGTTTCATTTCCCGAATGGGCAAAGCTGGGTAAGACCAGCAGCCTCCCTGCCGGGCGTGTGACGGTAAGTGCAGTGGACCTTGGAAAAGCAATCGCTGACGGGGCAGCCGGGACGACGCTCGTGAAGATAACCGTGGAAGCGGTAGCAGCCGGTACTTCAAATGTAAAAATACAGAATGTCAAGATCGATGATGACCATGGAGGGTATATTAACCCGGATACGCCAACCGCGCAACTGGTCGTAAAACCGGGTGGAATATCGGTGACAAGTGCTTCAACTGCCGTGGCGACCACTGCTAAACCTGCCGTTACCGCAACTGCAGGTGTTGTGACGAAGGCCATCACGCCCCTGCCGACAGCTGACGAAACCCCGGTCGTTCTTTCAGTAACTTCCAATATTCCGCCTGAATATCCTGTAGAGGGTGCAACCACCCCGCCTACGTCACTATTTGGGAAGATCCCGAGGTGGATTGTGTATGCCATCGGGCTTATTGCCCTGGTTGCAGGGCTTTCGCTCCTGTTCCTCGCAGTTACCAAGAGAATATAACCCCGGAATTATTTTTTTTTTGCTTTTTTGATACCCTCCGTACCGTCAAAACAGGGAGCTACAGAGACAGGAGTGGGTTTCACCCCCTCCCTCCTCCACCCCCAATAAGATATTCTTTTTGGGTTCAATTGGGGCATTCAAAGAAAAATTTCAGAGATTTGGAGAGTATCCCCTTTCCCAACCGGGGTGCCTCAGTGGCGGGGCTGAGCTCCGGGAGCGTTGGAAAATCCTGGACTAATCACAACTCTGTAAATTCGGTTAGAGGATTTCTAAAGAGCTGGAATGCAATTTAATCATTTTGTTTCCGGGATACTGCAGCCTGAACCCCTGGTGATGCAATAAGATCCCGCTCACCTGAACAGGACGGAAGGTAAAAAAATATTTCGGTCCGGGATTATACCGGGTAAAACCTGGGTGCCGGAAATGACTGCCCAAAGGTGGATGAGGAAACAGGGGGCTTCACGTTTGGAATATTTACTGGCCTGGGTGTCGTCCAGGCGGGGATCTGTCCCTGGAGTAGTGGTGTGGGTTTATAGTCTGACAGAATAGTTCCCTTTTCAGCAGATTTCACCGCAGAAACACCCGGAACTTTTTTAATCGTTGTGTTCAGGTAGCTCACCGGGACTACGCGTCGCATTATGGGGACAACACGGGCAATTGATTTTATCTTGCTCTCGTAGTTCTGGATTGCGCGAGTTGCGGCGGAACTACTTATTGAGACGAACAGAGAGGCCGGGGTCGCGGCATCAATAAGTCCGTGATTGGAGATCCGATCTGATCTGAGCTGGAATGTCTGAAGGTCATACGCCAGGCGGCGGTTCAGCCCGTTCTGTTCGGTGAGTATCACCATCACACCGATCTTCTTGTCCTGGCCCATGATGAACACCACGTAATCGATTTGTGAACCGGCATACTCTTTTTCAGCAAGTCCGCGGACTTTCGGGATTACCAGATCAGGGTCAAACGAACGGGGTGACTTCTCGATGCTGATAACGGGCTCACCAACCAGCTTATTTCCTGCAGCATTGACCTGTCCGACAATTTTTCCGTCTTTGTTTATCACATCAAACAGGTAGGAGTAAACAACTCCGGACTGATCGTAGATTATTATCGGTGTCTGTGATAGCGATGCACCTTTCCATAATGCAGTCGAGGAACCAAGCTTACCCTGGGCCACATATGATAATAGTGCGGAGTTAGCATTATCCCTGGCAGTATTTACGGAAATTCCCTGGGTTTGAGCATAATTTATGTTCACAGCAGTGGCGGTACCAACAAAGAGCAGGATGATCAGTATTCCGGCAATTAGGATCTTTCTCATAGTTTTAACCTCATCATTCCGGGTTGTATTCCCCGATCGGGGGTGCCCGGATTGCTTATATTGTGATATATACTCTCATATGCCTTAAAATGATAGTACAGTCACGCTAATGTCTGGCATTAATGTTTCAGGCTCGAGAAGGCCTTGTGTTACCTATGTCCATGTCGTGACCAGTACCGGCCAGGTACCCGGGCAATAGTTTGATATCCTCTAATACGAGATTAAATTAGGAATAAAGACTAAATATTCGGATTTATATCGTCATGGGACAAGGGAGGTTAGATATGGTTCCAGGTCGTTATATCTTTTAGGAAGACCTCTGTCCGCCAATGGAGGCCAGGTTGGCCGAGATGTACCCGTTTATCATTTCAGTGCCCCACGGGGGTACCACAATTCCTGACGAGGTCAGTGACCGTATCGCACTGAGCCCCGATGAGGTCACATTTTATAGTGACCCGGGAACAGAGAAAATTTATAATTTTGGTTCCCGGGTTGCTGCGTTCATTGATACTCCTGTGTCGCGGGTGGTTGTCGATCTTAACCGTCCACCGTACCACCTGGCGCCAAAATACCCCGATGGTGCGATCAAATCCACGACCGGGTTTGGCACACCGGTATACAGGAATGACCGGTTCCCGGATATCGACCTGGTCCACCGGCTTATGGTGAAGTATTTTTTCCCCTACCACGAGGCGATCGACCGGCTTACTGATGAATGCCAGACAAGGATTGCGTTTGACTGCCATAGCATGCTCCCGGAAGCGTTGCCAGACCGGGATGAAAAGGGAAAGGTCCGGCCACTTATCTGCCTTGGAAATAATGGTGACCTGAACGGGGCACCGCGACCGGGAGTGTTGTCCACCTGCCCCCGGGAATTGATCCATGACCTTGCAAAACATTTCAGGAACGAATTTGGAAATAAGGGGGAGGTGTTATTCAACAGCCCGTATGCCGGGGGTTTCATTTCCATTTCTCATCGCTGGCACCGGGATATCCCGTGGGTGCAGATCGAGGTTAACCGGGGATTGTACGAACGTGAAACAGGAGGCCCGAATCAACCGGGGTACGTGGATACATCAGCGGCAAAAGAATTACAGGGACGTATATGGGATGTACTGGCCGGGTTCTGGGATAATACCGCAGAGGACCATTAGTCGCCGGGCAACAAGAGGTCGCCCCAATACAGCCAGTAATCACTTTCACCCCGCGTTACTCCGCTTTATAAGCGGTGACAGGTCATGTATGCCTGAACGATGACGCCTGGAAAAGGTGCATACCTCAGACAGATTACCACCTCGCTTTCGACCCAGATGCGGTCTGTTGATGTAGGTCGCGAGCTGGAGGGAAGTTCCCCTCCATCGGTATTTATCGGGAGCCATGCCTATCCAAAGGTATATGCAGGCCCGGTCATTGCTGCATTCCACGGGGATACGAAGATCCTGGACTCCCCTGAGTCATGGATCCCAGCCGGGATTAGCCAGGATGAGATAATCAGGTACCGGTTGTCCCTGGTCCGGGGGAAGCAACGGGTAACGGCAGATGATATCGATAATCCGTTCGTTGAAAAACTCCAGGAAATAGCCCTTTCCTCGTCATCTGTCGAGAGTGATGTTACATTTGAAACCCCGCCTACGGGTATGATGTTCTCCGAAGAATCGTCACCCCATGGTCCCAGCGCAAGAATGGAACAATTTGAAATTGAAAAAGGGCGGTGGGACCCCGACCTCGCGAGGGCCTACCATGATACGGATCTTGGTGCATCCGGGGCAGTTATAGACCTGCACCGCCAGGGTGTCCCGTTCTCCAGTATTCAGAAGGCATTTTCTGCCGGGACGATGGGGACAGGAAGGAAAAGAAAGCTGGTCCCCACGCGCTGGTCGATCACTGCTTGTGATACCATAATCGGGGACCATTTACTCTCCCGTGTCAGGCAGCATTCCCCAATCGACTGTTACCGTGTCCACGAATTTGACAGCCTGAATAACCATTACGCGGTCCTGCTGATGCCCACGGTATGGCAGTATGAATGGATCGAGGCGTTTCTGCATGTGCTTGGCCGCGAGGAAATGATCTTTGCCGATCACGAAGGACACCGGAAAAAACACGGGTATTCTCCTGTTGGAGGATGTTATTATTCATGCAGGATGGCGGTCCTCGATGCCCTTGAAAAAGAAGGAAAACAGGCAGGAGCGATTATACTCCGTGAAGCCCGCCGGGGTTATATCCCCCTCGGTGTTTTTAATGTCAGGGAAAATGTCAGGCACGCTATGGCGTCATCACCAATGGAGTTTGACGGAATATCGGGTGCACTTCATTATCTCACGGCCGGGTTCTCACTTCCGCCCGCCCGGTTTTACGGGGAAAGTACCCTTCTCTCCGGCCTGGGGAAAGGGTACCAGGCAAACCTGTCAGCATTCTGTTCATAACAATCCGTGAGTATATGGATTTTTTCACCTTTCTGGATCTATAGAAATCCTAAGCGCAATAAAAAAAATAACAGAACTTCTCAGACAGGAGGGGGTTTCACCCCCTCCCTGCTCCACCCCCCAATAAGATATTCATCGGCTGGGTTCAATGGGGGCATCGGAAGAAAATTCCAGAGATTTGGAGATTATTCCCTATCCCAACCGGGGTCGGCACAGCGGCGGGCCACGAGCCCCGGGAGCGTGACGAATATTGGAATAACCTAAATCCGCAAGATAGTTTTGAGAGGGTTTCCCATGAAAACAGACATGATGCTAAAAGGCCACAAGCATACAAAATGAAAATGCCAGTGGGGATTTTCATATTAAATACCTGGACGGCCCCCAATACAAGGAGATTATTAACGAAGCATTTTCAATCGTCCGGGTGTGAACTTCCCGTTCACGTGTGGTTCAACAAAGCCAAACCGTCCGTATCTATACCGTATCGTCATTAAAAATTACCCCGGCATCGCCTGAGCGGTATGTATTCCAGAAAAAAAATTGGATGCCTTCCGGGCTTGTGTATGTGATTGCCCGCCCTCCGAAATAATTAGCAGGATTCCAAATATCTGTGATATGAACCGGTCACCAGGGAGCTGGTAGAACCGGGAGGCTTAATCATACGGCAAAAAAAGAGAACACCTCGTCCATCCTTATATGTCCCGGACAGCTGTTCCGGTCCCCTGTTACACCGGTGTGACCGTGATTTTATAGGACTTGACTTTCCTGGAATCCGTTCCCGGGTATACGATGGAAAATCCCCAAGTACTACCCGGATCGAAGTTATCTGTCGAAGCTTTTGAAATGACGACCAAATTATTATTTGCGTCATAGAATTTTATCTGGACCTCTGCATGAGGGACACTTGTTTTCCCTTCGTTCTTTGCAATCCCCGTAATAGTAAGTTTACCTACCTCCGGCCTTGCTTCATTATATTTAAGAATTCTGAGATTTGGAGCTTCGATCACTGTTTCAGATACCATAACATCGTCGAATGCGACAGTTACCACCGGTTGAATGATCGGTGTCTGTACAGGTGTACCAGTGGCGCTGGCTGAAGACGGTAACGTTACCGGGGTCACCGGTGTTGTTGTCGTTACTGGCATAGTCACTACTTTTTTCTGGGGGGGGTCTGTAAGACAGCCACTTGAGAGTGTTACTGCCAAAACTACAAGGAGGAGGAACAGGGTGAGAGGTTTCATATGGGAATCTTATTCTGGAACTACTTAAACCGAAGGGTCAGTATCATGAGATGGTAACCGTACAAACCCCGGGCCGGGGAGTCCCGGTGTTTTGCATCATGGTACAACCTGCTGCCTGAATGTGGGACTTCCGGGATAATTGCCACGGTTAAAAGGAGCCGGGACTTCGTATGTAGTGGACCTTGCGTAATTTAAGGATGGAATGAGATAAAAACACCTGGAACAAAGAAGAGTTCGCTGGCCCGGGTGACCATGTGGTGTCCAGGGGAAGCGGAGAATTTTTGCACCCCGGTGTCAAGAAACTATTGATACAGTACCATGCGGAAAAAATCGGGCCTCTTTATCCGGGAGTCTGTAATAGGTCTCGGATTTCTTTCAGGGTTATGGACTGCGATAGGAATTAATCCCCAGACAGTCCTGCTTACGCTTGCAGAGCGTTCAGCGGACGAGGTACTGCATGATCCGTCTGTCAGGTTTTTTTTCGTGGTATTGCCGACAATTCTCCTCCTGCTCTCCGTGATCACTGCCTATAAAAGGGGCAGGATTGCCGGGCTTGTATCTGTATTTTTTGCCTATGCCGGTGGTCTCGTGGTCCTCGGATCCTTGTACATGTCAGTGATCCTGCTGGTTATTGCAATACTACTGGGAATTTTTGCCACGTCCAAATGGCATTAGCGGATAATATTACCTGCAGTACCTGATTCCCGCTCCCCCGTCATTCGTAAATTGCCGGATACATTGAATTCCCGGGTGATTTATGCCAGGTTCCTGGCCGTACTACAGTACGGGCATCTCTCCCAGATGATTGTGTAGAGGATACCAAGTAACGGATAGCTGATCAACCCGTTGAGGACCATGTCAAGAGAGAAACCAACCGGGTATTGCATCGTTGTAATAATGATAAACCCACTGGTAACCGTGAGGAGAAGGAACATCAGTAGTCCGAACATGAGCCCTTTCTCAATATATGAACCCTGAAGTGAACCCCGGACAACTGAGAACACATAGGTGGTGATCAATGACAGGAGGACGGGGTACAGGTAATAGAGCATCATGACGGGGTCGGTTGGAGACCTCATACCCCCGATATCAAAGATGTTGAAGGGTTCAATCACCATGGTAAATGCAGAGACCAGAAATAGCGTGACGTAAAGGAGCACTGAACCGAGAACCCACGAGATAATGAATTTTTTCCATTCCATATGAATTACCTGGTACCCAGTTTTTTAATCGCTCGTATTAATTTGTGACCCCCACGGGATGTGGATGTGATCCCTGCCGGTTCAGGTGTCAGATGGGCCAGGCGTTTGAGAGCAGAACAAACAATCCAATAAACCCCCTCCAACGCAATGGAACTCATTTGTAAATCGATTGAATCAGGCCTATCGTATCAATATATACACCATTGAAAGGACATTCGAATTGCAGCGTGGGAGTGTCCCGGGGTGGCACAGGTGCTCCTGATGTTGCGGGTGGCATGGAGCGGCGGTTTCCGGGGAGGTCCGTTCACAGACGCTCGGTTGTGTTGCTCCATGCCACATCGGACCAGGAAAGAAAACCGGGTAATGGATGATTCTTTTTCCCTTTTTCAGATGACTCCTGAAGCCCGGAGGAGCACTTTCCGGATGATAAGATCCGGGACACTTTGATACTGAAGATCTCTGCGGGACAGTACGGGAAATGTAACAGGTGTACACATTTCGCACCTCCTGCCTTCACAATACCGTTGCTCTTCTGCAACTTCAACAAGGAGGTCCCCGAGTGGTCTCCCGTTAAGGGTTACCTTGCTTTGCGCACCCCCTGCACTGGTTAAAGGTCTGGATGTGAACTTCAGGACAATACCCTCCTGCTCAAATGCCGGCATGAGTTCTTTCAGGAGTTCACAGAAGGTCTTTTTGGTATCTGATGTAATCACCGGGATTTCAGCCAGGTCAGGTGTGTGTTCCCAGCATATCTCAAGCATTCTGGTCATTTGTTAACTACCTGATATAGCAGGGGCTTTGATTATGAACTCGTAGGGTGGACATGTCATGTCCATTTAATTACCATTTCAGGTCCAGGAGCAACCCGGATATCCAAAAAGCCCTATCTTACAGGCCTGGACAATACGGACTGGTTTGAATTATTTGTTCTACAATGTACAACAATATACCATAATGTATATATAATTGCAGATTAAAGCTGAAGGTACATGAAAAGCATGCCATTATTCGAGGAGAAAACAGCCGTGCGGGACCCGGAAAATCCAGGAAACTGCTACGCAAAGGTGATGCCGGTGGAATGGTAACTCCCGGTGGAATACATGATCTCATCAGCCTGACAAAGACTGAATTTTGCAGGCTTGCACATCAGTCAGTCAGCCCGGTTATCATTCCCCTGAGTATTACAATCCCCCAGACCGGGATATCCCCGGTTGACCTCTATCACGGTCTTACTGGATCGGTTAAAGGATCTGATGGTTCCGGCCCTGCGGGTGCCCCTGGATTTCTTCTTGAATCAATGGACCGGGACATAAGGGCGGAATCATATTCATTCCTTGGAATCTCCCCTGTCCTCCAGATCTCGATCGGTACGACCGTCAGTATCACCGGTGACGCTGATCTTGTTACCCTGGTTGAAAACGTCTGCGGAACGAATGCGATTGAAACGATGAAGGCGATATCAGGGGTATTTACATATATACCATCTCCGGTCCCGCGATTCTTTGGTGGATTTGTGGGGTATTTCTCGTATGACCTTGTGTACTACCTCATTCCGGGAATTGGCCCCACCAGGCACCTGCCAGGTATCGAATCACCTGTTGCCGAGTTCATGCTTTGCACTGAATGTATCGTTTTTGATCATCGGAACAATACCCTGTCACTTATCAGCAGTGCAGTAATTACGGAAGGTGTAGGGCCAGAGGATGAATATGAACGCCACCATTCAGCCCTGATCTCACGGTTTGAATTTATCAGTCGATCCCTGGAAACCCGATCTGCTGTCCCATCAGGGATTAATAAGGATGGTGAACCACGTCCGTCTGGTGTTAAGGACGGATATGAAATTCCCGGGAAAAAAAATCCTGGTACCTATCATCAGGTAGCAAATTCTCCAGGTCAACGTTCAGTAAACAGGCCTCCCTCTCTAAACGGAAGAACGCCGGTTCCTGGTCAGGGGAGGAACGAATTTATTCGCTCGGTAAAATCGGTCAAAAAATATATCCGGGAAGGTGAGATTGTGCAGGTGGTAATTTCAAGGAAAGAAGTGTTCCCCTTCACTGGGGAACCGTTTGACCTTTACCGTGCTCTCCGTGAAGTAAACCCAAGCCCGTACATGTACTTCCTGGATTTCCCCGGCCATGCGGTTGTCGGCGCCAGTCCGGAAATGCTCGTCCGGGTAGAAGGAACGAGTATTACCACAGTTCCTATCGCTGGTACCCGAAAAAGAGGGTGCACCCCTGAGGAGGATGCTGACCTTGCCCTTGATCTTCTTAATGATGAGAAAGAACGTGCAGAACATGTCATGCTGGTTGACCTTGCAAGGAATGATGTGGGGAGTGTGTGTAGTTTTGGCTCGGTACAGGTACCCCGGTTCATGGAAATCGGAAAATACTCCCATGTCCAGCATATCGTTTCAACGGTTACCGGGAGGATCAGGGAAGGATTGGATCGTTTTGACGGTTTAAAGGCCTGTTTCCCTGCAGGGACTGTAACGGGTGCCCCGAAAATCAGGGCCATGCAGATCATTGACGAGCTTGAACCCGGGCCCAGGGGGCTGTATGCAGGTGCTGTTGGCTATATCGGATTCGATAATCAGCTTGAATTTGCCATTGCAATCAGGACGGCGGATGTAAGGGACGGGATCGCCTCCGTTCAGGCAGGTGCAGGTATTGTTGCAGACTCGTGTCCTTCAAAGGAATGGATAGAGACAAACGACAAGGCTGAGGCCATGCGATCGGCTATCCGTGCAGCAGGAGGTCTGGCATGAACGTACTTGTCATCGACTGCTATGACAGCTTTACCTACAACCTGGTCCAGCTTGTCGGGGCGCTCGGCGCAGACCCGGTTGTTCTGAAATCCGATGCTGACCCCAAAATACTTGAAGAAATCAGCCCCGACCGGATAATTCTGTCCCCGGGACCCGGTCACCCGAAAGGATCCGGGCTTTGTCTTTTGGCACTCAGGACCATATCCAGGACAATTCCCACCCTTGGGGTCTGCCTGGGCCACCAGGCCATCTGTCATAGTGCAGGGGCTTCGGTTGTGCAGGGCTACCACCTGATGCACGGGAAGACATCTCTTGTAAGCCATGATGGAAAAGGGGTTTACAGAGGTATTGAAAACCCGTTTGTCGCCACACGGTACCATTCACTGATAGTTGACCCGGAATCATTACCCGGGTCTCTTGAAGTCACGGCACGAAGTCTCGATGACGGGTACATCATGGGTGTCCGCCACCGGGAATACCCGGTTGAAGGTGTCCAGTTTCATCCTGAAAGCATTCTCTGCCATAACGGGCCGGGGATCATCCGTAATTTCCTTTACGGGAACGGTGTGGAAACATGAGCCGTGATCAGGTCATCAGGCAGGCGATAAAATCGGTGGTGGGTACACATGACATCAGCCGTGAAATGGCAGGAATGGTCATGCAGGATATCATTGAAGGGAAAGCAACAGGTGCTCAAATCGGTGCGTTCCTGACTGCAATGCAGGTTAAAGGGCCATCCATCGGGGAAATTGCAGCATTTGCCCTGGTAATGAGGGCCCGGGCGGTACCAGTCTGCAGGGGACAACGAGGGACTCTCCTTGATACCTGCGGGACTGGTGGTGACGGGATGGCAAGTTTCAATGTCAGTACTACCGCTGCCTT
>Ga0209048_10002784_pt1 | contig 17191 bp, 12 predicted proteins | sample FrelakmetCRP12CR_FD_187146 | JGI IMG/M metagenome (GOLD analysis project Ga0209048, IMG submission 187146) | Freshwater lake sediment microbial communities from the University of Notre Dame, USA, for methane emissions studies - CRP12 CR (SPAdes)... | ecosystem: Environmental > Aquatic >... | reverse complement strand
CCCCAATATATCTCGCCGTAGATTCCGCCCACAAGCGTGCTGCCCGAATTTCGCGCCGTTACGCAGAGGCGCGTGACTTTCCCGTCGCCAGTACGTTCGGTGTTCGACTTGAACAATCCGTCGAAAATCGTTCGTGTAACGTCGGCTCCGGGCTCGACCTCTACGGCGATGCTCAAAGTATCCGATATTGGTTGGGTCAAAGACATGCTGCCCAACTAGAAGCAGGGAGCCAAGACGACGGGAAGCAGGGCGTCAACCCGTGCCGGATCAACGCCAATCGGATGCCCGGACATTTCGCCATTCAACGATGATTTCCCGATTTCGGCAAGCTGAGTGGATTCGCCCCGCCGGCGGGCCGTCGCCCCGCTCCGCCGATCCCGCGCGCGGCCCCATCCGGGGAAACGCGACCTGTGCCGCGGCGTGACGGCGCGGACTCAGCGTGGCACCGCCCGAATCACATACTGGCTCGGAATCGCGTCCTTCACCGCAAGGTCGGGGTCGGCACCGACGCCCGCCGCCAGCGCCCGGATCAACAGCAATACGGAATCCCTTTGCGGTTCGGGGGAAATCACCCGCTCCGTTCCCGCCACGATCTTGAAATTGGCACTGCTGAACATCTCGACCATGGTCTTTCTCGTGAACCATCTGAGATGAGTCCTGTCCAGCAGGCCGCTTTCCTCGTATCGGAAATCGCCCCGGCTGAGCCGTGCCTGAATGCTCCAGTGCTGGGCATTCGGTATGCACGCGACGACGCTGCCGTCTCGCGGAATCGACTCGCGGATTCGCGCGAGCAATCGCCACGGATCGCGCAGGTGCTCGAGCGAATCGCCGAAAATCCAGCAGTCGCACGAAAACCGATCCAGGAAGAACTCGTCATCAACGGTTTCGATGTCGTTGAGGACGACCGAATCGCAATGCCGCCGGGCCATTTCGGCGTACTGCGGCACGATCTCCACACCCGTGTAATGACAGGCGGGATTGATCTTTTTGTATTCCCTCGCCAGCGCCCCCGAGCTGCATCCCACCTCGACGATCCGTCGGGCATCGACCGGCACCAGGGCGAGCAGCTCTGCGTTATGCGTGTCGTGGGCGGGCGTCTGTCGCATCGAAAGGCTCGCGGTCATCGGCGTGCGGCAGGGGCTGCGGACGCCCGGCGCCGCAGCGTTCCGTCGAACGCCCGGTCGGGAAATGCGGCCGCCATCGTTTTCCGGATCGATCGCATGCGCGTTTGGACGTCGTGCGGGGCGCTAGAATAGCGACTGTTCGCTCGCCCGGTCCGCGCTCGATCCACTACGTGACGACACAAACCATCGAGACTTGGATTATCCAATTCCATGCGCATCGTTCCGATATTAGTTTACTGCATCTGCCCCGACTCCCGTGCCGATGACTGACGCCCTGCAGGAGGCTCTGCGGCTGCACCAGGCCGGCCGCCACGCCGACGCGGAAGCCCGCTACCGCGCGATCCTGGCGCGCGAGCCCGCGAACGCCGATGCGCTCCATTACCTCGGCCTCCTTGCCTACGGCGCCGGGCAGTACCCGCTTGCGGCCGATCTGCTGCAGCAATCGGTCGGCGCGAACGACCGCGATGCCGTCGCGTGGAGCAATCTCGGCAACGCGCTGGCGATGCTCTCGCGCCTTCCCGACGCCGAAGCGGCGTTTCGCCGCGCGCTGGAGGTCGACCCAGGGTTCGCCGACGCCGCGTTCAACCTCGGCAACGCGTTGCGGCAACAGGAGCGGTTCGCGTCCGCCGAGGAGAGCTACCGGCGCGCGATCGCCGCAAGCCCGATGCATGCCGGCGCGCTCAACAACCTCGCGCTGGTGCAGGACGCGCAGGGAAAGAAGGAAGACGCTGCGCAGGCGTGCTTCCAGCTCGGCAACGTCCTGCAGGACCTCGGGCGCGGCGAGGACGCCGCCAAGGCGTACTGGCAATCGCAGCAAATCGTTCCGAATCCGGGCGTCGAAGTCGTCTCCGCGCTGCTGATGCCGGTGATCCCGGCGTCCGTCGCCGAGATCGACGAATCCCGGCACCGCGTCGCGACCGCGCTGACAACGCTCGCCGCCCGCGGAATCGCGCTGCCCGATCCTCTGCGCTACGCGAGCAGCACGATCTTCTACACCGCATATCACGGCCGCAACGACCGCGAGCTGCGCACCCAGCTCGCCGGCTTCTATCTCGGCGCGAGCCCGCAGCTCGGTTGGGCGGCTCCGCACTGCGCCGGGTATTCGGGCCCGTCCGGCAGGGTCAAGGTCGGCGTCGCGTCGAGGTACCTGCGCCCAGATCACCCGATCGGCAAGCATTTCGGCGCGATCGCCGACCGGCTCGATGCGAGCCGGTTCGAAGTCCGCCGGTTTGGCTTCGGCCGCCCGGACGACGCGCCACAAGCCGGCGAAACGATCCTGCCGCACGACGATCTCGCGGCAATGCGCGAGCGCGTCGCACAAGATCGCCTCGACGTGATGCTCTATCTCGACATAGGGATGGAGCCTTGCTCGTATTTCCTTGCGTTCAGCCGCCTCGCTCCGGTCCAGTGCGCGACGCTCGGGCACCCGGTGACGACCGGCATTCCCGGCATCGACTACTTCGTTTCCTCCGCGGCATTGGAGCCTCGCGGCGCGCGGCAGCATTACTCCGAAACCCTGGTCCCGCTCGCCGATCTGCCGAGCGTGATCCAGCGGCCGGCACCGGCGGGCGCGGCGCCGCGGCGCGAGGAGCTGGGGCTGCCGGCGGATGCGCGGCTGTACGTCTGCGCTCAGAACCCGATCAAGTTCCATCCGGACTTCGACCCGATCGCGGCAGCGATACTCCGGCATGACCCGCAGGGCGTCCTCGCGCTCTTCAACGGCGACAAGAACGACCACTGGAACCGGCTGCTGCTGCAGCGCTTCCAGCACTCGATGCCGGACGTCGTCGCGCGCGTCGCCGTCCTGCCGTTCCTCAGGCTCGACGCTTTCCTCGGATTCCTCGCGACAGCGGACGCCGTGCTCGACACGCCGCATTTCAGCGGCGGCACGTCGAGCTACGAGGCCTTCGCGCACGACATCCCGATCGTGACCTGGGACGGCGAATACGCGCGGGGCCGCCAGACGGCGGCGCTCTACCGGAAGATGGGCATCCCCGAGCTGATCGCGGACGGCGCCGATCGGTACGTCAACCTCGCACTGCGCCTCGCGCAGGACAAGACGTGGCGGGGAGAGCGGCAGGCGGACCTGAAGCGGCGGCACGATGTTCTGTACGACAATGACGCCGCCGTCGGCGAGCTCGGCCGATTCTTCACCGAAGCAGTCGCGGCCGCCGCGCAGGGCCGGAAACTGCCGCGTTGGCCGCTCCGGGAAATTCCCGGCACGATTGCCGCGACCTGATTCCCACCGCACGCATGCCCTCGCCCCTCGTCGTCAGCTGCCCGATCTGCGCCGCGCCGGTCGAATGGACGCCGGCATCGCGCTGGCGGCCGTTCTGCTCGCAGCGATGCCGGACGATCGATCTCGGCGCCTGGGCGTCGGAGTCCTACCGTGTGCCGCTTGCGACGTCGCCGGACTCGGAGCACGAATCGAGCGATCGCCGGGATGACGAGCGCGACCCGCCGGAGCCGTCCTAGTCCGGCGGCCGGATCACATCCACGCGCCGCGCCGCAGCGCGACGCCATGCGCGCCGTGCGCGATCGCGACGTCGAGGTCCGCGGGCGCGAGCCCGCCGAGCGCGTAGACCGGTAGCGTCGCTCCCTCGGCGATCGCCGCGAATCCTTCCCACCCGAGCGGCCGCGAATTCGGGTGCGTCGGGGTCGGCAGCACCGGCCCCAGCACCGCGAAATCGAGTTCCAGGCTGCCCGCGTGCGCGAGATCCTCGCGCGTATGACAGGACGCCGCGCAGACGAGGTCGCGCGGGCGCTCCGTCGCGGCGGCCAGCGCCGCGGACGTCCAGTGAACGCCGGCGCATCCCCATGCCCGCGCGTTCCCGGCGCTGCCGTTGAGGAGCACGCGCGCGCCGTGGGTGTCGGCGAGCTCGACGAGCGCCGTGCACAGCGCGCGCTGGCGCGCTTCGTCCCAGTCCTTCTCGCGAAACTGCACGAGCGCGAGGCCGTTCGCCAGTGCCGTCCGCGCGCGCGCCAGAAACGCCTCTTCGCCGAGGGCGTCGGCCATCGTGATGCCGTAGACCGGCGGCAAACGCAGCGACCGCAGCACGGTCGTGTTGGCCGGAAGCAGCGGCTCGACGTCGAATCGCCCCGGCGTCTGCCAGGCGAATGCCTGGTTGTCGTGGCCGTGCGGCTCGCCCTGCCACTCGAACACGCGGAAGAAATGGAGCTCGACGTGCGCGTGCGGATAGACGTATCGCTGCACGAGCCACGGCGACGCGCGGACCACGGTGATTCCAAGTTCTTCGTGAAGCTCCCGGTTGAGCGCGGCGCGCGGCGTTTCGCCGGGCTCGAGCTTGCCGCCCGGGAATTCCCAGTAGCCCGCGTAGGCCTTGCCTGCCGGCCGCTGCGCGAGCAATACGTCGCCGCCGGGCCGCAGGACGACCGCGGCGGCGACGCGGACGATTCCCGCGGTCACTTCGCCTTCGACCGGAGCGACAGCGCGGCGGCTCCGGCGTAGCCGCGCGCGAACTGCCACGCGACGCGGCCGCTCCGTGACCCGCGCTGCAGCGCGAACTGCAGCGCGTCGCGCGTGCGCGCCTCGTCGTCGCGCTTCGTTCTGGGCGCCGCGATGCCGAACACCCCGAGCCAGCTGGCGACGGCGGCGAGATAGTCATCCTGCTGAAACGGATAGAACGAGATCCACAGGCCGAAGCGCTCCGAAAGGGAAATCTTTTCCTCGACCGACTCGCCCGGATGAACTTCCTCGCCGATATGCTTCGTCTCGAGGTTCTCGCTCATGAACTCGGGAATGAGATGGCGCCGGTTTGAGGTCGCGTAGATCAGCATGTTCGACGCGGCGGCGGCAATCGTGCCGTCGAGCATCACCTTGAGCGCCTTGTAGCCCAGCTCGCCAGCGTCGAACGTCAGGTCGTCGCAGAAGACGACGAACCGTTCGCGCCGGCCCTCGACCAGCGCCGCGATGTCCGGCAGGTCGACCAGATCGGACTTCTCGACCTCGATGAGGCGCAGGCCTCGCCCCCCGTACTTGCCGAGCATCGCCTTCACCAGCGACGACTTGCCGGTGCCGCGCGAGCCGGTCAGCAGCACGTTGTTGGCGGGCAGGCCGGCGACGAACTGCCGTGTGTTGACGTCGATCGCGTGCTTCTGGCTGTCGATGGCGACAAGCTCGTCGAGACGGATCGCATGCGGATGCGCGATCGCCTGCAGGTAGCCGCGCCCCGCGCGCTTGCGCCAGCGGAACGCCGTCGCGTGCCAGTCCACCGGCGGCGGCGGTGGCGGCAACACCGCCTCGACGCGCTCGAGAATGCTCTCGACACGGGCGAGCAGCGCGCTGACGTCGGGTTTCTTCGCAGCCATCAACTACGGTAGTCCGCGTTGATGCTCACGTAATCGTGCGAGAAGTCGCAGGTCCAGACCTGCGCCTTCGCGTCGCCCCGGCCCAGCGCGACGCGCACCGTGATCTCTTCCTGCTTCATCACGCGCTGGCCTTCCTCCTCGCGGTACGACGGCGCGCGACCGCCGGCGTGGACGACCTGAACGTCGTCGAGGTAGAACGAGACGCCGGTGGGATCGAGGTCGGGTGCGCCGGCGTTGCCGATCGCGCAGACGATCCGGCCGAGGTTGGGGTCGGACGCGAAGAACGCGGTCTTGACGAGCGGGGAGTGTGCGATCGCGAGCGCGACGCGGCGGCACTCGGCGGCATCGCGGCCGCCCTCGACCGCGATGGTCATGAACTTGGTCGCGCCCTCGCCATCGCGGACGATCGCCTGCGCGAGCAGGACGGCGACTTCGGTGATCGCCGCACGAATCGGCTCGAGACGCGGATCGTCGGTGCGCTCGATCGGCGCGATGCCGGCGCGGCCGGTCGCCGCGATCACGAAGCTGTCGTTGGTCGACGTGTCGCCGTCGACCGTCGCGCAGTTGAACGATTCGTCGGCGACCACGGGCGTCAACGCGGCCAGGACGGCGCGCGTGACCGGTGCGTCGGTGGCGACGAATGCGAGCATCGTCGCCATGTTCGGATGGATCATCCCCGCACCCTTGGCGATCCCCGTCACCGTCACCGGAACGCCGCCGACGTCGACGCGGCGCGACGCGCCCTTGGGCACGGTGTCCGTGGTCATCATCGCCGACACCGCTGCGAACCAGTGGTCGGGCGCCTGCGATGCCCGGGCCTGAGGCAGCGCCGCGACGATCTTCGCCACGGGCAGCGGCTCCATGATGACCCCCGTGGAAAACGGCAGAACCTCCTGCATCGGACAGGCCAGCATGCTGGCGATCGCCGCGCAGGTGGTCTCCGCGTCGGCGATGCCCGAGGCGCCGGTCCCCGCGTTCGCGTTGCCCGCGTTTATCACCAGCGCACGGACGCGTCCGTCACCGGCGAGATGGCGCCGGCAGACCGTGACCGGCGCCGCGCAAAAGCGGTTCTGCGTGAAGACGCCCGCGGCGACGGTTCCGGGCTCGAACAACGCCAGCACGACGTCGTCGCGCTGCCAGTTCTTGATCCTGCCGGCCGCGGTGCCGAGCGTCACGCCCGGGACGGGCAGCAGTTCTTCAGGGCGCGGGGGGGTATAGCGTACGGGCATGGGCGGGGCGGATTCGTCTGCTCACGCCGATTCTATCGCAAGGATCGGATGCAGGACCGTCGATGGCGCGGACTGCGCGACAATGCGCCGAGCAGATTGGAGTGCGCGATCCGGATTTCGCCTGAAGGGGAAAGCGTCGCGAGCGGCCTGCATGCGAGGCGGCCCGCAGCGAGGTGCGAGATCGTACATGCAAGCAAAGCGAGCACCGAGCGAGGACGCAACGAATCAGACGGCCCGCGCAGCGGCTTTACCGCGAAGCAGCTCTACGTCAGGCCAGGCGGCCGTGGCACTGCTTGAATTTCTTTCCCGATCCGCAAGGGCAGGGATCGTTGCGGCCGACCTTTTCGCCGGCCCGGACGAACGGGGCATGCGCCACGGGCGGCGCCGCCACTGCGGCGGTCGCGCCATCGTCGTCGGTGCCGCCGGCCAGCGGGTCGCCGATGTCCGCGTGCTGGTACTGGACGTTGGTGACCGGCGGAGCTTCCTCGACCGCCTTGACGTCCTCCGCCGAGCGCACCTGGACCGTCAGCACGACCTTGGTGACGTCCTGCTTGATGGCGTCGAGCATGTCGGAGAAGAGCTCGAAGGACTCGCGCTTGTACTCCTGCTTGGGGTTCTTCTGCGCATAGCCGCGCAGGTGGATGCCTTGCCGCAGGTGGTCGAGGTTGGCGAGGTGGTCGCGCCAATGCTGGTCGAGCGTCTGCAGCACGAGGCTGCGCTCGAACTGGCGCATGAGCTCGGGGCCGACTTCGGCCTCCTTGCTCCGGTACTGCGCGAGCGCATTCTCGACGAGCCGGTCGCGAATCGCCGAATCGTCGAGCTCGGGCTCGTTCTTCATCCACTCGGCGATCGGCGCGTACGCCTGGTACTCGGACCTGAGCGCGGTCTCGAGCCCGGTGATGTCCCACTGCTCCTCGACCGATTCCGACGGCACGTAGATGCGCACCGTCTTCTCCATCTGGCTGCTGATCCAGTTGCCGACCGTATCGGAGACGTCGCTGCTCTCGATGATGTCGTTGCGCTCCTCGTACACGGCGCGGCGCTGGTCGTTGGCGACGTCGTCGTACTCGAGCAGCTGCTTGCGGATGTCGAAGTTGCGCGACTCGACGCGCGTCTGCGCCTTCGCGATCGAGCGGTCGACGATCGGATGCTCGATCGGCTCGCCGTCGGGCATCTTGAGCTTCTGCATGATCATCGCGAGCCGCTCGCCGCCGAAGATGCGCAGCAGCGGATCCTCGAGCGACATGTAGAAGCGCGACGATCCCGGATCGCCCTGACGCCCGGCGCGGCCGCGCAGCTGGTTGTCGATCCGCCGCGACTCGTGCCGCTCGGTGCCTATGATGTGCAGGCCGCCGGCGGCGACGACGGCCTCGTGCCGGAATTGCCACTCGGCGCGCAGCTTGCCGATCTCGCGCTCCTTGTCGGCCGCGCTCAGCGCCGGGTCGTCGCGGATCTTGAGGATCGTGGGCTCGAGGCTGCCGCCCAGCACGATGTCGGTGCCGCGGCCGGCCATGTTGGTCGCGATCGTGATCATCTTCGGCCGCCCGGCCTGCGCGACGATCTCTGCCTCGCGCGCATGCTGCTTCGCGTTCAGCACCTGGTGCGGGAGCTTCTCCTTGTCGAAGTGCTTCGACAGGAGCTCGGAGCTTTCGATCGACGTCGTGCCGACCAGCACGGGCTGGCCGCGCCCGTAGCAGTCCTTGACGTCGCTTACGATCGCCTGGACCTTCTCGTCGAACGTCCGGAACACCTGGTCGTTCTCGTCCTTGCGCACCATCGCCATGTGCGTGGGGATGACGACGGTCTCGAGGTGATAGATCTGCTGGAACTCGAACGCCTCGGTGTCGGCGGTGCCCGTCATGCCCGCCAGCTTCGTGTACATGCGGAAGTAATTCTGGAACGTGATCGACGCGAGCGTCTGGTTCTCGCGCTGGATCGGCACGCCCTCCTTCGCCTCGACGGCCTGGTGCAGACCCTCTGACCAGCGCCGCCCCGACATCAGCCGGCCGGTGAACTCGTCGACGATGACGATCGAGCCGTCCTGGACGACGTAGTGCTGGTCGCGGTGATATAGCCCGTGCGCGCGCAGCGCCGCGTACAGGTGATGCATCAGCGCGATGTTGTGCGCGTCGTACAGGCTCGAGTTCGCCGCGAGCAGCCCCGCGGCGGCGAGAATCTGCTCGGCGTGCTCGTGGCCTTCCTCGGACAGCAGCACCTGCCGCGCCTTCTCGTCGACGAAGTAGTCGCCGGGCGACTTCTCGTCGGCCTGGGGGGTGAGCTTCGGCGTGAGCTCGTTCAGCCGGTAGTAGAGGTCGACGTTGTCGTCGGCCTGGCCCGAGATGATGAGCGGCGTGCGCGCCTCGTCGATAAGGATCGAGTCGACCTCGTCGACGATCGCGTAGCTCAGGCCGCGCTGCACGCGCTGCGACGGCTCGTACACCATGTTGTCGCGCAGGTAGTCGAAGCCGAATTCGTTGTTGGTTCCGTAGGTGATGTCCGCCGCGTACGCCGCCTGCTTCGCCGCGTGTTCCATCTGCGAGAGATTGACCCCGACGGTGAGGCCCAGGAACGTGTAGATCCGGCCCATCCAGTCGGCGTCGCGCTGCGCGAGGTAATCGTTGATCGTGACGAGGTGGACGCCCTTGCCGGCCAGCGCGTTGAGGTAGATCGGCAGCGTCGCGACCAGCGTCTTGCCCTCGCCGGTGCGCATTTCCGCGATCTTGCCGTTGTGGAGGGCGATCCCGCCGATCAGCTGCACGTCGAAATGCCGCATCGACAGCGCGCGCTTGCCGGCTTCGCGGACCACGGCGAACGCCTCGGGCAGCACGTCGTCGAGCGTCGCGCCGTTGGCGATGCGCTCCTTGAATTCCGCCGTCTTGGCGCGCAGCGCTTCGTCGGAGAGCGCCGAGATCGCCGGCTCGAGCGCGTTGATCTCCCGGACCGCGTGCCCGTACTGCTTGAGGAGCCGCTCGTTGCGGCTGCCGAAGATGCGCGTGAGGATGTTGGAGATCATGAAGATGTCAGTTTCGGGCGCGGGCGTAAAAAACAAGGGGTGAGGACCGCCTCACCCCTTTTTCGCGCCCGCTTGCAGGCGGCGCGGGCTGATGTGCTCCGTTCAGCTCGACGAGCGGAGGAAACGCGCGGGATTCTGCGGCACTCCATTCAGCCGGACCTCGAAGTGCAGGTGCGGGCCGGTCGAGCGGCCGGTCGACCCCACCAGCGCGACGCGCTGGCCACGCATCACGAGGTCTCCTTCGTTCACGAAGACCCGCGACGTATGCGCGTAAACGGACACCAGCCCGTTGCCGTGGTCGATCTCGACGATTTTACCATACTGCGGGTGCCATCCTGCCGCGATGACCTTGCCGCTCGCGGCCGCGACGATGTCGGTTCCGGTCATCGCCGGAAAGTCGATGCCCTCGTGGAATGACTGCAATCCGGTGAACGGGTCGATGCGGTAGCCGAAGTTCGACGAGAACCAGCCGTTGATGATCGGCGCCAGCGTCGGCATGAACTTTCGGTTGGCCGAGTCCTGTACGAGCAGCGCCTCGAGAACGCCGAGCTGGTCCGAGCGCTGATCGACCTGCTGCGAGAGTTTCGCGAGCAGCTCGGAGAACTCCTCCACCGAAATCCTGCGCGCCGGCCGCGTGGATTCGGCGCCGCCTTCGCCGGGCGGTGTCTCGTCCGTCCGCAGCGACGGCAATTCCTGCGGGCTCAGGCCGGCGGCCTTGGCGAGATGCTCGCCCAGCCCGTCGAGCCGCAGGACGCGCGCCTGCAACTCGCCCAGTCGTATCGCCATCGTGTTGAGATGGCTCTGGACAATTTCCTGCGCCTTGATGGCCTCCTGGCGCTGGTCGGCGAGCAGGATCGCCTGCAGCAGCGGGTTCTGCGTCGTCGCCGCGTATTTCAGCGTGATGAAATTGAAGATCAGCGCGCAGCCGACGACCAGAGTGCACAGTCCGAAGGCGCCGAGCATCCCGTGCCGCCAGTCGAGCGTGAGCACGCGGGCCCGCGACGTGGCGCTCGACAGCAGAATGATGTTCAATTGGCTTCCTCCCGAAGGGCAAGAGGCTCGACCGCCCTCTGACCCGCCTATCCATGCCGCGTCTGCCGCAGCCCATGAAGCAAGTTCTTGCCGCCGACGCGACGCTCGCCACGTGGGAGGCGCGCCGCCAGCAGGAAGCGGCGCTCACCGGGTTCCTGACCCGGCACCTGCCGCGATCGCTCGCGCAGCGCGTCCACGTGGTCGATGCCACCGGCACGGAACTCGTCGTTGCCGCCGACGCCGGCGCCATCGCCGCCGCGGTGAAACAACGAATCCCGGACCTGCTCGCCGCCCTGGGCCGGGAAACGCGTCAATTTAGCGCAATACGGGTGCGCGTGCAAGTTCGGACCGACCCGGCTCCACCCGTAAAATCTCAGTCGAATCAGATAGATAGGGCCTCAATTCAGCCCCTGGCGAAGCTCGCCCGCGAGCTGCCGGAAGGGCCTCTGAAGGTCGCGCTGGCCAGATTCGTCCGCCGGGCGGGCTAGGCTTCTTCGGTTGCCGCGGCGTTGCTCTCGGGCGGGTTTCTCGCCGCCTTCGGGCACCGCGGGCCGGCGATGCCCCGGGCCGGCCGCGGCGCGACGGTCTACTTCGGGAACATCAACTGCACCTGCGCGCGGATCTGCCAGTTCGCGCCGTAGTCCGGCCTCACCGCGTTGTAATACGCCGACAGTTGCGTGTTCACCGGCAGCTTGCCGAGATGAAAGATCTTCCCCACGCCGCCACCGATCGGCACCGTCCACTGCTGGCTGCTGTCGGCCTTCCAATTCACCGTCAGGATCGGCGCGCTTGTGAGATAGAAGCCTTCCGGGAAGTTGTAATTGACGAAGGGCTGGATGAGTCCGTTGTTGTACGACCCGCCCTGCTTGTCGCTGGTGAGCGACCAGATGTTGTTGACCAGCACGCCGTAGACCCACGGGTTGCCATGTTCCAGATGCAGCACCACTGCCGTCGGGCCGAGTCCCCAGTTCTTGTTGCCGAGCTCTTCGCTGCTGTTCGTCGGCAGCTGGGCAATTGCGCCAAGCCCCCAGATCCAGTGTCCCGGGTTGGCCGGCGAAAGAAACGCCGAGAACTGGATGTCGCCGATGCCGGACTTGCTGTCGATTCCCGGCCCGAGCGACGGCATCCAGATGAGCGGCACGATCGTGCGCGTGATGATGTTCCAGTCCTTGTCGACCGAGATCGGGATCACCGGCTGGATGTTGAGGATGTTCTGCGTCCCTTTCTCCGGGCCGTAGTTGAGATTGGTGTTGTTCTGGAACGGCACGCTGATCAGGTTGCCGACCGGGTTCTGCGCGAGCTTCGCGAGATCCTCGGCGCTCATTTCCGCGCGAGCGGGTGCGGAGGCGAGCAGCGCGGCGGCGGCCAAAGCGCCGATCAAACCGATTCCGTGTTTTCTCACGACCATGAATCGCTCCTCTGTGGGTTGCGGCACCGGACCGACGCCATCGCATCGGTGCATTGGACCGAAGTTGCGCCTCGGGCAGCCGCTCAAGGTTCGAACGAGAATATCCGCTTCCAGTCGTTCCTCATGCTGATGACGGTCCAGCCGCGCGCCTTCGCTTCGTCGTAGAGCGCCTGAGTGAACGTCCCGATCCTGCTCGCGGGCAGTCCCGTCGCGGGTCCGTACGCATACTCGCGCTGCGCGTCGTCGTGCAGCACCAGCACCTGCAGCCTCGCGCCGTCGCCCGCCTGCGTGTATTCCAGCATCTGCTGATCGCCGATCGAATTTCCGAACGCGGCGTTCGGGCGGCGGCCGATCATCAGGTGAATGCCTTCCGGCTTGCCGGCCTTGTCGTCGTTGAGCAGGAGCTTCGGCTCCTTGATCAAGGTCGGCCTGCCATCCTTGTCATAGCCGAACCTGGTTGCGCCTGCGGTGCCGACCACCTGTTCGGGCGGAATGCCGTAGGTCGCTTCCGAATAGACGCGCACGAAATCCTGTCCGCCGCCGGTGACGATGTACGTCTTGTAGCCGTTGGCGCGCAGGTACTTCAGCACTTCCTGCATCGGGAGATACGTGAGCTCGGTGTAGAGACGCTTCCAGCGCGGATCCTTCGCCGTCGCGAGCCACGCCTTGACCTCCGCCTGGAACTTCTCGACCGGCATGCCGGTGAGCGTCGCCGCGAGGATCTTGATCAGATCCTGCTCCGAGAGCTTTGCGATCGCCTCCCGGTTCCCGGAAAGCACGGTCTTGAACGGCTCGACCTTCGCCAGTTCCGGCTTCAGGCGGACGACGGACGGCACGCGCTCGAGGCAATACGTCACCTGCGCGTAAATCGGGCGCTCGACCCAGAGCGTGCCATCCTGGTCGAACGTGGCGACGCGCTCCGCGGGCGGGACGAACTGCGGGCCGCCCTGCGTCGTGGTGGCCTTGACGAACTCGACGATCGCCGCCTTGGCCGCGCCGTCGTTCCAGGAAGGAAGCGGATCGGGTGTCTGCGCGAGAACCGGGAGCGCCGCCGCGACCAGGAAGAGCATCGGCGCGAGCAACCCTGTCGACAGATGCCTGACGTTCTTCATGCGCGCTCCGATTCGAATTCAGGGCTCCGGAAACCGGAAATCGTGGCGGGACCGGCGGTCACTTCGTCAGCTTCGCGTCCTCGACGAGGACCTTGTACGAATAGCCCGAGCCGAAGTTCCTGTCGGTCTGCACGACGCCCTTGGCCAGCACGACGTCGCCGATCTTGGTCTCGTCCCTGGTGGTGACGAGGATGTCGTTGCTGCCGTCCGTGGCCGAGCCCGATCCATCGCGCAGGTGGACCCAGTTCTTTCCCATCACTTCGGGGGTGAACTTCACGACCTTCCCATGAACGGCAACGGTCTTGCCCTTGAGGGCGGCGCCCTGCGTCGCGACTTCGGCGACCGTGCGCGCATCCGGCCCTTTGGCCTTCGCGACCTTCACGTTGCCGACGTCGGTGCCCGCGACGGCGGACTTCGCCATGCCTGCGTGCATCGCCGCCATGTCGGTCGGCGCGGCCGGTGTGCCGGCAGCGGCCGGAGCGGACGCCGCCGCGGCAGTCGGTACCGGCATCGAGCCGAAGACGATCCGGTCGAATGTCTTGTTGAGCGCCTTGCTCTGGAAGTTGGACATGACCGCCGGATCGTAGATCGTCACGTCCGTACCAACCTTCACCGGCACCTTGTTGACCGCCGCCCACATCTCGCCGTCCCTGGTCTGGAGGCGCATGTACGTGTAGCTGTCGACGTCCTTCACTTCGAGGACCTTGCCGCTCAACGTCGCCACGGACAGCTGCTGTTGCGCCGGTGCCGGCGCGTCCGCGGCGAACGCAATGCCGGCGCAACCCAGTAACGCTATGACCACGAGCAGTTTCCTCATTTGATTCTCCGGTTGGTATGCAAATGGTTGTGTTCTTGCCAGGCCGCGTCGGCGCGCAAGAACGGGCTGCCGATCGCGCGCGGTTCGAGCATCAACTGCCGCCGGTCCGTGAGTCGTCGCCGGCGCCCGGGGCAGGAGGGCCGCGTGAATCCGATATGCGGATGTTAATGTGTAACGGGGGCGGTAACCACGCGGCATCCTTGACAAAACGCAACTATTCGCGCGGAACTTGCCCCCTCCGGGGCGCCGCCGGAGCAATGGCGCACGTGCCCGCAAGCCATTGCCCGCACGGGCGGGTCACTGACGCAACAGCGAGCGCAGCTTGTCGACGGCTTGCGGCGACTGATCCGCGCACCTATGCACGCCGGCTCGCGTCAAGTCCGTTTCCATGATTTCCATCGTCCGGGCGGCGTCCGCCAGCGGCACCTTGCGCGAGATCTCGGCGTACTTCGCGCCTCCGGGGAGCTCCGAGATGTCGATGTCGTAAGGCTTGTCCCTGGTTCGGTAGGTCCGGACTTGCATCGGACCGAGCGGGCGAATGCCCGGCGGCAACGGCCAGATCCCGGCGACATCGCGCAAATACCGGATTTGCGCCGCGCTCAGCGCCTCGGCCGGCGCAATGTCCCCGGCAAGCAGCGCGCTGGTTTTCGTCGCGTCCAGGCGACGGGTGAGCGACGCCGCTCCGGCCTTGTGCATGCCATAGACGTCGTATTCGCACTTGCCCTCGCCCGGCGGAACGAGTTTCGCGTCGAGGCGCGCACAATCCTGATCGGCGACCTTCAGCGTCAATTCCGATCGGCCATCCGCCCCCACCCTCAGGCGCAGGCGCAGCCCGCGCCCGAACAGACCGAGCGAACCGTCGTCGAAGTGCCAGACATCGATGGGTGTGCCGCGGGGGCGCAGATCGAGGGCACGCACGATCTCGTCCGCGGGTGTGCAAAGCCCGATCTGGACCTCGGCCCGCGACCCGTCGGCGCCTGCAGGCGGTCCGGCGGCGGCAACTCGCGGCAGCGCCACGGCTGCGAGAATCGTTGCCACCAACGCGATTGCGCTCCCCTGAACCCGGGTCATGCGTCAATCTTGCCACAGCCGGATCGCCGGGCTCCGCGCGGACCGGATTCCTGCCGACTGCGGCTCGACGTCGCGCTCTTGCCGAGTTGTCGGTGGCAGCGCCTTCGCGCATGCAAGGGATGCGCACCCCCCTCGGATCCGCCGCGGCAACCGCCGTCCTTTGACTTGACGCTGACGAAGCGGCCGGTGGAGTATAGGCATTCCTCGCAGCTGCCGTCCGGCGTCTCCCCCGATGTCCAATCAGACCCCATCCGAAGCCCCCGCCCAGAAGCATTCGCCCGGCAAGCCGGCGCACGATGCCCCGCCGCCGGACACCAAGATGACGGCGCTGGTGCTGGGTCTCATCCGGCCGTACCGGGCATGGCTGGCGATCGTGTTCGCCGCGATGCTGGTCGAGATCGCGATGAGCCTCGCGTCGCCGTGGCCGCTCAAGCTCGTCCTCGACGATGCGCTCGGCAACCACCAGTTGCCGGAATGGCTCGCCTGGGCGCACGACTATGGCATCGGCCGGCACACGCTCGGGGTCGCGCTGTTCGCCGGCCTGGCAACCCTGTTCATCGCCATCGTCGGCGCGATCGCGACCTACATCGACAACTACTACACGACCAGCGTCGGGCAGTGGGTGGCCAACGACCTGCGCATTCGCATCTACGAGCACCTGCACCGGCTGTCGCTGCGCTTCTACGACACCGCGAAGACGGGGGCGCTGATGTCCACGATCACAAGCGACGTGTCGACCGTGCAGAGCTTCGCGTCGTCGTCGACGCTCGGCATCATCGTCGACCTGGTGACCATCGTCTTCATGCTCGGCCTGATGATCTGGCTTGACTGGGACTTCACGCTCATCGCCGTCGGCGTCACGCCGTTCCTGCTCATGTTCGTCATGCGCTTCAAGAAGGCGGTGAAGGAGGTCACGCGCACCGTGCGCGTCAGGCAGAGCGAGGTCGTCGCGGTGGTCCAGGAGGGCCTGGGGTCGGTGCGGGCCGTCAAGGCGTTCGGGCGGCAGGACCTCGAGCTCGCGCACATGGAGGCTGCGAGCCATGCCACCGTCGAAGCCGCGCTCAAGGCGCGCCAGGTCAAGTCGCTGCTCTCACCGGTGGTCGGCGTCGTCGTCGCATTCTGCACCGCGATCGTGCTTTGGAAGGGAACCGCGCTGATCGTGGCGGGCACGATGACCGCGGGCGCGCTGACGGTGTACCTCGCTTACCTGACCAAATTCTTCAAGCCGGTGAAGGATCTCGCCAGCATGACCAGCGCGATCGCCCAGACCACCGTCGCGCTGGAGCGCATCCAGAAGATTCTCTCCGCCGACGACATCATTCCCGAGCGCGCCGACGCGATCGATCCCGGTCGCGTCAAGGGTGCAATCGCGTTCGAGCACGTCGCGTTCGGCTACGGCGACGACGCCCCGGTGCTGCGCGATGTCTCGTTCACGATAGCGCCGGGGCAGGTCGTGGGCGTCGTCGGCCCGACGGGCTCCGGCAAGTCGACGGTGCTGAGCCTTGTTCCCCGCTTCTACGATCCCACGGCCGGACGCGTGCTGATCGACGGCACCGACGTCACGATGTGCAAGCTCGCGGCGCTGCGCGCGCAGGTCGGCTTCGTGCTGCAGGAGACCGTGCTCTTCCGCGGGACGATCCGCGAGAACATCGCCTACGGGCGCCCCGGCGCCAGCGACGACGAGATCGTCGCCGCCGCGAAGCTCGCAAATGCCGACGAGTTCATCGGCCGCATGCCGCACGGCTACGACTCGGTCGTGGGCGAGCGCGGCGACACGCTGTCGGGCGGCCAGCGCCAGCGCATCGGCATCGCGCGCGCCGTGATCCGCAACAGCCCGATCATGATCCTCGACGAGCCGACCGCGGCGCTCGACACCGAGTCCGAGCGCCTGGTGATCGAGGGCCTGCAGCGGCTGATGAAGGGCCGCACGGTCATCATGATCGCCCACCGCCTTTCCACCATCCGCGACGCCGACAAGATCATCGTGCTGAAGGACGGCGTGGTGGCCGAGGAAGGCACCAACGACGAGCTGATCGCGCGCGGCGGCGTCTACGCC
>Ga0209048_10002783_pt1 | contig 17199 bp, 20 predicted proteins | sample FrelakmetCRP12CR_FD_187146 | JGI IMG/M metagenome (GOLD analysis project Ga0209048, IMG submission 187146) | Freshwater lake sediment microbial communities from the University of Notre Dame, USA, for methane emissions studies - CRP12 CR (SPAdes)... | ecosystem: Environmental > Aquatic >... | reverse complement strand
CTCGTGCTCGAGCGCGTTCTCGGCGAAGAAGTCGATGACCTTCTGGCCGAGCTCGACCAGCTTCTCGCGGTCCTCGTCGGTCTCGAGCTTCATGAACGGGACGACCACGGTGCCCATCAGGTCGCCGATCTTGAGCGTCCGCTTTCCGCCGACGAGCACCGTCGCGCCCTTGTCCCTGCCGGGCGCGAGCGCGCCGGTCATCACGTTTATGCAGTGCATGCAGCGGACGCAGTCGCGGTTGTCGATCTCGAGCCCGTGCGTGTCGCTGACGGCCACGGTCGACACCGTCGGTGCCGGCGCGAGGTCCTTCGACTCCTTCAGCCGGATCGCCTTGGTGGGGCAGCGCGCGACGACGTCGTTGACGAGCTCGTTCATCCCGTGCTTCGCGAACCACCTGCGCGCGAGCTCCTCGTCGGTGCGGATGTTGTCGCGCCAGGTGCCGATCACCGCCATGTCGGCGCGCTGGATCGAGTTCATGCAGTCGTTCGGGCAGCCCGAGAACTTGAACTTGAACTTGTACGGCAGCGAGGGGCGGTGGATGTCGTCGAGGAAATTGTTGATGACGGTACGGTGCGCCGTCGCCTCGTCGTAGCACGACTGCTCGCAGCGCGCGGCGCCGACGCAGGACATCGACGTGCGCACCGCAGGTCCGGCGCCGCCCAGGTCAAAGCCGAGCTCGTTGATCGCGTCGAAGGCGGGCTGCACGTTCTCGCTGGTCACGCCCTGGAACATGATGTCGCCGGATTGGCCGTGGAACGCGATGAGGCCGGAGCCGTGCCGCTCCCAGATGTCGGCCATCTTGCGCAGGACGTCGGTGTTGTAGTGCATCCCCGCCGGCGGCATCACCCGGAGGGTGTGGAATTCGGCGGCGGCGGGGAACATCGGTTTGTTCTCGGCGTCCTTCGCCTCGGTGAAGCGCGGGATGACGCCGCCGCCGTAGCCGAACACGCCGACCGTGCCGCCTTTCCAGTAGCCCTTGCGCGTCTTGTACGAGTGCTCGAGCTGGCCCATCAGGTCGACGACGTAGTCCTTGTCCTTCGCCAGCCGCTTGAGACCCGTGACGAAGCTCGGCCAGGGGCCGCTCTCGAGCTGGTCGAGCATCGGGGTCGGATACATCTGCTTGGCCATGACTCAATCCTCCTCGCTGAGGCAGCGGAAACCGGTGCCGCCGCGAAGGACGGTGCCGGTCGAGCTTGCTGCGCGTCGGCGCAATTGTCGCGCCGACCGGGGCGGGTGTTTCGACCATTTTGCGGGCACCCGCCATTCCCGCATTGATGTCGGACAAAGGTGCCATAGTAAGGCCCCTTCGCCGCCGCCGGCCATTGCTCGGCCCGGCTATGTTGAATAAGCCGGATGGCGGGGAACCGGAATCACCCAGATGGAGTATCCACCCATAGCCCGCATTGGCTATGGACGCCCGGTACGGGAAATTTGCTCAATAGGGCTCCGGCGCGAATCGCCATCCGGGGACCGGCGCGAATGGCGTCCACCCGCGCCGCGGTCCGGGAAGACCGGCGTCCAGGCAGGGGTTCCACGGCCCGGCGTCTCGCAGGGCGGGTACCATGGCAGGTGCCGCGGTCCGGCTCCCCTCCGACCTGCGCCCGACGAGCTGCGAATGCCGAAGATCACGAGCCTCGCCCGGTTCAAGGTGCCCCTGGGCGGGCAGGAGGTCGAATTGCAGGAAATCGTCCATGACGCGGGCGGGATGCACCTGCTGCGCGTGCGCATCCGGGAGAAGACCCGGTTCACGATCTTCGACGTCGACCCCGTCACCGCAAAGCGATGGGGCGACGCGATGCGGCGCTGGGGCGACGCACAGCCGGCGGACACCGCTCCGTCGGAGGATGGGACCGATTGAACGCCAATGGGGCCCGCCCGCGGGCGGCGCGTACGCGGCCTGGCCGGGCGGAGGGGCCGGGGAGCGCGCCGTGACGGACGACGAAGCGCCGGCGATCGATGTGGTGTTCGGCCTTGCGGGAACGAGCGTTCCGGCCGAGTACGCTTACGGCCTGTGGCACGCCATCACGGAGTGGCTGCCGTGGTTCGACGCGGAGTCGCAGGCGGGAATCCATCGGCTCCGCACCGCGCCTACGGGCTACGGCGTGGCGCTGCTCGCCCATCGCGCCAAGCTGACGCTGCGCGTGCCGCAGCGGCGGCTCGGCGAGACGCTGACGCTGGCGGGGAAGACGCTGACGGTCGACGGTTGCAGCCTTGTCGTCGGGCAGGGGACCGCCCGTGCGTTGCGCCCGTGGGCGACCCTCCATGCCGTGCACGTGGCCGCAGGCGCAGCGGGCGAGGCGGCGTTCCAGCAGGAGGTCGCGCAGTGGCTGAGCGCGCGGGGTGTTGCTTGCGAATTCATCACGGGCCGACGGCGTACAGTGACGGCGGGGGAGCGCGAGATCGTCGGCTTCAGCGTCGCGCTGCACGGACTTGCGCCCGCCGCGTCGCTGCGGATGCAGTGCGAGGGCATGGGCGACGACCGGGCGCTGGGGTGCGGGATTTTCGTGCCGCACAAGTCGATTGCCGCGGTGGCCTGAAGCGGCACGGCCGCGCGATGCCGCCGGCCAGGGGCGAAACGGAGGGAAACGATGGCGTACGTGGTCGGGGGTACGGAGTACGAAACCGATGCCGACGGGTATCTGCTCGAGCCCGAGTACGGCGACGCAATCGTCGAGGCGATCGCCGCGGCGGAAGGCATTGCGCTCACTGACGCGCACTGGGAGGTGGTCCGCTTCCTCCGCGACGACTACCAGGCCAATGGCCATACGCCGAATTTCCGGAATATGCTGAAGGCCTTCCAGGCAATCCGGCCCGCCGCCGACAGCAAGTACCTCTACGATCTCTTTCCGCTGGGTCCGGCGAAGCAGGGCGTGAAGGTCGCCGGGCTGCCGCAGCCCTACGGCAAAGGCGGCTATTGAACGGGGGAGGGCCAACCGCCCGCTGCGGATTCGCCCAGGAGCGATGGGAAGACGAAGATGACCGACGATGGAAACCCGCAGGCCGACGTTACGCTGGACCTGCGGGGATTGAGCTGTCCCGGGCCGCTGGTCGGCGCGAAGAGGCTGATCGACGACATGGCGCCCGGCCAGGTGTTGCTGCTGCTCTCCGACTGCCCCGGGACGCCGGACGATCTGTTCGCGTGGGTGAAGCACACCGACAACCACATCGCCAGGACCGAGCGGCGGCCCGACGGGAGCCACGGCTTCTACATCCGGAAGGGGCGCATCGGCGAGCCGACCGCCAACGTCACGCTCGACCTGCGCGGCGCCGTCTGCCCCGGCCCGATCGTCGAGGCGAAAAAGCTCCTCAACGGCATGCGCGCCGGCGAGATCTTGAAGCTCGTCAGCAACTGCCCCGGGGTCGGCGGTGACGTGACCGACTGGGTCAAGGCCACCGGGCTCCACCTCGTCGCCTCGGAGGAGGTCGGCCCCGGCGAGTTCCAGTTCTACATCGGCAAGTAAGGCCTAAGAGTGCAAGCGGGGTCGGATTCGGCGTTTCGGGGAAGACGGCGTCCGCGACCCCGACGCCGGCCCTGACCCCGTTTCCCGAAGCTCCCCGATGCGAGTCAAGAGCCAATGGTTCAAGTCCGAAACGCCGAAGACGGCGACGGAGATCGCGGGCGCCGCGGCGTTCATCATCTTCCGCATTGCGCAGAACTCGCTGAAGAACATGCGCAACGCGCGCTTCGAATTGCCGCCCGGCCTGGTCTTCTTCGCGTTCCTCGCCGAATTGCTGGCGTTCCTGACGCTCTGCGCGGACCGGATCGCGCACCGGCGCGGCGACGAGGCGTGGCGCACGGAGTTCACGACGGCGGTCGCCAATCGCGTCGGCGCCTACCTCGCCGACAACGAGGCCGAGCTCCTCCGCGCGGAGCCCTCCGACGAGATCAAGCGGCGGTTCGTCGCCCTCGTCAACCTTCGCTCGGCGGACTACTCGGATTGCCGCTGGGGCGACGACGGCCCCGATTATGCGTTCATGCGCTGTCTCGGCCATCGCGTCGCCGAATTGATGGAACGGCACGAGCAGACCTGGGCCGTATCGCAGGTGATCGACAGCGAGGCGCCGGAGGCGGTGGCGATGCTCCAACGGGCGATGGATGGCCTGCTCGACACGACGCCGCGGCAGCCGCGGGGCGGTTCGGCGACCCGGGGCGAATGACGTGACGGGCGCGCTCGCACAGGGCCTTCCGCCGGCGGGCAGCCCGTTCGATCCGGATGACGACGCGGCGTATCGGGAGTGGCGCACGCGCAAGCTCGCCGGGTATCCCGCCGACACGACGGCTCTTCTTTTGACGATCGGCGACCCGCGCGCGCTCACGCCCTCGGAGAAGGGGGCCATCGTCGACCGTTGCCGCCGCGCGAACATGGCGGTCTATGTCTGCGCCGAGCGGAATGCAGCGAGCGACCTGCCGCGCGTGCTGGGCAAGCAGCTCGGCCTCGTGCGGCTCGACCGCAACTACCTCGCCGACGACGATGGCATCTCCAGCGTGACGGTCGCGGGCGAGGCGGGTCGCGGCGAATTCATCCCCTACACGAACCGTCCGATCGGGTGGCACACCGACGGCTATTACAACCCGCCCGAGCGGCGGATCCGGGCGATGCTGCTGCACTGCGTACGACGGGCGCAGCACGGCGGCGCGAACACGCTGCTCGACCACGAGATCGCCTACCTGCGGCTGCGCGACGAGAACCGCGAGTGGGTGCGGGCGCTGATGCGGCCCGACGCCATGACGATCCCCGCGCGCGAGGACGAGAAGGGCATCGCCCGGCCTGCCGAGACCGGGCCGGTCTTCTCGGTCGACCCCGGCACCGGCGCACTGCACATGCGCTATACCGCGCGCACCCGGAGCATCGAATGGAAGAAGGATCCGGCGGTCGCGGCGGCCGCCGCGGCGCTGCGCCGCGTGCTGGACGAAGCGTCGCCGTTCCGGCACCGGATCACGCTCGAGCCGGGAATGGGGATCGTGTGCAACAATGTGCTGCACGAGCGCACCGGTTTCACCGATGCTCCGGCGGCGCCGCGGCTCCTCTACCGCGCGCGCTATCACGATCGCGTCGCCGGCAGCTGAGCCGGGCGGCCACCGCCTCCGCACGAAAGTGAGCGATGACGCAATGGGTCTCCCTCTCGCGCGCGGCGCGACTGATAGGCGTCGCCCGCGGCGTGCTGCAGCGCCAGATCCGCGAGGGGCGCCTCGCGACCGCCGACGGCCTGGTCTCGATCGCGAGCCTGGGCGAGCTCTATCCGAATTGGAATGCGGAGGAATCGGGCGCTTTCGAGCGCGTCATGCAGGTCCGGGACGAGGCGTTCGGGCGCCGTGTGCTCGAGCGGCTGCTGCCGAGCCAGGCCGTGCTGACGCAGCGGCTCATGGCGCAGAGCCAGGAGCTCGCAGACGTTCGCCGCCACCTGCAGCGCTATCACCGACTCGTGGTGGAAACGCAGGAGCGGCTCGACGCGCTGGCGGCCGCGGCGCCGGGACTCGAGCTCGTGGAGCTTCGTGCCGCGCTCGAGCAGGGCCTCGCCGAGGTCCTCGCTACGGAACCCGCTGACGAGATCGCCGTCATGGACGACATGCTGAACGTCGTGTCCGCCCACGTCACCGTGCGTCCGAGCGGCAGGGAGTTCTTCGTCGAGGGCCGCGACTCGCTGCTCCAGGCTGGGCTCAAGGCCGGACTGAAGCTCAACTACGGCTGCGGCAACGGCACCTGCGGGCTCTGCAAGGCGCGTGTGGTCGCCGGCGACGTGGTGAAGACGATGCCGTGCGACTATCCGCTGTCCGAGGCGGAGCGGCTGCAGGGCCACACGCTGCTCTGCGCGCATTCCGCGGCGTCGGGCGAGATCGTGATCGAGACCCTGGAGGCGCAGGGGCCGGCGGAGATTCCGGAGCAGGAGGTCGCGGTGCGCGTGCGCAGCATCGTTCCGCTCGCGCCGGATACGTTGTTGCTGCATCTGCAGACGCCGCGGACCCGCCGGCTGCGCTTTCTCGCGGGGCAGAGCGTCACGCTGTTCGGCGGCGCCGGCGACACCGACGCGCAGGGCGTCTATCCCGTTGCGAGTTGTCCCTGCGACGACCGCAACCTGCACTTCCACGTCGGCCGCGACGCGGGCGACCCGTTCGCGCAGCTCCTGTTCGACGGGACCTTGAAGGCGGGGGACACGCTGACGGTGTGGGGGCCGGTCGGCGAGTTCGTGCTGGAGGAAAGCGATCGGCCGCTCGCCTTCATCGCCTGCGATACCGGCTTCGCGCCGATCAAGAGCCTGATCGAGCATGCGATGGCGGTGGACGCGACGGAATCGCTCTCCCTCGACTGGGTGGCGACGCGCCCGGACGGGCACTACCTCGCGAATCAATGCCGCGCCTGGGCGGCGGCGTTCGACCAGTTTCGCTACGAAGCGCAGACCGACGCCGATCCGGCAAAGGGCGCCCGGCGCGCGGTCGACGCGATGGCCGCCGCCTTGCGGCTCGAGGTGACCGACGTGTACGTGGCCGGACCCCCGGCCTTCGTCGAAGCAGCGGTCACGGGATTGGCCGGTGCGGACGTGCCCGCAGCGCGGATCCGTTCGCTGGTCGTGTGACGGCATGGCGACGCGCGAACGCCCGGTCGTGCCGATACTGCCCGCCATGCGCGCGGAGGCGGGCGACTGCGCCGGCTCGGAGCCGTTCGCGCTGATGGTGCTCGGTAACGCCATGGCGCCCGAGTTCGTCGAGGGCGAGATCATCGTCGTCGAGCCGGAAGGCCTGGCGCGGGACGGATCGTTCGTCGTCGCGCAGGTCAAGGGCGAGTGGACGCTGCGCCAGCTCGTCCGCAGCGGGGAATGCTGGCAGTTGCGCGCGGTCAATCCGGCGTATGCGGCGCAGGAGCTCCCGGATCTCGCACCGGTCCGCGGCGTCGTGATCCAGAAGAGCAGGCCGGGACGCCGGCGGACGATCAAGCGCTACGTGGACTGAGCTCCACCGGCGGCGAAGGAGAGCGCAGTGCCGTATTTCGTCTATCGGGTCTTTCCGTTTCGCCGTCTCGAAAAGGTGGACGAGGCGGCTGCGTTCGGCCAGGCCTCGACGCTGGCGAAGGCGCTGCGCGCGGATCCGGACAAACCCGCCGATTGCGCGATCCGGGTGATCTTCGCCGCGAGCGAGCACGAGGCCGAGGAGCTCCTGTCGCAGGGCCGCGAGCGGGCGCCGGGCCTTGCCGATGACGAATAGGATCTCGCGCACATTCATGACCGCCGCTGCCGATGGATGAAGCGCGCTCTCGAGCGACACGCCGTGCCGCCGACACGCTGCCCGGTGTCTCCGTGACGGTGCGGCCGGAGAGGTGCGGCGCGCTCGCAGCCGCCGTGCAGGCGAACTGCCACATCAGCGACGCACGCCACGCGCGGGACATGACCTTGTGCACGTACCTGCTCGAGATGCGCGAGTTCTTCCGCTGGGAGCGCGGGCTCCTGCTGTCGGCGCCGCTGCCGCGCGCCGCGGTCGGCGCATGGTTGTCCGACCGCGAAGCGCTCTGGGCCGGCGTCGAAGACGACGAGTACCAGCGGTTGCCGCTGGGCGATTCTCTCGTCGACCCGTTCGACACGGATACGCTCAACCGCGAACTGGTGCCGCACGACCTCGTGTATGGCGCGGGGGTCGGCCGCTTCGGGAAGCCCCAGTTCTTCCTGGGCGCGCTCGAGCGCGAGGAGTGGCGGGACGGCGCGCGCATTCTCGTAACCCGCCGCGAATACGCCCGCGACCTCTCGCCCGCGCCTGCGGCGCTGCGCGACGACACGATCTACGTGCGCCTCGAATCGCTGGAGCGGGTGCTCTGGGAGCGGGCGGAAGCGTGGAACCGCAAGCGTCCGGACGGCGCGCTGAAGGCCGGGCTCGCCGCCTACGGATTCGATATCAATCCCGATGCCGCGCTGGCCGCGATGGCAGCTGCCGAGGCCGAGACCCTGATCCTGCACGAGCTCGGCGAGCGTGCGGCCGGACGGCTGCTCGGTCCGGCCTGGGAGCGGATGCTCGCCGGCTTCACGCGGCGCCACGCGGAGCTCTTCGCCCGCGCCGCGCGCGACCACCTGGCCGACTGCACGACAACGCTGCCGGCGCTCGTCGAGCGCGACGCAGCGTCATCGCTTCACTTCTGGTTCTCCGGGCTCGACGGGATGCGCCGCGAATTGTTCCCCCGCCTCGTCGCGGCCTACGAGGAGTGGCGCGCCGGCGACCGCGGCCGTGCGCTGTCCGCCGCGATCGCCGACGGCGCCGCGCATTGGCAACATGTGTGTGCGCAAACCCTCGCTCTCCACCATAGCCGTGGCGGCGCCGCGGAGGCCGCCATCGAGGGGCTCGCGGCCGCCGTCGGCAGCCGGCTCTGAAAGCCCCGCTGCGGTGCGGCAATCGCGCGCCGCCAGCCCAGGGACTGGCGCCTCAGGTAGCGTGCACGACTTCGGCCACCAGCGCGCGCGTGCCCAGCAGCGAATTGGCGACCAGGCATTTCTGCTCGGCCTTTTCGAGCAGCGTGCGCGCCTTCGCGGCATCGCCCGCCTGCGGAATCTCGAGCCTCGCATGGGTGGTGTACGCGGTGAACCGGGCGCCGCCGTCGGCGCGATCGAGCACGCCCTCGACCCGGCAGGAGAGCCCTTTCCACTCGAATCGGGACGCCGAGGCCAGCGCGCGGAACGTCAGGACGAAGCAGTCGGCGATCGAGGCGACGAACAGCGTCTCCGGCGACCAGACGTCACCGGGGCCGTCGAACTCCGCCGGCGGGGCCGTCGCGATCTCAGCAAGGCGTGGCGATGTTACGGTGATGCTGCCGGCCGGCTGGCCGACAGCGCTGGCGACGTAGAGGTGAGGGTAGGGGTGCACCAGGCTCTCCACTCACTCATTTCGCGGGACAGGATCCGGTGTCGGAGGGAACCTTGCCGACGAGCAGGAGAAAGCTCGCGAAGGGCCCCATGTTGCCCATGGCCTCCATCATCGGCCCGTCGAATCCCAGGCGCTGGAAGAACATCGCAGCCATCGGGCCGTACTCGCCCTTGCCCATCTCGAGCCAGCGCCCTGTTTCGGCCTTCATCACATAATCGGACCCGCTGTCCGGCTTCGCCGTTTCGGGCGCGCCGCCGTAGACGCACATTGCCTTGCCGTCCTTGAGCGATACGCGCATTTCGACGGTGGGCTTGTCGCCGCAGTCGGACCGGTAGACCTGCATCACCTTGAATCCGCGGCCCTTGTCGTTCTTCACCCAGCCGCTCTCGACCAGCTTGTCGGTGAGCACCGGCTCCTTGTTCCACGCGTCGCACGCGTCCTTGCCCCATTCGCCCGACATCAATACGGGTGCGGCGAGGGCGGGGGCGCCGAAAGCGATCGCGATCAGCGAAATGACCAACGCATTGGGGCGCATCGATTGCCTCCTGGAAGGATTCGAGAAACCGGGCGGCGCCCCCCGCATGCGGACCGCCGTTGCCGCGAAAAACACGGCGGGCACATTTGGGCCCGCCGCGTCGTCGTCTACGTCGTCGCCCGCATCCCCGCGGGACAAGTCAGGTCAGAACCTGCGCGAGTACGCGACGCCGAGCAGGTATTCCTTCATCGCGATCGTCTCGGTCGTCGTCGGTGGCGCGCCGAAGCCGATGAACAGGCTGGGACCGGTGACCGAGTTGCTCGCGGCGTACATGAAGGCGCCCGTGATCTCCGACTCCTTGTCGATGCGGTAACTCGTGCCTACCGAGTACTGGTTCTTCACGACGCCCGGCGCGAGGATGTTGAACGTCACGTCCTGCGGCTCGATCGGGTTTTCGCTGTGGTTGTAGCCGGCGCGCAGCGTCCACCTGTCGTCCGCCATGTACTGCACGCCCAGCTTCCACACGTTGATCGGCTGCCAGCCGAACCCGGCGCCACTGTTGCCGCCGAGGCAGTTGGCAACCACACCCTGTGCGCAATAGCCGATCAGCGAACTGCGATTGTTCACTGATGCCACGTCGTCGTAGTAGATCCGTTCGAAATCGAGAGCGATCAGCCACTGGTTGGTGGGGCGCACCGAGACGCCGACGGTGAAGCTCGATGGGATGTCGAAGCCCCCCTGCTCGGCGAACAGCCCCTTGTATTGGTCGAAATTGCCCATGCCGATCTTGCTCGCGTACGAGGCGCCTACGGCGAACTGGTCGTTGAACTGGCCCATGTAGCCGACGCGCACGCCCACGCCCCAGGAGTCGCTGTAGCCGTTGTTGGTGAGGTTGGTCGGGCTGGTCGAAAAGGGTGCGAATGCCTGCAGACCGTCCGCCTTGAACCGCTGGTACGCGATGACCGGCGCGATGCCGACCGAATGTCCCTTGGTGAACTGCCAGGATGCGTACGGCGCGATCATCAGCTGCGACAAGTCGACGCCGAGGTTGCCGCTGCCGCACAGCAGGTTATAAGGGCCGACGGGTCCGCCCCGGAACTGGCTGCACGCGCTCTGGTTGGAAATCTGCCCGCCAGGATAGTCGGTGTTCATCCCGCCGTTGCCATATACGGTGACGCCGAACGCGAGTTCCGGGCTGTATTTCCAGTTGACGCCCACCTCCGGAATGAAGAAGTTGGTGCTGCCGCTGTCCACGTAGCCGTCCATGTTGAACTGCGGACCCGAGCCCGTACGCGACGAATTGCGCTTGGGCGAGAACCACGCGACGCCCAATTGCCACTCGTTGCCGAGGAAACTCATTGCGCCGGGATTGACGGCGCCGCCGAAGGGCTCCTGCGCGACGGCTGCCGCCGCGCCGCCCATCCCGATCGACTTCAGGCCGTAGCCGTTGGCGAAATAGCCGTCGGTCGCCTGCGCGAGTGGCGCGGCGAGGCCGGCGGCCGCGATGGCCAGGCAGACGGCCGTAAGCTTTGCTCGTTTCATGTCATTCCCCTGGTGGTGGATTGAGATTCGGTGCACGAAGCCTGGCGGGATCCGCGCCGGTCAGATGAACAGGCTGACGTCGGCGTCCTTCGCCATCGGCAGGAACGTTGCGGCGCCGACGTAGTCGCTGACCTCCGGGATGAACTCGTCGCGCTTGTATCCGAAGAGATCGACGGTCATCTGGCAGCCGATCAGCTTGACTCCGGCTTCGACGCAAAGGTCGCGCAGCGTGGCGATCTCGGCGACTCCGTTGTTCCTGATCGTCTTCTTCATCATCGTCGTGGCGAAGGCCTCGAAGCCGGGGATCACCGCCTGCATCGCGTTCGGGATGTTCCAGCGGATCGACCTGAACCAATCGGGCCCGAACGGCATCTTCATCGGCATGGCGGGATTGCCGAGCGGGCTGACCTGCAGGCCGGAGAGGTCCTTCTTCAGGAGCTCCAACCCGTAGAACGTGAAGAAGACCGAGACGTCCCAGCCGAGCGCCGCCGCGGTCGACGAAAGGATGAACGGCGGGTACGCCCAGTCGAGCGTGCCCTTGGTGGCGATGATCGTCATCGACGGCGTCTTCGCTGCCTTGAGCTCCGCCAGCTTTGCCGCGAGCCGTTGCTCGAGCAGCGCGTCGACGCGCTCGCGGATCACGCGGTCGAGCGCGGGGTCGATCGCGACACCCGGCATCTTTTCGGTCATCGTTTCCATGGGGAATCCTTTGCGTCAGGGGGATTCGGGGCGGGTACGCACGGCGCGGCTACTTCTTCTTCAGGTAGAAGACGTAGGTCTTGTTTTCCTCGGCCGAGGACAGCAGGGGATTGCCCGTCTGGTTCGCGAACGCCTGCATGTCCTTGATCGAGCCCGGGTCGGTCGCGACGACCTTCAGCACCTGGCCGGAGGTGAGCTCGTTCAACGTCTTCTTGGTCTTGAGAATCGGCAGCGGGCACGACAGCCCGCGCGCATCGAGTTCCTTGTCGAAATCCACGATTCTGGCCTCCGCAGTTCGGTTGGCCGCGCCGGCGCGGCGTTCGCACGGCCACCCCGCTCCAAAAAAACTGCCGTGGGCGCCGCCGCTCCAATTATGCGCTGCGCCCGCGCGCCATCATTGCCGTGGGTCAAGACCCCAGCAAGGACCCCCCGGCGCGGAGCCCCGATCCTGCGTACCGTGCGCGGGGACCCCACATTAGGCGAATGCCGGTCCTTCCCCGTCTATAACCGCTATGGGTAATGACCCTCCTACCCGTATGGGGGAGGCTGGAGGCCGACGGATGCGTCCCGAGCGCCATTCCGGCGCCTTTCAGGGGGGCGACCCCAAGGGGGCTCATCCGGCCCGCCGCTTGCGGTCCATCAGCTGCAGGATCATCGGCGTCAGGATGAGCTGCATCGCGAGGCTCATCTTGCCGCCCGGCACGACGATGATGTTCGGCCGCGACATGTAGGAGTCGTGGAGCATCGACAGCAGGTAGAGGAAGTCGATGCCCTGCGGCTTGGCGAAGCGGATCACGACCATGCTCTCGTCGACCGTCGGGATGTCCTTCGCGATGAAGGGGTTCGACGTGTCGACCATCGGCACGCGCTGGAAGTTGATGTGCGTCTGCGAGAACTGCGGGCAGATGTAGGTCACGTAGTCGGGCATTCGGCGCAGGATCGTGTCGACCACCGCCTCCTGCGAATAGCCGCGCAGCGTCCGGTCGCGGTGCAGCTTCTGGATCCATTCGAGGTTGATTATCGGGACGACGCCGATCAGGAGGTCGGCATGCGGGCCGATGTTGACCTGCTCCGTCATGGCCGCACCGTGCAGGCCCTCGTAGAAGAGCAGGTCGGTGCCCGGCGGGATGTCGGTCCAGGGCGTGAAGGTGCCGGGTTCCTGCTTGTACGGCGCCGCCTCCTGCGCGTCATGCAGGTACTTGCGGATCTTCCCCGTGCCGGTCTCGCCGTAGGTGCGGAACAGCGCCTCGAGCTCCGCGAGCAGATTGGCCTCGGGACCGAAGTGGCTGAAATGCGCGTTTCCCGCGGCCGCGGCCTCCGCCATCTTGGCCTTCATCTCCTTGCGGTCGTACCGATGGAACGAATCGCCCTCGACGATCGCCGCGGCGATCCCCTCGCGCCGGAAGATGTGCTCGAAGGTGCGGGTGACGGTCGTCGTGCCGGCGCCCGACGAGCCGGTGATCGCGACCACGGGATGTCGCCTCGACATGGCTCTTCCTTGCTCGGTCAGTTGGAAACGGGGTTGGCGCCGAACAGGGAGCGCTCGTTGAACAGCGGCGACGTGAACGCGACATCGCCGTGGTCGAATTCCGCGTGATACCGGACGATCCGCTCGACCTCGAGCGCCGACCCGAGGATCAGCGGGACGCGCTGGTGCAGGGTTTCGGGGACGATCTCGAGGATGCGCTGGCGGCCCGTGGACGCCTTCCCGCCCGCCTGCTCGATCAGCATCGCCATCGGACTCGCCTCGTAGAGGAGCCGCAGCCGCCCCGGCTTGGCCGGGTCCTTGGTGTCCTTCGGGTACATGAACAGCCCGCCGCGCATCAGGATCCGGTGCACTTCGGCGACGAGGGAGGCGATCCAGCGCATGTTGAAGTCCTTGCCGCGGGGGCCGCTCCTGCCGGCGATGCACTCGTCGACATAGCGGCGGACGGGCGGCTCCCAGAAGCGTTGGTTCGAAGCGTTGACCGCGAATTCCTGCGTATCCTCGGCAAGCCGGAGATTCGGGTGGGTCAGGATGTAGGCGCCGATCTCCGGGTCGAGCGTGAAGCCGTGAACGCCGGTGCCCAGCGTCAGCACGATCATCGCTGCAGGGCCGTACAGCGCATAACCCGCGCATACCTGCCGTGTGCCAGGTTGCAGGAAATCCGCGGGTGCCGGGTCGGTGACGCCCTCGGGCGTGCACAGTACCGAAAAGATGGTACCGACGGTCACGTTGACGTCGAGGTTCGACGACCCGTCGAGCGGGTCGAACACCAGCAGATAGCGCCCGCGCGGATACTGCGGCGGAATGCGGTACGGGCCGTCCATCTCCTCGGACACCATGCCGGCGAGGTAGCCGCCCCACTCGCAGCTCTTCAGCATGATGTCGTTGGCGATCAGGTCGAGCGGCTTCTGGTCCTCGCCCTGCACGTTTACGCTGCCCGCGGAACCGTGCGCGCCGGCGAGGGCGCCGCGCGCGACCGCGCTCGCGATGTACTTGCACGCGGTCTGGATGTCGTTGACGAGCGCGATCAGCTCCGCGCCACCCTCGAGCCTGCGCTGTTCCTCGATGATGAATTTCGACAGCGTCGTGCGGCCGTGCAGCATGCGCTAGTCCCCCTGAAAGACGCGGCTCGCGCGGATGTCCCCGGCCGCGATCGTCTGCAACGCCTCGCGCGTCACCGGGGTCGCCAGGGCGAACAGCCGGTTTGCCTGCCGCAGTCGCGCGCGGTCGAGGGCGTTCCGAATCGAGCGGGCATTGGCGAAATTCGGCTGCACGCGGCGCTTCGCGATGTACTCGCGCAGCGCTGCTTCGGCGCCGGCGTCGAGCCGGTAGTCTAGCTTCGCGAGCATCAGCGCCGCGATTTCGTAGAGCTCGGCTTCCGAGTAGTCGGGAAAGTCGATGTGGTGCGCGATCCGCGACGCCATGCCCGGATTGCTGCGAAAGAACGTTTCCATCCGGTCCTTGTAGCCGGCGAGGATCACGACGAGGTCGTCGCGGCTGTTCTCCATCACCTGCAGCAGTATCTCGATCGCTTCCTGCCCGTAGTCGCGCTCGTTCTCGGGACGATAGAGGTAGTACGCCTCGTCGATGAACAGCACGCCGCCCATCGCGCGCTTCAGCACTTCCTTCGTCTTCGGCGCCGTGTGGCCGATGTACTGGCCGACGAGATCGTCGCGGGTCACGGATACGAGGTGCCCTTTGCGCACGTAGCCGAGCCGGTGCAGGATCTCCGCCATGCGCATCGCGACGGTCGTCTTGCCCGTGCCGGGGTTGCCGGTGAAGCTCATGTGCAGCGACGGCGGCGCGCCCGTGAGGCCGAGCGCCGCGCGCGCCTTCGACACGACGAGGTACGCGGCGATGTCGCGGATCCGCTCCTTGACCGGCTTCAAGCCCACGAGCTCGCGATCGAGGTTTTCGAGGACGTCCTGCACGTTGGCCTCGCGCAGCAGCGCCTGCAGATCGACGTTCGCGGGGACTTCGTCGTTCATCGCCGGACCCTTCCGGACTGCGCCGTGATCCCGTTCACCGCCCGTCGCTCCCACCGCGATCGGCGGCGGCACGGCTCTCGATGGTGTAGCGGACGCTGCGTCCGGCGGTCTCCTGGCGGATGACGCGGAAGCCGGGTTCGACCTGCGGGCGGTTGACGATGAACGACAGCCGCGTCGACTCCCAGCCCTGCGTCGCATCGAGCGCGTTGACCTTGATGTAATGGTCGGGGAAGGCCTTGCGGCAGGCATTGACCTCCATCAGGACGCCGGCCGCGTCCTTCAGATCGAACATCGGCATGCCCCACATCTCCCAGTAGACGTCGCGGGGATGCGGCAGGTCGGTGTGCTCCACGGCGAGCGCCCAGCCCTGCCGCAGCGCATACTCGATTTGCGCCGAGATCTCCGCGTCGGTCAGGTCGGGCAGGAACGAAAAGGTGCCTTGGGTAACGCGCATGGTGTCCTCGTTCATCTCGGTTCAGGTGGCCGTCGGCGTGGCGACGTAGTCGGGCGTGTCGGTCGACGCATAGTTGAACGAGACGTCCCTCCACGTGTCGAGCGCCTGCTTCAGCGGCAGACAGCCGCGCGCGGCGTCGGTGAGGACCTGCGGCCCTTCGCTGACGATGTCGCGGCCCTCGTTACGGGCCTTCACCATCGCTTCCAGCGCGACGCGGTTCGCCGTCGCGCCGGCCTGGATCCCCGCCGGGTGGCCGATCGTGCCGCCGCCGAACTGCAGCACGCAATCGTCGCCGAAGAGGTCGAGGAGCTGGTGCATCTGCCCCGCGTGGATCCCGCCCGAGGCGACCGGCATGACCTTGCGCAGGTTCGCCCACGGCTGCTCGAAGAAGAGGCCGCGCGCGAGGTCGACCGCATTTCTCTCCTCGCGGCAGATGTTGTAGAAGCCCTGCACGGTCAGCGGATCGCCCTCGAGCTTGCCGACCGCCGTGCCCGCGTGGATGTGGTCGACGCCGGCCATCCGCATCCACTTGGCGATCACGCGGAACGAGACGCCGTGGTTCTTCTGCCGCGTGTAAGTGGAGTGCCCGGCCCGGTGCAGGTGCAGGATCATGTCGTGCCTGCGCGCCCATTTCGCCATCGACTGGATTGCGGTGTAGCCGATCACCAGATCGATCATCACGATCACCGAGCCCAGCTCGTGCGCGAACTCGGCGCGCTCGTACATGTCCTCCATGGTCGCGGCGGTGACGTTGAGGTAGGTACCCTTGACCTCGCCCGTCGCGGCGGACGCCTTGGCCACGGCCTCCATGCAGTACAGGAAACGCTCGCGCCAGTGCATGAACGGCTGCGAGTTGATGTTCTCGTCGTCCTTCAGGAAGTCGAGGCCGCCTTTCAGGCCTTCGTAGACGACGCGCCCGTAATTCTTGCCCGACAGGCCGAGCTTCGGCTTCACCGTTGCGCCGAGCAGCGGCCGGCCGAACTTGTCGAGCCGCTCGCGCTCGACGACGATCCCGGTCGGCGGCCCCTGGAAGGTCTTGAGGTACGCGACGGGGATCCGCATGTCCTCGAGCCGCAGCGCCTTCAACGGCTTGAAGCCGAAGACGTTGCCGATGATGGACGCGGTGAGGTTCGCGATCGAGCCTTCCTCGAACAGCGCGAGGTCGTAGGCGATGTAGGCGAAGTACTGCTGCTCGGAACTCGTGCCGGGGCCGGTGTTCGGCACCGGGTCGACGCGATACGCCTTGGCGCGATAGTTGTCGCACGCGGTCAGCCGGTCGGTCCAGACAACCGTCCAGGTCGCCGTCGACGATTCCCCGGCCACCGCCGCGGCCGCCTCGTCCGGCTCGACGCCCTCCTGCGGCGTGATCCGGAACAGCGCGATGAGGTCGGTGTCGGCCGGCTCGTAATCGGGCCGCCAGTAGCCCATGTCCTTGTACTTCATCACGCCAGCCTTGTAGCGTTCCTTGCCGGTCAGCGCGGCCTTGCTCGCGGTGTCGTTCATGGTAGGTCCCCTCGGTGCGTGGGCATTGCCATCGGTGGGCTCATCCTAGCGGTCGGCATTGACAAGCAAAAGTTAATTGTTTTAACTCTTGTCATAAGTATTCACTTAAGTTTAAGGTCGAGGTCACCATGCGCGGCGTCACGGTCCGGCAGCTGCAGATATTCGTCGCGGCGGCCGGTCATCTGAGCTTCGCCCGCACGTCGGAGCAGCTGC
>Ga0209048_10002782_pt1 | contig 17199 bp, 13 predicted proteins | sample FrelakmetCRP12CR_FD_187146 | JGI IMG/M metagenome (GOLD analysis project Ga0209048, IMG submission 187146) | Freshwater lake sediment microbial communities from the University of Notre Dame, USA, for methane emissions studies - CRP12 CR (SPAdes)... | ecosystem: Environmental > Aquatic >... | reverse complement strand
AGCGGCCGGCGTCATCATCGACATCATGTCAGCCATTTCGTTTCTCCTGTCTGAGTTGCTGTAACTGTTATGGTGCTTCTGCTTCGGTGCAAGCGGCGCTGGATCTGCCAATCGGTGCTCAATCGCGACTCCAACCTCTTGACAAATCCACTGCTACCTGCTGCCTGAATTCTAGCCACATTTTTTTGAAATGCAAGATTTCCGCGCCGATTCCAAGCCTTGCGCGCGCAAGTGTTGCGAATTCGCACACGCGAAAAAGCATCCGATGCGGCGGCTTGCGCAGTGCGCGCGGACCGTCACGGCAGCATCGCTTCGTGCGCGAACAGATCGGCGGCGCGCTCGCGCGGCCGGGCGAGATGCACGTGTTCGCCGTCGACGACGACCTCGCACGCGCGAGGGCGCGAGTTGTAGTTGGAGCTCATCACGAACCCGTACGCGCCGGCGGCGCGCACGGCAAGGAGGTCGCCCGCGGCGAGCGCGAGCTCGCGATCGTGGGCGAGGAAATCACCGCTCTCGCAGACCGGCCCGACAATCTGCCAGCGGCGCGTGGATCCTTCGCGCAGGCGCACCGGGTCGATGGGATGCCAGGCGTCGTACAGCGCCGGGCGGATCAGGTCGTTCATCGCCGCGTCGACGATGGCGAAGTCGTGGGTCCCGCCCGGTTTGAGGTAGGTGACGCGGGTCAGCAGCACGCCGGCCTCGCCGACGAGAAAGCGACCCGGCTCGAACAGCAGCTCGTGCCGGCGCTCGCCTTGAACCCTCCGGACGGCGCGCGCGTAGGCATGCGCGTCGATCGTCGTCTCGTCGCGGTAGCGAATGCCAAGGCCGCCACCCAGGTCGACATGGTGTAGCGCAATCCCGTCGCGCTCGATCCGGTCGACCAGGTCGAACATCTTCTCCGCCGCCTCGACGTACACCGACAGGTCCGTGATCTGGGATCCGATGTGGCAGTCGATCCCCTGCACGTCGATGTGGGCGAGCCCGGCCGCACGCCGATAGAGCGCGGGTGCGTCGGCGAACGGGACGCCGAACTTGGTCTCCTTCAGCCCCGTTGCGATGTAGGGGTGCGTCTTGGGATCGACATCCGGGTTCACCCGGAGCGAAATCGGCGCAACTCTGCCCGCGGCGCCCGCGACCGTGTTGAGCGCTTCGAGCTCGGCTGTCGACTCGACATTGAAGCAGCGAATGCCCGCCAGCAGCGCGGCCTCCATTTCCGTGGCGGTCTTGCCGACGCCCGAAAAGACGATGTTCCGGGGATCGCCGCCGGCGGCGATCACCCGCGCGAGTTCGCCGGCCGAGACGATGTCGAAGCCGCTCCCGAGCCGCGCCAGGATGTTCAGTACCGCGAGGTTGGAGTTCGCCTTGATGGCGTAGCAGACAAGGTGTCGCGTACCGGCGAATGCCGCATCGAACGTGCGGAAACCGGCTTCGAGCGCGGCGCGCGAGTAGACATAGCAGGGTGTGCCGAAGCGCTCGGCGATGGCCGAGAGCGGCACGCCTTCGGCATGCAGCTCGCCGCCCGAACGGAAGAACGCGGTCACGGTCTGGGTTCAGGCGACGGCGGGGTCGGTGCCGAAGTCTGCTCGGAGGACGGTGCGCTGGTAGCCGGTGCCGGGGGCTGCGCCGGTTTGAGCGGGCCCTTGATCCCGCACGCGGCGAGCTGCGTCGCACCGATCGCGAACGCGATCGCGGATGCGAAGGCGACGCGGTGAAAGAACGTCGTGAAATCACGTAACATCGGGCGGGAATCGTAACAGGGAAAGCGGGGAACGGACCACGATTTTTCGCGTGCCTGCCGGACTTGGATCCAATCGCGCAGAAACGCGGGCCGGCCCCGGATTTTCCCGCCTCCATGCGGAGCCACCATGATCACCGACAGCGAATTCATCGCCGCCGCCGACCGCACCCTCGCCGCGATCGGCGCGGCGCTCGACTCGGCGCTGGAAGCCTCCGACGCGGACATCGACTGGAACCTGAACGACGGCATTCTCGAGATCGAATGCGAGGACGGCGGCAAGCTCATCGTGAACCGCCACGTGCCGAACCGCGAGATCTGGGTGGCGGCCCGCTCGGGCGGCTTTCATTTCAAGCCGCGCGACGGCGAGTGGCGCGACACGCGTTCCGGCGACGAGCTCGGCACGGCGCTGGCCGCGCTGATCCGCGCGCAATCCGGATTGCCGGTCGCGCTGCCCGGGCTCCCCGCCCCCGTTCTCTAGGATCCTCTGGAACAACGCTACGCCTCGAGGAGTGCGGTCCAGTCGTCGAGTGCGCGCCGCGCCGCGGCATGGCCCGGGAAGAGCGCCTCGACCTGGCTCCAGAATCGCGGGGAATGGTTGAGCTCGACGAGGTGCGCGACCTCGTGCGCGACGATGTAGACCGCGAGATGGGGCGGCAGGTGAACCAGCCGCCAGTTGAGCCGAATCTCGCCGCGTTGATTGCAGCTTCCCCACTCCGAGCGCGCGTTGGAGAGCTTCATGGTCGGAGGCGCGGGGGTGACGCGCGATGCGAATTCGGCCACGTGCGGCGTCAGCAGGCGCACGGCTTCCTCGCGCAGCCATCCGGCCACGAACGCCGCGACCTGCTGCTCGTCCTGCGCGGCGGGATGGAGCACCGTGAGGTTCAGCAGGTCCGCATTGATTTCCTTCTTCCGCGCCGGATGCACGGAGAGCGCGAGTTCGCGCCCGAGGTAGAGGATAGGCTCGCCCGTCTTCCACTGCCGCGGCAGGACGTTGCGCTGTCGCGCCCGCCACTCGGCGAGCGAACGCAGGATCCAGGGCGCGCGCTCGGTCAACGCTGCTTCGATGTCGCGGATCGATACCCACCGCGGCGCCCGAACGGCGAGGCCGGACAGCCCGATCTGCATGCCGATCGAGCGTCGGCGCACGCGAACGAGCCGGTACTCGACATCCACTCCGCCGAGGACGATGCGCCGCAGCGATCCCTCGTCACCCTCCTCACGGCCGAGACCGCGGCCAAAGATGTCGCGAAGGCGCAGAAGGGCCCTCATCGGGCAGCCGGAACCTTGCTGTCCGGGATGCCGAGCCGGGCGACTTCGGCTTCGATCCAGGACTCGATTTCCCGCATCAATGCCGCGCCTTCCTTGCCGTTCGGCTGGATCGGCCTCCCGAACGAGATCGTGACGGTCCCCGGCCGCTTGCCGAAGGCGCCCTTCGGCCACAGGTAGCCGGCGTTGTGCGCCACGGGCAATATCGGCGCGCCTAGCTCGATGGCGAGGCGCGCACCGCCCGTCTTGTATTTGGCGCGCGTGCCGGCGCGGATGCGCGTGCCTTCAGGATAGATGACGATCCAGAAACCCTGCCGGAAGCGCTCGCGCCCCTGGGCCGCGATCTGGTGCATCGCGTCGGTGCCGGCTTTCCGGTCGATCGTGATGGGCGACGCGAGAGCGAAGCCCCAGCCGAAGAACGGTATCGACAACAGCTCCTTCTTCGCGACGTAGGCAAGCGGCGGGCAGAACCGCGTGAGGGCGAGCGTCTCCCAGGTCGAACTGTGCTTGGACAGGACGATGTGGGGCGTCGTCGGTATGTTCTCGGCACCCACCACGCGGTGCCCGATGCCGCAGATCCAGCGCGCGCCCCAGAGATTGACGCGGCACCACGACGCCGCTATCAGGTACATCGGCACGCGCGGCAGCCAGAACATCAGCAGCATCACGGCCGCGTAGGCTGGCGTGACGATCGTCTGGAAGAGCAGGAAAGCGAGCGACCGGAGCGCCGACATGCCGCGCTCACTCGCCCGCGAGCAGCGCCGACGCGGCGAACGCGAGGTCCGGGAAGATGATGGTGTTCTTGGGGAAATTCCCGTCGCGCAGCGTCTTCTCGCCCTTGCCGGTCAGGACCAGCATCGGCTGCGCGCCGACAGCATCGGCAGCCATGAGGTCGCGCAGCGAGTCGCCGATGCAGGGCACGCCGGTCATGTCGATGCCGAAGCGGACGCCGATGTCCTTGAGCATCGCCGTGTTCGGCTTGCGGCATTCGCACTGTGCGTCGGCGGTGTGCGGGCAGTAGTACAGCGCGTCGATCCGGCCACCGGCCAGCGCCAAGGCGCGGTGCATTTTCTGGTGGATGTCGTTCAGCGTCGCCATGTCGAACAGGCCGCGGCCGATTCCCGATTGGTTGGTCGCCACGACGACCCGAAACCCGGCGTGATTGAGCCGCGCGATCGCCTCCAGGCTGCCCGGAATCGGCCGCCACTCTTCCGGCGACTTGATGAACTGGGTGCTGTCCTGGTTGATCACGCCATCGCGGTCGAGCACGATGAGCTTGACCGGTCGGGTGGGCGCGACGGCTTCGGAGGCTAGCTGGACCATGGCGGGTCGATTCTAGCGGGGACGTCCTTGTGCCGGCCCGGCGGAAGGCTGATGTGCTCCCTCGCGCTGCGCGCGGTCCCTCCGAGAGGGACGTCGCCTTCCTTGGGGCGGCCCGGCGGAAGGCTCATGTCGCCAGCTTCGAAATGTCGGCGACGCGGTTCATCGTCTGCGCCACGCCGCGCAGGAGCGCGAGCCGGTTCGCGCGAATGGCGGGGTCGTCGGCCATCACCAGCACGTCGTCGAAGAACCGGTCGACGGCCGGCCTGGTCGTCGCCAGTGCCAGCAGAGCGCCGGCAAAGTCACCCGCCGCGCAGCGCGCGTCGACGACGGGCTCGAGTTTCTGGAACGCGAGGTAGAGGTCGCGCTCGGCGCCGTCGGTCAGCAGGGAGCGATCGACGACGACGGCCGCTTCGCTCTCGGCCTTGCGCAGGATGTTCACGATCCGCTTGTTCGCGGCGACCAGCGTGTCCGCTTCCGGCAGCTCGCTGAACGCCTTCACCGCCGCCGCCTGCGCGGGCACGAGATCGATCCGCACCGGGCGCTGGCACAGCACCGCCTCGGCCTGGTTGGCCGTATAGCCGGCATCGCGCAGATAGCCGCGCAGCCGCTCGTAGATGAAGTTCTCGAGGTCCTGGTGCACCGGCTTCACGGCCGCCACGTCGGCAAACGAAGCGAACGCTGCGGCCACGAGGTCCGCCAGCGACAACGGCAACCGCTGCTCGACCAGAATGCGAATGAGGCCGATCGCGTGACGGCGTAGGCCGAACGGGTCGCGGTCTCCCGTCGGCACGGCGCCGATGCCGAACATGCCGGCGAGCGTCTCGAGCTTGTCGGCCAAGGCGACGGCCTGCGCGACCGGTCCCGCGGGAAGCGCGTCTCCGGCGAAGCGCGGCCAGTAGTGCTGCTCGATCGCGGCGGCGATCGACGCGGGCTCGCCATCGTGCTCGGCGTAGTACCGGCCCATCAGCCCCTGGAGCTCGGGAAATTCCCCCACCATGTCGGTCGTGAGGTCGGCTTTGGCGAGCTGCGCGGCGCGAACGCTCTGCGCGCGGTCCGCGCCGATCCAATCGGCGATCTCGCCGGAGAGTCGCGCGAGTCGGGACACCCGTTCGAGCTGGCTGCCGAGCTTGTTGTGATAGATGACCGCTGCGAGCTTCGACAGGCGCGGCTCGAGCCGGGTCTTGCGGTCCTGATCGAAGAAGAAGCGCGCGTCCGCGAGCCGCGCCCGCAGCACCCGCTCGTTGCCGCGGATGATCGCATCGGGCTCGATGGTCTCGATGTTGCTGACCACGAGGAAGCGCGGGAGCAGCTTGCCGTCGCTGCCGGCCAGCGCGAAGTACTTCTGGTTCTGCTGCATGGTCAGGATCAGGCACTCCTGCGGCACCGTGAGGAACGCCGGATCGAACGTGCCTGCGTACACGACCGGCCACTCGACGAGCCCCGTCACTTCGTCGAGAAGCGCGTCCGGCATGATGACGGCGGCTCCGGCGGCGGCGTTTCCCAGCGCGGCGGCGATCGCCGCGCGACGCTCGGCAAACCCCGCGATCACCTTGCCCTCGGCCCGCAGGGTCTCCTCGTAGGCATCGGCGGTCGCCACGCCGACACCGTCGTGCGACAGGAACCGGTGGCCGCCGGTGAGGCGATCGGCGCGAAGGCCGAGCGCCGTGACCGGGACCACGTCGGCGCCGTGCAACGCGAGCAGTCGGTGCGCGGGCCGGACGAATTTGACGTCGTTGTAATAGCCGTTGGCACCGGCATAGCTCATGACTTTCGGGATCGGCAGGTTCTCGAGCGTCCTGTCGAGCGCCGCCTGCAGGCCGATCTGCAGCGCGCTTCCCTTGGTGATCGAATGCAGGAAGAGGATGTCGGCCTTGCCGTCGGATTCCCGTGTCAGGCGGTCCGGGCCGTCGACGGCATCCGGCCACCGATCTGCCAGATGGCCGCGGCCGGTCGCAGCGAGCTTCCGCTGCAGCGCGACCGTCGGCTTGCCCGCCGCATCGAACGCGACGGATGCCGGCATCAATTTCTGCGTGACCGGTTCATCGGGCGAGGTTGCCAGCACGTGCGTGATCGACACGGCGAGCCGCCGTGGCGTCGCGTACCGGACGAACGCGCTTGCCGACGTGAGGAAGCCGCGGTCGGTGAGCCCCGCGATGACGCCTTCGGCGAACGCGTCGCCGAGCGACTTCAGCGCCTTCGGCGGCAGCTCCTCGGTGAAGAGCTCGACGACCAGCGTGGCGGCGGTGTTCATTCCCGACCTACCCTGAATTCGTCGGGCAGCATCGGGAAGCCGAGCGCCTCGCGGGAATCGACGTAGGCTTGCGCGACCAGCCGCGAGAGCGTCCGGATCCGGCCGATGTACGCGGCGCGCTCGGTCACCGAGATCGCGCCGCGCGCGTCGAGCAGGTTGAACGTGTGCGCGGCCTTGAGGATCATTTCGTAGCCGGGCAACGCCAGCTTCGCTTCGAGCAGGCGCTTCGCCTCGGACTCGAAGAACGTGAACAGCTCGAAGAGCCTGGGCGCGTTCGCCTGCTCGAAGTTGTAAGTCGACTGCTCGACTTCGTTCTGGTGGTAGACGTCACGGTATGTCAGCTGCCGCTTCGTCCCGTTTTCCGTTCTTTCGGTCCACACGAGGTCGAAAACGTTCTCCTTGCCCTGCAGGTACATCGCGAGGCGCTCGAGGCCGTAGGTGATCTCGCCGGTGATCGGATTGCAGTCGATTCCGCCGACCTGCTGGAAGTACGTGAACTGAGTCACCTCCATGCCGTTCAGCCACACCTCCCAGCCCAGTCCCCACGCGCCGAGCGTCGGGTTCTCCCAGTCGTCTTCGACGAAGCGGATGTCGTTCTTCCTGGGATCGAAGCCGAGCGCGGCAAGCGAGCCCAGGTAGAGCTCGAGGATGTCGGCCGGCGACGGCTTCAGCACCACCTGGTACTGGTAATAGTGCTGCATCCGGTTGGGGTTTTCGCCATACCGGCCATCCTTCGGGCGGCGTGACGGCTGCACGTAGGCGGCGCGCCACGGCTCCGGTCCGAGCGCGCGCAGGAACGTCGCCGTGTGCGACGTGCCGGCCCCGACCTCCATGTCGTAGGGCTGAAGCAACGCACAACCCTGGCGATCCCAGTAGTCCTGGAGTCGGAGAATGACCTGCTGAAAGGTGGGAGGCATCGAAGGGACCGCGGCCGCGTCGCGAAACGGCCATTTTACCGGCATCGTACCGGTGGACGAAGCGCGGCGATGTCAGTCGGCGGCTTTTCCGCTGCGGCGGGCACCAGTGGCCGCGACGGCAAGAACGACGAGGGCAAGCCCGCTGGCGGGCGCTTGGCCCCACAGAACATAGGGGGTCACACCCTGTCGTCCGGCAATCTCGACCTCGAGAACCCCGGTCGTGAACCAGGGCAGTCGCGCGATCTCGCGCCCTTCGTGGCTGATCGCCGACGTGATTCCGGTGTTCGTCGCCCGTAACAGCGGGCGACCGGTCTCGAGCGCACGCATCGCCGAGATCTGGTTGTGCTGTTCGGCGGCGAGCGAGCGTCCGTACCACGCATCGTTGGTGACATTGACGAGCAGCGTCGCGTCCCGTGCCTGCGGCCGGATGTCCGTGCCGAATGCATCCTCGTAGCAGATGTTGACCGCGACCCGCTCGCCGGCAGCGTCGAACGCGGGTGGGTCGGGCTCGCCGCGCGTCTGGCTCGCGAGCGGGATCGCGAGCACCTTGCGCAGGAACCAGCCCACCACCGGCTCCAGCGGAATCGTCTCGCCGAAGGGGACGAGGTGGCGCTTGCGATAGAGCTGCGGCCGTGCGCTCCCGACGCTCACGACGCTGTTGTAATAGCGCAGGTCCTCTCCCGGCGCGAGCGGGGGTTCGACGGTGAACATTCCGACGAGCGCGTCGCCGCCGCGCGCGCTCATCGTGCGCAGCATCTGCTGGATCACGGGTCTCGGGACTTCGTCGGCGAAGACCGGAAACGCGCTCTCCGGCAGCACGACGAGCCGTCCGCGGCTGTTGTCGAGAAGGCGCGTGTACAACTCGAAGGTCGTCCGGCGGAAATCCGGGTCGAATTTGAGCTCCTGCGTGACGTTGCCCTGCACCAGCGAGACCGTGACGGGTGGTCCGGCCGGCGATGTCCACTCGATGCGCGACAGGACGGCGCCGCCGGCGACCACGACTGCGATGGCCCCCGCCAGAATGGCGGCGCGGGCGCGCGCCGCCGTGGCAATGGCGTCGACGATCAGCGCAAGTGCCGAGGCCACGAGCGCGCCGGCGAGCGTGACCAGGAACACGCCGCCGACCGGCGCGAACCCGGCCAACGGATTGGGGAAGGTTCCGGAGAGCGTCGCATAGCCGAACGAGAGCCACGGGAAGCCCGTGAACACGAAACTGCGCGCCCACTCGGCGAGCATCCAGGCGGCGGCGGCGGCAAAGGCTCGTGGCCACGTTCCCTGAGATGTCCATTTCGCGGCGAGCCAACCCGCGGCCGCCGGATAGAGCGAGAGGTACGCGCAGAAACCGGCGGTGGCCACTGCCGCAAGCGGCACCGGCATGCCGCCAAAGGTGTTGAGCGCAATGAACACCCACGACGCGCCGGCGCCGAAGAGGCCCAACCCGAACGCGAAGCCGATCGCGGCAGCGGCACGAGCCGACGCGGCGGCCTGCCACAGCACGACGAGCAGCGACAGCGTGACGACCGGCAGCGCCGACAGGCCGAACGGCGCGAAGCCGAATACGGTCGCCGCACCGGCGGCCAGCGCGAACAACAGGGGCAATGCTCCCGCCGACTTCATCCGGCGCTTCGGGGCGCGTGCGCCGAAGCGCGTGCCACGGTCAGCGCTCGCGTGCCGCCGGCGCGGCGCCGGCCGACGCACCGCTCACCGCCGGCTCCACTTGCAGCATGTACAGCCTGCGGCTGTCGGCGCGCACCACGCGGAAGCGAAGATCGCCGATCGTCGCCGTCTCGCCGCGCTTGGGCAGCCGGCCGAACGCCTGCAGCACGAGGCCGCCGACAGTGTCGAACTCGTCGTCCGCGAAATCGCTGCCGAAGTGTGCGTTGAAGTCGGCGATCTCGGTCTGCGCCTTGACGCGATGGCGGCCGTTCGCTTCGGCGACGATGTTGTCCTCGCTCTCGTCGAAGTCGTACTCGTCCTCGATGTCGCCGACGATCTGTTCCAGGACGTCCTCGATCGTGACCAGCCCCGACACGCCGCCGTATTCGTCGACGACGATCGCGATGTGATTGCGATTGGCGCGGAAGTCGCGCAGCAGGACATTCAACCGCTTCGATTCGGGTACGAAGACGGCCGGCCGCAGCGTATCGCGCAGGTCGAAGCTTTCCGGGTTCCGGAAGTAGTTGAGGAGCTCCTTGGCGAGCAGGATGCCGACGACGTCATCCTTGTTCTCGCCGATCACCGGGAACCGGGAGTGCTTCGTTTCGAGCACGAGCGGAAGGAACTCGGCCGGATTGTCGTCGATCGATACGACGTCCATCTGCGCGCGCGGAACCATGATGTCGCGCACCGACATCTCGGACACCTGCAACACGCCCTCGATCATCGACAGCGCATCGGCGTCGAGCAGCTTGTGCTCGAAGGCGCCGTGCAGCAGCTCGAGGAGCTCGTCGCGGTCCTCGGGCTCGCGCGTGAGGAATGCGGACAGCCGTTCGAGGAGCGTCGGTTTGTCGGGTCTGGCGCTTCGTTCGTCGTTCATGGCTGATGGCGCGCGATGACGGAAGGGGCATAGGGGTCGGGCACACCCAGCGCGGCGAGGATCGCGCTCTCGCGGGCTTCCATCCTGCGTGCCGCCCGATCGTTGTCGTGGTCGTAGCCTTGCAGGTGCAGGATGCCATGGACGACCAGGTGCGCGCAGTGGTCGGCCACCGTCTTGCGCTGCGCCCGGGCTTCCTGCCGCAGCACCGGCGTGCATACCACGACATCGCCGGATACCGACTTCGCTCGATCGTACACGAACGCGAGCACATTGGTCGCGTACGCCTTGCCGCGGTAATGCGCGTTCAACGTCTGCCCTTCGCGTCTGCCGACGAAGCGCAAGGTCACGATGGCGTCGCGTTCCGCGGCCGCGCGCACCCAGCGGCGCAGCGTCGCGGGCAGCGGGAGGGTCTTCGAGGCGACCGCATACTGGACGGCGAGCGCGACGCGCGGCTTGGCACGCTTCATGCGCTTTCGCTGCCTTTCCGATTCTCGAGGTCACGCTCGTACGCGCCGATGATCTTCTGCACCAGTGGGTGCCGGACGACGTCGGCACTGGTGAAGCGCGTGAAGGCGATGCCGCGGACGCCTGCCAGGATACGGTTGGCCTCGACGAGGCCGCTCTTCTGGCCGCGCGCAAGGTCGATCTGCGTCACGTCACCGGTGATGACGGATTTTGTGCCAAAGCCGATTCGCGTGAGGAACATCTTCATCTGCTCGGGGGTCGTGTTCTGCGCCTCGTCGAGAATGATGAACGAGTGGTTGAGCGTGCGGCCGCGCATGTACGCGAGCGGTGCGATCTCGATCGTTCCGCGCTCGAAGAGCTTGCCGGTCTTGTCGAACCCCATCAGGTCGTACAGTGCGTCGTAGAGCGGGCGCAGATACGGGTCGACCTTCTGCGCGAGGTCACCGGGCAGAAAGCCAAGGCGTTCGCCGGCTTCGACCGCCGGTCGGACCAGCACCAGCCGCTTGACCAGGTCGCGCTCCAGCGCATCGACGGCGCACGCGACCGCGAGATAGGTCTTCCCGGTGCCCGCCGGGCCGATGCCGAACGTGATGTCGTGCTCCTGGATGTGCTTCAGGTACAGCGTCTGGTTGGGCGTCCGTCCGTGCAGGTCGGCGCGACGCGTGCGCAACCGCGTGCCCTCTTCGTCGCCGGCCGCGACCGCCGGACCGGTGCGTGGCGTCGTCGTCAGTTCGATCAACCCGAGCTGGATGTCATCGACCGACAATGGCTTCTCGGCGAGCGCATAGAAGCGGCGGAGGACCTCCGCCGCCAGCCGGGTCTGCGGCGGGGCGCCGGTCAGCGTGAACGTGCCACCGCGGTGGGCGATCGCCACGTCGAGCGCTGCCTCGATCTGCCGCAGGTTGCCGTCGAGCGGCCCGCACAGGTTGCCGAGCGCACGGTTGTCGAGCGGGGTCAGCGCGAATTCTTCCCGGTCACGTCGGTTCGTCATGCCGCTGTCGCCTCCCGCGGTTCGAGTCGGCACCGGACCTCCCCGGCTGGGGCCGCCATGTGGCTCACAGGGATGCCCTTGGCACTGCGCGCCGTCCCTTCGGCACTCATACGCCCTGCCGCACGATCGGCGCCTTCAGTGCCTCGTCGAGCATGGCCGTCATTTCGGCAATGTGGGCGCTCGCCTCGGGCGAATAGCTGCCCCTCGCCTTTGCCGCGACAAGCTCGGTGCGCAGCGTTCGCGCCTCGACACGGAACAAGGCGCGCGCGTCGGCCGGCATCGATCCCGACGGCCGCAGCAGCGCCGCGGCAAGCCTGTTCGCGTGCTCGCGCTGCAGGTTCCGGCGCAGAAGCGGTATGTCCTTGCCCGATTTCAGCTCGCTCCAGATCGACCGATGGAGCGTGCCGTAGAGCTCGGAGAGCCGCAGCGCCCCCCTGGGCTCGACCGTCTTCGACTCGTTGTTGAGCAGCCGCTGCGCAACGGTGTCGCTCAACAACGGATCGAGCGCCAGCCGCTGCAGCGCGAGCACCTGCTGATCGATCGCGATATCGGGCGTAGGCGCCGGATTGCCAAGTTCCCGGTTGTTCGCGATATCGAAGTAGCTGATGCTCGCCCGACGCAGCAATTCCGGCGGGAAACTGAAGCTGTCGGCCCCGAACACTTCGCCGGCAAGCATCGCCAGGGCGGCACGCTGCTTCGCGATGGGCACCGGGTTCATCGGGATCCGCCCGCTCCCCGCGTGGTCGCGCAGCAGCGTCAGGCCACCGATGTACTTGGTTGCGTGCTGTACCGCCTGTCGCGCTTCGGCAAGGCCACGGGTCAGGTTGCGCCGAAGAACGGCGTAGCTCTCCCCATCCTTGAGCTGCCGCTTCTCCGTCCGCTCCCAAAGCTCGCGGACCAGAAGGAGCCGACGCTGCGCGAAGCCGAGGGGATCGTCGCCCAGGTCGAACGTGTTCGAGTCCGGGTCGAGACCGCTGTAGAACAACGCGTCGTCCATCGCGAAAGCCAGCGTGCGCTCGGTCGAGCGCGAAGCGATGCGTGCCAGCTCCTCGGATTCGTGGTCCGGCGTGATCGGCTTGTATCCATACTCGATCGCCCAATAATCGTAAGGCCCCAGCGTCTGCATCTGGTACGCGCCCTGGCGCTCCCCCTGGACCGCCAGGTTCCAAGGGTTGTATTCCATGACCGAGCCGGCGATCCCGTTCTCGCGCGTGAAGTCCGGATTCGAAAGCTGGGCCTGCGTGAAAACCGTCGATGCGCGGAAGTTGTGGGTGAGGCCAAGCGTGTGGCCTGCTTCGTGCATCGCGACGTCCTTGAGGTAGGCGTAGACGAAACGCTCGACGTCCGGGCTGTCAGGCTCGAGCTCGCCGCGCGCCTCCAGCAGGTCGAGGGCAAAACCGGCCTCGATCGCCGCCTCTGAGTCGTAGCTGCAATACCCTCGTTCCGTCAGCGTCATCGGGGCCGGATTGGCCGGCAGCTGTTCGACGCGCAGCGCGCGGACCGCGCGCACCGAGTTGGCGTCGAAGCCGATGTCGGCGTCGAGGATCTCGCCGGTTCGCGGGTCGACCGTCGTGGGACCGATCGCCCCGAAGGCCGAGCGTGCGACCGTCATCCATCGCACCGACGCACGTCGCACGTCGCCCACGTCCCAATCGGCGTCGTCCGGCTCGACCTCGACCCGTATCGCGTCCTTGAAGCCGATCCGTTCGAAGGCCTTGTTCCACTCGAGAATGCCCTCGCGGATGGGTGACCGGTACGGCTCCGGAATCGTGCGCTCGAGCCAGAAGACGATCGGCTGTCTCGGCTCCGAAAGCGGGGCCGACGGATCCTTCTTCTCGAGGCGCCAGCGATTCACGTAGCGAACGATCGGCAGGCGCCGGAGGTCGGCGCTGAAATCGAAGCGGTCCGTCCAGAAATACCCGATGCGCTCGTCGGCCGCGCGGGGACGCATCGGCTCATCGGGGAGCTTCGCCAGGCTGTAGTGGAAGCCAAGGAACATGCTGCGGATGTCCGGCAGCGTCGATGGTGGCTCCGTCGGCGGTGGCGCTCCCGGCGGGGGGTTCGACGGTGGCACGACGACCCGCGCCAACGCATAGTGCGCGCTGACCGCGAACGTGACGAGATCGGTCGCGGCGCGGACCTTTCCGAATGCCGTGTTGCGCGCGTCGAACGAATACGATTGCCGGTACGTCCGTTCTAGCACGGCCGTCGCCCCCGGGATGTCCGCGAACAGCAAGGCGTTGGCCTCGATCAGCACGGATTTGCGGTCCGGGTGGGGCTGCGATACGACCGCGGCGCTCGCGAGCAGGCTGTCCGAGAATCCCTGCGCGACGGCGCGGGCTTCCGGGGTTCCCGGTCGTGCCGAATATTTGACGTTCTTCGCGAGCAGCTGGACGGTGTTGCCGATCTTCCGGAAAGCGACGACCTGCTCCGGCGCGAACGGACTTCCTGCCATCATTCCGCCGAAGATCCGGTTTTCGCCGATGCCCTGACTCAGATTTGCCTGGAAGAACAGAAGCTCGCCGAACTGGTCCGGCGCGATCTCGATCCAGACCTTGTCGTCCTTCTGCCAGAGCCGGAAGAGCCCCGGCATTTCCTTCGCGTCCTTGATCACCTCGGAGAACGGCCGCGGCTGCCCGGGTTGGGCCGCGGCCGCGGGCTGTGGCGCCGCCGGCGTCGTGGCCGACGAGGGTGTGGCGGGCCCGCTCGCAGCCGACGCGACAACGGCCTTCGACGGCTCACCCGGCGCGGCAGGCGCGGACGCGCAGCCGGACAGCGCCGACATGGCGGCGGCAAGCGCGAACGCGGTGACGCGCCACCGGCGCGGCGAAGCCTGAAGGACGATCGAAAGCAACGCCGGGAGGCTTCGATCAGATGGAATGATTCGCATGTGGGCAATGCAGTGAGCGTGGGAAATTGCGTCTGCGGCCGGCGATGCCGGGCTAGGCGCGGGCGAGCTCGCCGCGCAGCGAATGCGGCATCGCCATCGTGATCGCGACGTCGACGTACGTTCCGATCCGTTCCGCGTCGCCGGCGAAATTGACGACGCGGTTGTTTTCCGTGCGCGCCTGAAGCTCGTTTGCGTTCTTCACGGCACGACCGGTGACGAGCACGCGCTGCCGGGTGCCGACCATCGCCTCGCTGTAGGCGCGGTATTGCCGGTCGAGGCGCGCCTGCAAGGCTTCGAGACGCGTCTGTTGCGTCAGCGGCGGCACCGGGTCGTCGAGAGTGGCAGCCGGCGTGCCAGGGCGCGGACTGTAGGCAAAGTTGAACGCGCCGTCGAAGTTGATGTCCTCGACGAGTTTCATCGTCTGGGCGAAATCCGCATCCGTCTCGCCGGGGAAGCCGACGATGAAATCCGAGGTCAGCGAGATCCCCGGCCGCTCGACACGGAGCTTCCTGACGATCGACTTGTACTCGAGCGCCGTGTATCCGCGCTTCATCGCGGTCAGCACGCGGTCGGAGCCCGACTGCACCGGGAGATGCAGGTGGGACACGAGCTTGCCGACCTTGCCGTAGGCGGCGATGAGCCGGGGCGTCATCTCCTTCGGATGCGACGTCGTGTAGCGGATGCGCTCGATGCCCGGCATTTCGGCGACGTACTCGATCAACGTCGCGAAGTCGGCGATCTCGCCTTCGGTCCCCATGGGCCCGCGGTAGGCGTTGACGTTCTGCCCCAACAGCGTGATCTCCACCACCCCCTGATCGGCGAGGTCGGCCACTTCGGTCAGCACATCGTCGAACGGCCGCGAGACTTCCTCGCCGCGCGTGTACGGCACGACGCAGAACGTGCAGTACTTGCTGCAGCCTTCCATGATCGACACGAAGGCCGTGGCGCCGTCCACCCGGGGCGGGGGCAGATGATCGAACTTCTCGATGGCGGGAAACGCGATGTCGACCTGTGGTTTTCCGGTCGTGCGCCGGGCGCGGATGAGCGCAGGAAGCCGGTGCAGCGTCTGCGGGCCGAAGACGATGTCGACATAGGGGGCGCGGCCGACGATCGTGGCCCCTTCCTGGCTCGCGACACAGCCGCCGACGCCAATGATGAGGTCCGGCTTGTCCGCCTTCAGCGCACGCACTCGGCCGAGATCGTGGAACACGCGCTCCTGGGCCTTCTCGCGCACCGAGCACGTGTTGAACAGGATGACGTCCGCGTCTTCGGGGCGGTCGGTGAGCGCGAGCCCGTCGGCGGCGGCGAGCACGTCGGCCATCTTGTCCGAGTCGTACTCGTTCATCTGGCAACCGAAGGTGCGGATGTAGAGCTTTTGCGTCACAGAGGGGGCCGCCCGCGAGGGGGAGCGTGGTTCGGCGCCAAGTCGTTGAAAGGGCGCGGATTATAGCAGGGACCCGGGCGCCGCCGCAGCCGCGGCGATGGGCGGTCGACGCGGCCGGCGCAAGCGGTGCGCGAGCGGCGGTAGAATGTCCGGACGCAGGTGTCCGCCGCGAATCCCTTGCGGCGGGTGAAACGGGAATGCGGTGCCGCGCGGATTCACTCCGCGCCAACCCGCGGCTGCCCCCGCAACGGTAAGCGAGTGCGGGCCGCCTCTTACGCCACTGTCGCAACGCTTCGAGCAAAGCGCGCCGACGGGAAGGCGGGCGGTCAAGACTCGCGAGCCCGGAGACCGGCCTGTGCCCGGCCTGGGACGCGCTTCGCGGCCCGGTCCGATGACGAAACGCGATTCGGAGAGCACTGCCACGGTCGCTGGCGGCCGTCTGCCCGCGCGGGCTCGAATGCCCCGCGCCGGTTGCCGCGCCAGCTTCGCTGCGTGTGTCTCTGCGCATCGTGTTTGCACGATGCCGCGCGGGGTTGCGCGGCCGACGCCGAGTGCTCCGATGTCACGTTCTCTTTGCTCTCTCCGACAGGCGCTTCCCGCCGCATCGCTCGCTGTCGCACTGACCATTGCGCCGGCTCTCCTGCGCGCACAGACACCCGGGACGCCGACCCCCGCAAGGCTCGATCCCGTTTCGGTGATTGCCACCCGCGGACTGCAGCCCGCTGCCGACCTGCTGGCCGACGTCACGGTTGTCGAGCGCGACGAGATCGCACGCGCCGGGGTGCAGAGCCTCACCGAACTGTTGCAACGGCAACCGGGCGTCGAGATCGTCCAGAACGGCGGGCCGGGTTCGGTCTCGGGCGTGTTGCTTCGCGGTGCGAATCGCGGACAGACGCTGATCCTGATCGATGGCGTGCGCATCGCTTCCTCATCGGCGGGCGCGACGTCGCTCGAGGCGATCCCGCTCGACGCCATCGACCGGATCGAAATCCTGCGCGGCCCCGCTTCGAGCCTCTACGGTGCGGACGCCATCGGCGGCGTGATTCAGGTCTTCACGCGGCGGGGCACCGGGGAGTTCTCCGCCAACGCAAGTGCCGGCTACGGTACCTACGCGACGTGGAACGCGACCGGTGGCGCGTCGGGCAGCGTGGGGCCGCTCCGGCTTTCCGTGCACGCGGGCGCGAAGAGCAGCGCCGGCTTCAACGCCATCGTTGAGCCCTCGAACTTCAGCTTCAACGACGATCGCGACGGGTACTCGAATCAGGATGTGTCCGCGTACGCCGGACTGCCGTGGGCCGAAGGCCAGGAGCTCACGGCGCAGTACTTCCGCAGCAGGCTCGACGCCCAGTTCGACGGCGGACCGGGCTTCGACGATCGCACCATCACGACGGTCGAGGCGTGGCAGGTGGCAAGCCGCAACCGGCTGACGCCGTTCTGG
>Ga0209048_10002781_pt1 | contig 17202 bp, 16 predicted proteins | sample FrelakmetCRP12CR_FD_187146 | JGI IMG/M metagenome (GOLD analysis project Ga0209048, IMG submission 187146) | Freshwater lake sediment microbial communities from the University of Notre Dame, USA, for methane emissions studies - CRP12 CR (SPAdes)... | ecosystem: Environmental > Aquatic >... | reverse complement strand
TCGATCGGCATAGGCCGTGATCTTCAACACCCATTGGCGCATCGGCTTGCGCACCACATCGAACCCGCCGATTTCACTCTTCCCGTCGATAATTTCTTCATTGGCGAGCACCGTCCCTAGCGCCGGGCACCAGTTCACCGGGACTTCCGCCACGTAGGCCAATCCTCGTTCGAACAGTTTCAAGAAGATCCACTGTGTCCAGCGATAATAATCGGGGTCGATCGTGCTGATCTCTCGGTCCCAGTCGTAGGATAGACCAACCCGTTTCATCTGGCGTTTGAACGTCGCAATGTTCTGGGCTGTCGTGTCTGCCGGATGAATTCCGGTCTTCACCGCATACTGTTCGGCAGGGAGCCCGAACGCGTCCCACCCCATCGGGTGCAGCACATTGAAGCCCCGCATACGCTTATAGCGGGACACGATATCTGTCGCGGTATAGCCTTCGAGATGACCAACGTGGAGACCCGACCCGGAGGGATAGGGAAACATGTCGAGGCAGTAGAATTTCGGCTTGGTCCGGTCATCAACCACACGGAAGGTGCGGTGCTGCTCCCAATAGGCCTGCCACTTCACTTCAAGGGCGTGGTGATCGTAGGTTTTGCTCATGCTGGCAATCAATCACATTTGTCTCGAAAAAGAGGAAGGACTCTAACATAGACCAGCGGGAGCAACAAGAATCGACGCAGGGCGTGGCTGATACAACATGAGCTGGTCTTTTCCGCAAGGACAACGCCCGTATACGCTACCAGGCATTTCCTTGGCGGGTGGATGTGTTCACTCTTGGCACATCCCTTACAAGCATTCACCTCAGTCAGAGCGCAGTTGGAAAAACCCAAGCCATCACGCCACATCCATGAAGTCGTTTTGTCATACAATAGAGACAAGAATCTGTACTGGCCATTGCACGAACGAGCTACGAGACATTCTCCGAAGGAACTTATGGGACTCTACGCCACACAGATTTTCCCCCGCCTGATGGACTGGGTCATGAGCGGCGGTGAATTCCAGCAGCTTCGAAGGTTGCTGTTACAAGGCACTCGTGGGGAGGTCTTGGAAATCGGGCTTGGCACCGGGCTCAACCTGCCCCACTACCCCAGAGGAGTGTCGTGTTTGCATGCCGTGGACCCGGCGCCGCTCCTACCAGACCGAGTGACACGACGGACTCGAGCCGTTGCCTTTCCCATTCAGATCAAGCAGGTCAGCGCCGAAATCCTCCCCTTCGACGATCGAACCTTTGACTATGTTGTCAGCACCTGGACACTCTGTACGATTCCCGACCCGGTCAAGGCACTTCAAGAAGTCCATCGAGTCCTCAAGCCTGACGGAGTGTTTCTGTTTCTAGAACATGGCCGGAGCGATGACGCAAAGGTTGCAGCCTGGCAAGACCGCCTGAACCCGATTCAGCGAGTGATCGGCTGTGGCTGCAATCTGAACCGCAAGATCGACCAAATCATCGAGCAGGCCGGTTTGAAGATCATGACCATCGATCGATTCCAGATGCAGAGCGTGCCCAGACTCGGAGGCGAGATGTACCGAGGTACGGCAATGCGACCGAATTAGATCACAGGCCGCCCGTTGAGGAGTGGAGAAAAACTGGTGACCGAGACGAACTGAGCGAGCGGGGTGGGAGGCAACTGAGAACTCGACTTGGCACTATGAATGAGATGGGCGACGCCGAATTGTTTTGCCGCAATCAAACATTCCTCGTCATCATCCATATAGAGGGACCTTGTCGGGTCGAATCCCACTAATCGCGCGCAATTAGGCCAATACTCTGGGCGCATTTTTAGATACCCCACTTCAAATGCATTCAGGATTCGATCGACATGCCGATCGAGTCCGGTCTTAGCAACTTTGATGGCCACGCCTGATTCATGGGCATTCGTCACGATCGTCACCTTTTTGCCCAGCTGTCGAAGGTGTTGCAGAAACTCCTCCGCACCAAACAGGAAACCGATCATGTGATCCAGTTCCTTGGTCATGGCCACGACATCGATTCCCACCCGCTCGGTCCAGTAGTCTAAATCGGTCCAGGCTAGCTCCCCTTCGACCGACCGGTACATTGCCATAAGTGTGTCGCGAGACTCTTCGGGCTGTAGACCGTGGAGCGCAGCATAACGACGCGGGAGTTCCTCTTCGAAAAAGAAGTTGTCGAAGTGACGGTCCAGCAGGGTCCCGTCCATATCGAGCAGGACATCGTCGATCTCGTCCCAATTCAATTGAAGTGGCGTCATCTTGATGAGAGTGTACCCGACGGTGGTTGTGTTTGCCAAAATTCTTATGTTACGGTCACCAGACAATCTTCCATGCCACGAACCAAAAACACCCTCTTAGAGGCAGCACCGGTACCGTCAGACCCGACGGCTCACCCGCCCATAGTGGCCATAATCGGTCGCCCCAATGTCGGCAAGTCGACGCTCTTTAATCGCATGCTCGGCAAACGAACGGCCATCGTGGACGATGTCCCGGGCGTCACGCGGGATCGTAACTACGCCGACGCCACCTATCGGAATCGGCCGTACCGCCTGGTAGATACAGGGGGACTGGACCCATCTGCCTCGGAAGGCATGTTGGTCCTCATCAAACGGCAATCGGAACTCGCCATTGCGGAAGCGGACATTTTGATCCTGCTGATGGACGGCCGGACCGGGCTGACGACCCCGGACCATGCAGTGGTCCGTCTCTTGCGCGGAACGCCGAAGCCCTTGTTTGTCGTGATTAACAAGATCGATACGCCTAAGGTCGAACCGCTTGTGGCGGATTTCTATCAGCTTGGCACGGAGACGCTCTATCCTATCTCTGCCGAGCATGGCATCGGCGTCTCCGACCTCCTGGACGCGATCTATCCACTCCTCCCGATCCCGGATGAGAACGCTGAGCAGACGACGATGCCCCGCATCGCCGTCGTGGGACGACCGAATGTCGGCAAATCCACGCTGGTGAACGCTGTGCTCGGAGAAGACCGAGTGGTGGTCAGCGATGTACCGGGAACTACCAGGGATTCGATCGATTCGATCGCCCTCCATCAAGGACGCCGATATCTCTTCACTGATACCGCCGGTATTCGTCGGCGCGGAAAGATTGACCGGGGAATCGAAGGCTATAGCGTGGTCCGATCGCACTTAGCCATCGGCCGGTCCGACCTCGGGATCTTGTTACTCGATGCCACGGAAGGCGTGACCGAGCAGGACACCAAGATTGCCGGGATCATCATCAAGCAAGGACGGGCCTGCTTCCTCCTGGTCAATAAATGGGACCTCCGGGAAGGCGATAGCCGGGCCCGGCAGGAGGTCGAACTGGAACTTCGGCGGCGCTTTCCCTTCCTGACCTGGGCACCGGTCCTCTTCGCATCCGCGGCCAACCCTGATTCGCTTGGCCAACTCTTTCCTACCATTGATAGGGTATTCGCGGCTTTTTCAAAGCGGATCCCGACCGGAGCGTTGAACAAGTTCCTCCAGGAGATTCTCGCCACCCACCCCCTGCCCGTCCGGAAAGGCAAACCAACGAAGATCACGAAGTCTGCCTTCATGACCCAGGTCGCGACACAACCACCGGTATTTGCCTTGTTTGTCGGTCACCCGGACAATATTACGCCCGCCTACCTCCGCTTTCTCGAGAACCAACTCCGAGAGGAATATGGATTCGAGGGAACCCCGATTCGCATGCTGGTTCGCAAAAAATAGCTGGTTCAATTTCCGCCGCTCCTCGACCCTATTTGTACGCGACTTAGCTCTGACTGCTACGTTGTGATCGGTATTCGCGGGATAGTCGCGCTTCCTGCACCTGGTGCATCGGTGCAACTCTTGCACAGTCCGGTGAGCATTCCCCCGAAAGGAAACGCATGCCACAATTATCGACGCAGCACCAAGCCAACTCCCCGCGGGATGATCTCTCTGGGATTGAGGAAACGCCCCCCCAGGGAACCCGTGCGATGCAACAACCCCTTCTCTCTTCCCCAGACACGGGCATGATCGTATTTTCCTCTTCCGCTCGCGTCCTGCACATGAATGGACCAGCGCGTGCAGTGATGGCATTGTTCGGTAAGTCCTATGAGCTCTGGCCGCAGATGGCACCCGAATCCATGCCCGCCATCCTCACGGAGTTCTGTTACGACGTACTGGCAGAGCTCCAACGTCGAATCGAGACCCAGGACTGGGCGCAATTCGAAATGCGCCGCATCTGCCACATGGTCACACCATCCCTCATGCTCACAGGGTTCGGTGTGCCGAATTCAACCAACCGTGAGCTCCGGGTCATTCTGACCATCAACCCCCTGGCCTCCACTCGTTGCGCAACCGCAAACTCACGGCATCTCCATCCGCCAACCAACGTACAGGCTCCCGTCGTTCGAGCAATTTCGTAAAGACATCGCCTTTCGAGTCACTGTCGTGGCGCCTTTCGCCTTGACTCCTCGTAGGCATCATGTTATTCGCTCAAGCCGATGCTGCATTCCGCACATACAGAGACTCATCTCCCTGCAGTGCGCGACAACCCGGAGACCCCCGGGATGCGGGAGTCCTCTCTTCGCAAGTTACAGCAACGTGTGATCGAAACCCTCTGCGCCGGGGTGGTCATCGTCACCCTCCTCGGCCCCGTCCGTGCCGAGGAACCACCTACGCCAGCCGGAACGCTCTCGCTCCCAGCCGCTGAACCTTCTGCCCTAACAGCTGCCGTCGTCGACCCAGTCACGATTGATCCCTCCATAAAGTTACGGGGATCGGTGTGGCGGACCAAGCCTGGGATCGTCTTTCTCAAGACCCCGATCGGACTACTGACCCTCACTTCTAAAACAACGCTGAAGGATCTCAAAGCCTCGCAGGAAGTACGCTTTTGGGTACACGAGCGCCATTCCGTCGTCGAGATCCGAAAGAGGGCCGACGGAACGTTGGTCCATCGCTACCTCAGCGGGCCAATGACGTCTGGGACCGATCCTCCGAAAACGTTACGCTGGTGGGGGCCCGACGGCGACCAGACCGTCCATATCGGAACAGAGGAAAAGCGCCTCTCGGACTATCACGAGGGAGACCACCTGACCGTCGAAGTCGATGAAACGAATACGATCCGCGGGGTACACGACCTACAATTCGACCTGCAGGTCAGCCAAGCCCCGCCAGCCGGCGCCGACGTGTATCTCCTCCTCTCGGGAACCGTGTCCAAGCTCAAATCCAACTTCGTATTTATCCGCACCCCCATCGGCCTGGTTATGCTCAATTCGAAGATCGGGATCCCTCGCGTGAAAGTGGGACAATCGTTGACGTTGCAGATCGACCATGAGCATGTGACCGTCACGTTCCCATCGACTGAGGCCCCAACTCCCCGACGCAGTGCCGCTCCAATTCCCTAAGCGACACCCCTGTATTGGGCGGCCCTGACAGAGCAGGATGCTCAAAAAGGCTATAATTCTCACCCGCCCAACCCTGGCGGATACTTCACCCTCCCACCCTGAGTCTGCCAAGACAGCCTCTTCACCCTGGAACGCGCCTTGTCCCAAGCAAGGCGGCAGCGAGCGAAGAGGCGAAGTTGTACTCTGTGTCGTACGTCGAGCCTTTGAGCGAAGCGAGAACGAAGCTGGCGGCCTTTTTCAGCATCCTGCCAGGTTTGCTTGACAGGCCTCAGCCAAGCCCCTAGACTTCGCGCCAGCCATGCGCGCCCCTGCTCCCAAGACGCCTCCCCAACGCCCATCCATGCAAGAGCCTGACGGATTTGATAGGCTGTATCGAGACCATGTCGATCTGATTTATCGATACGCACATCGCCTGTGCGGCGAAACGGAGTCGGCAAAAGATCTCGTTCAAGAAACCTTTCTCAATGCCTACCGAGGACTCAAAGATTTTCGAGGCGAGGCGCGGGTCTCCACCTGGCTTTACACCATCGCCTCACGGGCCTGCATACGGATGCGGCGCAAGCGAAAAGGAGAGCCCGAACACGAACTATCGCTCGATGAATTTGTTCCCACCTCGGAAGGGGAGTTTCGCCTCCAGATCCCGATGGACGGGCTCACTCCCGAAGAGGCGCTGCAGAATAAGGAACTCCGGCAGGCTCTCGACCAGGCAATCGACAAACTGCCCAATAAATATCGGATGGCTCTGGTGCTCCGCGACATGGAAGGGTTGAGTGCCAAAGAAGTGGGAAACATCATGGGCTTGAATGAGCGCGCCGTAAAATCTCGACTGCACCGAGCACGCTTGTTTGTACGGCGGGAACTCAGCGCCCGCGGCATCACCAACCACGATGACCACAAGTCGGGAGGCTTGCGCTCATGACCAAGAAAAAGACGGCGTTCCCAAAGAAACAATCCGGGCCATCGTCTCACCACCATACGCATGGCCAAGGCCAATGCGTGGATCTTCTCCGGCAGTTGTCCGCCTATATCGATGACGAGCTCCCATCCGACATTTGCCAGGAGATACGCCGACATCTTGGCGCCTGTCCGAATTGTGAAGTCTTCATCGCATCCCTCCAGCAAACCGTCACACTCTGCAGACATCGTCCAGTCCCACCGTTAAAGCCGGCCGACCGGGTGGCCATGCGCCGCGCAATCCTCAATGAGGCCAACGTACGGTGAGAGGGACGCTCTGGCTCATGTGCCTAGCTCTGATGCTAGCAACTCCCACTCGCGCGCTTCCAACCGAGGTCGAGGTGGAATCGGTCACCGTAGAGATCCGCGGGCGGCTCTTCATTCCGAATCACGTCCTGTTACATCATGAACACAAGACAGTGCTACGGTTCCGCAACCACGATACGGAACTCCATGCCGTGGTAGCGAAGGAGCTCTTCCTCGGCGTCAGCCTCAACGTGGACGGTAACGGGGCCCCGGAGTTCGGTCCAAACGGACTCACGCGTGTAATTATCCCGCCTGATGGCCTCATTGAGATTCAGCTCACCCCGACGCGTACCGGAACTTTCTCGTATCTGTGCGACATGCCGGGTCATGACATGCAGGCCGTGATTGTGGTCGAATAACAAGGAGACAGGAGCCTTGCAATGAACGGTCCGGTCAATCTGTGGGCCATCATCGGCAGCACCATGACCATTGGCCTGACCGGTCCGTCGTTCGCCAACCCGCCGGCCCCGGCCACGCTCGAACAGGGGCGCGCCATCTATGAGCAACGTTGTCTGGACTGTCACGGACCTGAGGGCCGAGGCGATGGGAGCAAGGCCATCTCTCTATCCCCTCGACCGGGCAACCTCGTGTCCGCCCACACGTCGGCCAAGTCCGATCAGGAATTGCTGAAGATCATTGCCAACGGCCGCCCTCGCACCGCGATGCCGGCATGGAAGGCCCACTTGTCGGAAGAGGAACAACAAGCGGTCCTCGATTACATTCGCTCGCTGGTGAAATTCACTCGCTCCGCAACCCCGCCTCCGCCCGCCCCCTAGCTGGTGAATCGGCCTCCCTGGCCCCTTTCAGATCTTCAAAGCAGCATGGTACAGTATCGGCTTCTTCTCGTCCTTCATCCTAGGGGAGCCTACGACATGATGCGCCTGCAGATTCTACAACGTGACCGGTTCACGATCCTGTTCCTAGCTGGAACCTTGTCGATTATCACTGCGATGACCCTGATCGAGGCCTCATCGGCATCAGCCGCTGCTGCGAAGAAGTCGAAGAAGGCTGTCACTTCAGCCGAAGCGACGGCTCAACGTTACGCCGAAGCCATTGGAACGGGAAATAAAGTTGGCGTCGGCCAGCTCGACTTCGCCTGTCAGTATCCCCTCGTGGCTGCAGCTTCCAGCGGCATCAAAAACAATCCAACCGACTCCGAGAGCCGCTACGACTCCTGCTGGCAGCGTGTACGAGAGGCCCATGCCCCCACCCTCGTCAGAAGCGATGTGGGCATGGAGGTTTTGTGGCCCAGTAATGGCGACCTGGTCTTTTTCAGTGAGGACCTGAACCGCTACCCCGCATCGGCCTTTGTGACCGATTCGCTGGGTCTTGCGCCGCCAGGAACCGGATTCCATATTCGCATTGTCGGAAGCACGCCGCTCCCCTCGGCCTCGTTCCGTCTGAGACCGACTGGCCCGATCGTGGCAGTGCCGACCACCTTAGTGAAACTGTCCGTCAGATACCAGGACCCACTCACAGCTCCATTGACCTACGCAGCCGGTTCGGTCAAATGGACGACCACGATTAAGCGAACCAGGCGAGCGCTGAAAGAAATCACCACCCAGTGGGTCGTCCTCTCCGGACTGAAGAAACACGGCTTCGCGGGAGACACGGCAGTCGTGAACCTTCCCGTCACCAGCGGAGCCATCTCCGGCAGCGGCGTCCAGGAAAAGATTCCGTTTGTCACGGAAACCAGTCGCGCTCTTGCCGACTCGCTGGTCTGGTGGGGACCGACGGACGTCCCGGGTCTCTTGACCGCTGCGGCAGCTCGCGCCGCGACCTTTCCGGAACTGCGCGACCGCGTAGCCATGTTGAATCGAGTGCTCATTATCGACCCCAATCAGGCTGAGGCCCTCATGGTGTTGAGCCGACACCTCTATGCCGTCATCCTGCGCGAGGCCATCCCGTTCCACAAACTCACGGTGAAGGATCCAGCGCTGGCCTTGGTGGTGAACGAGCATTTTTGGAACATCTATGCCCAATCGACGCGCATGGACCTGTCGCTGGGGATGGAGATGGGTGGGTTCGACAAGCCGACGACTGCCGACTACCTGTACCGCATGATCTCGGCCATGCGAACATTGGCCGTGGTCCGGCCAGAACAGCTCGATAACCGATTTCGACTAGGCGTGGCCTTACGCTGGAACAACGATCAAGAAGCCGCGATCGAGACCCACCAATCCTTGGTCAAAGCCATCCCCGTTGAGCGAAGAGCCGGCAGAGCAGAAGCCCTGCTCCAACTGGCCTGGTCCCGCGTCAACAAAGTGGCCTGGAACCGCAACTTCGACGACTCGGACATTCGGGTCGCCTATCAGGACGCCGACGAAGCGCTCACGCTTGCCGATCTGCCACTCGATAAATTCATGGCCGAGTACACCAAAGCCTACAGCCTGCTGTTTACCCCGGACCGAGACAATCGGGCGCTCTTGGGGCGACTGACAGAAGCCAAACGATGGTTTACTGAAATTCCCGGCCAGACGCCAGAGATCTGGCAATTCTTCATCGGCGCAGAATCGTTGAAGGCGGTCCTGGACGCTGATCCGAGCTTCCAGCCACTACTGGCATCAGTGGAAGAGAAGAAGGGCTGATGGCCTATGTGTGCCAACCGGTTTTCACTCGAGACAGACAGTACCTCTCGCCTCGCATGGTCGTAATCGTTCTTCTCCTGCTGGCTTCTTTTACCGGCGTGATGGACTTGGCCGCGGCGGACGACTCGTACATCGCAGGCTATGCAAGCGCGCTCCTCGAGAGAGAATTCGAACTGGCTGCCACTATCCGCGTTTCGGATGGCGTCGTGACGGTGTACACGTCCCTCATGATACCGGGAGATCGACGCAAGATGCTCGCGGCTCTGGAGAAGATTCCCGGGGTCGTCCGGGCAGAACTTGTTCATTCCGGCCTGACCAGCCCCCCGCCGCTCGCAATCGGAACTACTGCCGTTGAGAAAACTGTTTCTCAGCCACAGAGCGAATTTCTCCCCCGACAACTGTTGTTCGAGCCGCTTCATGCCGACCCACGCTGGCCTCATTTCTCCGCGGCCTATCGGACCGGAACCGCAGGAGTGGACACCGGCCGCACCTTCGCCGGTAATTTCGGGGAGACATTTGCACTGTACCGGCATGCGGCTCCGTTCAACGGCCAATGGGAATTCGGTTTGCAGGCGGGCGTGTTCAGCCTTTTCGACTATGGCTCAGCCGATGGGTCTCAGGACCTCATCAATGCGGACTATGCAATCGCCCTGATGGCGAGCTACCGGACCGGGCCGCTTTCTGGCTTCGTTCGCCTGCAGCATCAAAGCTCACACCTGGGCGACGAATTTATCTTAGAAAGCCCGGTGCCGGTGACTCGACTCGGCCTCTCATATGAAGGAGTCGATGTGAAACTGTCGTACGAGATGCTCGAGTGGCTGCGTGTGTATGGTGGCGCCGGCTATCTTTGGAACACCACACCAGAAAATATGAAGAGAGGGACCAGCCAGTTCGGCATCGAGTTTACCTGTCCCCGAACCTTCTTCGGCGGCACCATTCGCCCGGTCGCCTACGGCGATTTCCAGGCGAATGGGCGGACCAACTGGGCGATTCAGAATTCCATTATGGCCGGCGTGCAGCTCGAACACCTGGAAATCATGGATCGTCATATCCAGATTCTATTCGAATACTACGGCGGCCGCTCCCCCAATGGAGACTTCTTCATCAATCACACGGAATGGTTCGGCATCGGTCTACATTTCTACCTCTAGCCGCGAGCGATCCAAGCTAAACTCAGAAAGCTGTAAGCAAGGGTGTCTTGACGCGCCCGGTATCGTGACAGCAATAAGACCACACAGGCCAAGGTGGACTATGGTAATAAGACGCGCGGCTCCATCACCTCACAAACGCGAAGCCCCGGCTCGGCGAGGTGAGCGGAAACTCCGATGAAACATGGCGCGACTAACTCTCTCCTCAACTGCTCGAAGCAATCCTCGGAATCGATTCACTTGTCACACCGATAGGGGCATTGTTGTACCAGCGAAAATCCAGGGGCCATAGTTTTTTCTCGCCGCGTGCGATATCGTGTTGCGGAATGTTTCGGCTGAATCCACGCGCGGATGATCTGCGCTTTCCAGCTGCTGAGCTAGCCTCACCGGAAGGTTTGTTGGCCGTCGGCGGCGATCTGCGACCCGAGCGATTGCTCGAAGCCTACCGCCACGGCATCTTTCCCTGGTACAACGACCATCAGCCGATCTTGTGGTGGTCGCCCGATCCCCGGACCGTACTCTTTCCGGACAAACTCCACATCTCCCGCAGCCTGAAAAGGAGCCTTCGTCCCGGCCTATTCAGCGTCACGCTGGACCAGTGCTTTCGCGACGTCATGCGGCATTGCGCAGGACCACGATCTCAATATCCAGACGGCGGCACGTGGATTACTTCGGAAATGATCGAAGCCTACACGCGCTTACACGAACTCGGGTGCGCCCATTCCGTTGAAACCTGGCAGGAGGGAGAATTGGTCGGTGGGCTCTATGGAGTAGCGATCGGTGGAGCCTTTTTCGCAGAGTCGATGTTCACCCGAACATCCGATGCGTCTAAAGTGGCTCTGGTATTGCTCGTCCGTCAATTACAAGCCTGGGGATTTCGCCTCGTGGACTGCCAGCAATCCTCCCCCCATGTGATGGCCCTCGGCGCCGAAGCCATCCCTCGCCACGACTTTCTCGATCACCTGACCGCCGCACTTCCGATAACCGAACGACGCGGACGCTGGCATTTCGACTCCTTATAGCTTTCTCAGGCTTCACTTCTTACTCATCGTAGCCAGTTCTGCAAAGTAATGCGCGAAGGCCTTCATCCCGCCGGAGGCCTGGCCCCAGTCGAAGTATTCGTTTGGCGCATGGTAGCCGTGCTCGGGCAGACTCAATCCCATAAACAGGATCGGCACCTTCCAGGCTTTCTGCATGGTGACAACAGCACCGATTGATCCGCCTTCCCGGATAAACGCCGGTTCCTTCCCAAACCCAGCCTTCGCCGCTCGCTTCACTGCTTCGACATAAGGCCCCTCAAACAATCCTTTGAACGGCTGGAGCATCCCTTCCCGCTCCACCTTCACATTTTGGTTAATCTTGGCCACGTGGCGCTTGAGTAACGCAAAGGCCTTTTCCGGAGTTTGATTCGGCACCAACCTCATACTCACTTTGAGTTCGCCATGGCCCGGTACGACCGTCTTTACCCCGGGCCCGTGATAGCCGCCGGTCAGACCATGCACCTCGAATGTCGGCGCGGCCCAGATCCGGCGCATGATCTCGGCGGGATCGTGCGTCCGCAGCGTCTGAAAACCATAGGCCTGCTTGAAGCTCTTAACCTGAAAACCCGACGCAAGGAAGCTCTTGATCTCCGCTTTAGTTGGTTCGACCACATCCTGATAGAATCCTGGAATCTTCACCTTGCCTGTCTTGGCATCGACGCAGGCGTGCGCCACCTCCATCAATTCCGCGAGGGGATTACGCGCGGCGCCTCCGGTCACGCCGGAATGGGCGTCTTTCGTTCCAGTGCGAAGCGTGAGGCGCGCGCCCAGTAGACCGCGCAGACCATAGGGCATGGCGGGTTTTCCTTTGGCGAGCCAGATGGTGTCCGACACCACGACTGAGTCCGGTCGAGGAATGGCCGTTCGGTTCTTCAACCCAGCTGCAAAATGCGGACTGCCGACTTCTTCTTCCAGTTCCCAGAGAAACCGAACGTTGATCGGGAAGCCCTGCTCGATCGCATACCGCGCGCCGAACAAGGCCGACAGCGCCGGCCCCTTGTCATCCGTCGCGCCACGGCCATGGTACAACCCGTTCTCGTTCTTGAATGCAAACGGTGCCTGCTTCCATTCCGGCTCTTGCGCCGGTTGTACATCCATATGGTTATAGATGGTGACCGTAGGATGATGGGCTCCGGTCGTCCAGCCTCCGGATACAATCGGATAGCCCCCGGTCTCCACAATCTGGGCCTCAGCCCCCAGGTCCGTCAGGATCTGCCGCGCGAAGTCCGCCATGCGCCGGATGTCGGGGGCCTTGGCCGGGTCCATGCTAATCGAAGGAATCTCCACCATCTGGCCCAGTAGATCTTCAAACCGTCGGCGGATCTCTGTGACATAGGTACCAAGTTGTCGTTCATTCACGATCATTGTAGGTCCTCCAAAAAGCAACCGCGGATTATACCGACTGTGCCGTCGCTGGGAAAGAGATCGTCCCGCCAGCAGAATTTATCATGGCGAGCGCGAACCGCGACGGCAAGAATGGTAGAATGGCTTCGCCTATGACAATGGGATCGCCTCGCAGGCACATGAAACCGGTTTCAATCTTAATCGGTCTCTGGCTCGGCTGGGCCGCACTGTTTTCCCTTGCCCAGGCATCTGATCCCATCACTGTTCGCGAGATCCTGGACGATCCCAGTCGCTTCCACCTCCGACAGGTGACGCTACAAGGAACCGTTCGTAACGTGCAGCCTCTCGACCCCTATACCTTGCCGGCCGGCACCACTTGTTACGGCGCCTACCTGTTTTATTTGGAAGACGAGACCGCTTCGATCAATGTTGCTTCGTTCGGCCTCTGCGGCATCCCCCTGGTCAAAGATCCCGACGTGGAAGACGGCGCACGCATCGAGCTCCGCGCAACCGTCCAAGCGCCGAGCCACGGAGGATACTATCTGAGTTTCCAGGGGCTCAAGGTGGTGGGAGAACGAGAGGGTGTGGTGCAGGCCGTGGCTGACCGGATCACTCCCTTACTCGATGAGGCAAGGCCCTAATGACGAAGGCTCCGCACAGGGTCCCTCCGTCAAAGATACGAATCAGCTGGATCGGCACCGGCGTGAATCGCCGCTCGTACATGGTGCTCCCCCTTTTACTCTTCCTCACTGCCTGCGCAGGTAGTCAGGGATTGCGCCTAGACTCCCTCCAACAGACGCTGCAAGACGAAGAGGTTCGCTTCGTCGGAGCTCTGCCATCACCATCAACGGCGAACAGTTCGACCAGACAAGGCCCTCCGAGGTTAGGGCTGTATTTCATGCCAACCGGATTCCTTCGTCATGAGTTCGAGTGGACCGATGCCGATCGGGAGTCCCTGCTGGCCTGGACCAACGGGTTGAAACGTGACGGCCTCATCAGCGGCGCTTCATTCATTCAACTTTCTTCGATCAAGGGGAACCAGCTGGCACAGTTGCGCGAATCAGCCATGCGGTACGGCGCGGACCTCTTGCTCATCGTGGATGGCGCCGCGAACGTCGATCGCTACAACAACTACAAGGCAGTGCTGCTCTATTGGACAATTCTCGGTGCATACTTCGCCGACGGCACCCACAGCGACGCCCTCTGTCTGGTGCGAGGTGCCTTGTGGGATGTCCGTGGAGAAACCAAGCTGGTTGGGGAAGAGGCACAGGGGCTGTCGAAAACAGTCGGTCCCGCCGCGCGGGTGGAGGATCAAGAACAGGTCACCGCAGCACGCAGACAGGCGCTCACCAAGCTGATGGACAAACTGCGAGATGATTTCGCGAGGACTGGCAGCAGACGCTGATGCTGGTAATTCTCGCGGTCGAACGAAACTTAGAACCCTTCGCCGCCAATGATACCCGGCACTCATCAAGACCGGATCAAAACGGAGTGCGTCGCCGGAAAAAGTCGTAGATAAAAATGGCGGTGGGTCATTCCGTCCTGAGCCGATATCCAACCCCCAACTCCGTCACTAGATAGCGTGGATGGGCCGGGTTTTTCTCCAGTTTGTTTCTCAATTGGCGCATATACACTCGCAGATAATGCCCTTCATCCACGTGCAGTGGACCCCATACCTCTTTCAGAAGCTGACGGTGAGTCATCACCTTGCCGGCATACCGGATTAGCGTCGTGAGCAGCTTGTATTCGATCGGCGTGAGATGAGTTTCCTTCCCTGAGACAAACACCTGTCGCCGCCCGAGATCCACCTTGAGATCGCCGAGAGTAAACACCGGCTCGGCCGGTTCTCCCGTCGGTCCGGCGACATGGCGAAGCGCGGCACGCATCCGCGCGAGCAGCTCGTTGACTCCGAACGGCTTGGTTACATAATCGTCGGCGCCCAAATCGAGCGCGGCGACCTTCGCCTGTTCCTGCTCGCGCGCCGACAGCACGAGGATCGGGATGGTGGACCACACGCGGACTTGCCGAATAACCTCGGTCCCATCCATATCGGGAAGACCCAGATCGAGCAAGATGATATCAGGATTTCTCGCCTTCGCCTGCGCAAGCCCGTCCGTGGCAGTGGTCGCTTCATAGAGCCGGTAGCCGTGGGCTGGTAAGGAGGTCCGAAGAAATCGCCGGATCTCCGCTTCATCTTCGATGAGGAGGACGGTCGCCTCGTGGATTGCCATGACAGTTCAGGATCCTTCCATCCCCTCACACGACCGGATGGCGTTCGGCCTTTTCCGGCTCGATCGTCGGCTGAGCCTGCTCGATCGGAAGAGTGAACCGGAACAGGGCGCCGCCACCAGGACGCTTTTCAACCCAAATCCGTCCTCCATGGGCCTCGATGATTCCGCGGCAGATGGTCAAGCCGAGGCCCACTCCCCCCTCCCGGGCCGGACCGGCCCGATAGAACTTATCGAAGATACGCTGTTCATCGCCGGATGGAATCCCGGGGCCCCGATCGGCGACCTCAAAAACCAGTTCGTGATCCGAGACCGTTGCAGACAGCTCGATGGCCGTGGAAGGAGGCGCATACTTCAGAGCATTCTCAACCAGGTTGATCAGGACTTGTTCCATCAAGACACCATCCAAGAGCACGAGCGGCAGGTCTGGCTTGAAATTGGTCCGTACTTGATGTCCGCTCAGCCGATTCTCCAAACGCGTCAATGCCGCTCCGACGATCTCTTCGAGCGGATGCCATTCTTTTTGCAACTGGACTGCGCCTGATTCTAGCCTCGTCATGTCCAATAGATTTCGAACCAGCCGATCCAGCCGATGCGCCTCATTATGGATAGACTTCGCCAACTCATGCCGTGCTGCTGGGCCAAGCTGGTTTTTCTCTTCGAGGAGACCGCTGGCGGCTCCGGTAATCGTCGCCAAGGGGGTCCGGAGGTCGTGGGAAACGGAACTGAGAATGGCGTTGCGCATCCGTTCTGTCTCCACCGAGACGTGAGCCTGCTGCGCCTCTTCTGCCAGGCGCGCTCGCTCCAGCGCGAGGGCGATCTGATTTGCGAGGACTTCCAAGAGATGCAGTTGCTCCTGATCCAGAAAACGCGTCGCGAGAGTTGGACGGACCGCCAACACGCCGATAGGACCCTTTGATCCAACCAATGGAATATACAGAGCACTGGCGCCGGGCAATGTATCGCTGCCCAGGCCAGCCCGCTCGCCATGCTCGAAGACCCATTGCGCCACTCCCGATTCTTTTGGATCGAATTCAAAGAACAGTTGCTCGCCCCGTTGAAGGACCAGGCGCTTGCTGAGATCCGCCACAAAAATGGCCGCCTGGCTATCGAACACCTCTCGGACGTGTTTCACAGCCAATTGCGTGAGGGTGGCCAGCCCGCGGTGAGTAGCCAGGTCACGGCTCAACGCGTAAAGGACCGCCGTACGCCGTTCCTGATGACGAGCCAGTTCAGCCTGTTGCTTGGTACGGACGGCCAGTCCGCTGATCGTAAGCGCCACGACTAACATGACCGCAAACGTCAGGAGGTATTGAATGTCCGACACGGCGAAGGACAAATAAGGAGGAACAAAGAAAAAGTCGAATGCGGCAACACTCAGGACTGATGCGAGGACCGACGGCCCTCGTCCATATCGGGTCGCCACGAGCACGACTCCCAGCAAGTACACCATGATGAGATTGGCCAGACCGAAGTACGGGAACATGAGCCACGCCACGCCCGTTGACAGTCCTACTCCCAGAACACCCAGCCCGTAGGACGACCACTCACTGCTCCGCTTCACAGCCTGCGTCGCCAACGGCCGGCTTTCACCGGCCGCGCCAGTGATCACATAGATGTCCGTCTCCCCGCTCTGTTGCACAAGCTCAGCCACCACCGATCCGAACACCCACTCCTTCCAACGAGCACGAACCGGCTTCCCAACAATGATCTTCGCCACATTTCTCGTGCGGGCATAAGACAACAGTTCCTGCGCGACATTGGCTCCGCTCAGTACCACCGTCTCGGCGCCAAGCAGCTCGGCGAGCCGAAGCGTCTGGTTCACCCGGTCGCGGTCAGCCTGAGGCATGCGCAGATGTCTGGGCGTTTGAACGTACACGGCCATCCATTTCGCATGGAGACCTGTAGCCATCGTTCTGGCAGCCCTCACCAGACGGGGTCCTCTGGGCTTCATGTTCACACAGACCATGATGGTTTCGGCGGCAGGCCACGTACGGACCACTGCATGGTCGCGGCGATACACCTCCATCTGCTGGTCGACCCGCTCGGCTGTTCGCCGCAGAGCCAATTCGCGCAACGCGATCAGATTCCCCTTGCGGAAGAAATTCTGGATTGCATGCTGCGCTTGCTCCGGCATATAGACCTTGCCGTCTTTGAGGCGCTGAAGGAGGTCGTCTGGGGGAAGATCGATCAACTCGACGTCGTCAGCCTGTTCGAGCACCGAGTCCGGCACCGTCTCACTCACCCGCA
>Ga0209048_10002780_pt1 | contig 17206 bp, 17 predicted proteins | sample FrelakmetCRP12CR_FD_187146 | JGI IMG/M metagenome (GOLD analysis project Ga0209048, IMG submission 187146) | Freshwater lake sediment microbial communities from the University of Notre Dame, USA, for methane emissions studies - CRP12 CR (SPAdes)... | ecosystem: Environmental > Aquatic >... | reverse complement strand
CTTGTCCTGCCCGGGGTGGGCCTTGAGGGTCTGTCGCTTGGAGAACCAGGCCATAGCACCTTCACGACGGCAGCCGCCGTCACACGACGATGATGTCGCCTCTGCGGAGAACCTTCACGCCGCGCAGGCGCAGTGACGTGATCTCCCTCCGTAGGTCGGCCTCCCAGGCCGGCTTGAGGTGGTACAGATATACGGGAATCCCGTCCCGTTCCACCTTCGAAAGCTCGCGCACCAGCGTCCGGGGCGTCAGGTGACCCGAGAGATCGGCGAGCCACTGCATCTTGCTCGGGAAGCTCGTCTCGACGAAGAGCGCCCCGATCCGCCTACCGCCCGAAAGGAACGTCCAGAACGCTCGGGTGGGCCCGGTGTCGCCGGAGATCCCGAACGCCGACCCACCTCGCGAAACCACGAAGCCGGTCGACTCCACGACGTGGCTCACCTTGATGGGCGCGACGGAGTAGCGGCCCACGCGGAACGGCCTCCCGGGGCGGAAGGCGCGGAGACGGACCACCGGGTGCGACGGGCTCGGGATGCGGGTGAAGTCCGGCCAGAGCTTGCCGTTGAAGACGTGACGTCGGAGGGTGCGGACCGCGTCCGGTGATGCGTGCACCGTGAAGGGACGGCGCCTCCGGCCCGCCATGAGGTCGGCGAGCAGGGGGACGTCCTTCACGTGGTCGAGGTGGGCGTGGGTAAGGAGCACGTGGTCGATGCGCGCGAGCTCCGCGAGCGAGAGGCACGAGGTGAGCGCCCCGGCGTCGAGTGCCATCGTGTCGTCGACGAGGAAGCAGGTGGTGCTGCGCCCGGGCAGCTCTCCGCCGGAGGCACCGAGGACCCGGATCCTCACGCCGCCCCCTCGGCCCCGGACTGCAGGACCAGGAAGTCGAGGAAGTGGCGCAGGCGCGCCGGCTCCGGCACCACGAGCGCTCCGTCGCGCAGCTCGACCAGGTGCGCCTTCTCCAGGGAGTCGATCACCTCGGTCACCTTGGCGCCCTCGAGCCCCAGGCGCCCCGCCAGATCGTCGACGACGATGTCGAGGCGCACGCCGCCGCCCTCCCCCGCGTCGCGCTCGGCGGTCGCCGCCAGGTAGTGCACGACGCGGGTGCGCGCGTCGCGAAACAGGAGGTTCTCGATCTGCCGATCCGCCTCGGCGAGGCGCGCCGCCAGGGTCTGGATCATGCGGAGCGCCACCTCCGCGTTCCCCCTCACCATCGCCTCGAATGTCCGGGCATCGACGACGAGCAGCTTGCAGTCCTCGGCGCAGGTCGCCGTCGCCGACCGCGGGGCGTGATTCAGGATGGACATCTCCCCGAGGAACTGTCCCTGACCCAGGGTGGTGAGCACCTTCTCCACCCCGCCAGCGCTCTTCGAGATGACCACCTTCCCCTGGTGAACGACGTACATCTCTCCGCTGGGCTCTCCCTCCCGGAAGAGCACCGTTCCCCGAGGGAACTCGCGGCCGAAGCGGCGAAAGAGGTCGTCCACGCCCACGACCGGTCCTTAGCCGACGCGGCTCCGCAATGTCAACGCGGGGTGCGCCATGCTCGGGCGCCTTGCGATGCCGCGACGCACGCGGTAAGGGGGGCGCATGACCACGACCTACCGCGACGCCGGCGTCGACATCGACGAGGGCGATCGGCTCGTCGAGCTCATCAAGCCGCACGCGCGCCCCACCCTTCGCCCCGAGGTCCTGGCGGGCATCGGCGGCTTCGGGGGGCTGTTCGCCCTCGACACGAAGAAGTACCGCGAGCCCGTCCTGGTCTCGGGGACCGACGGGGTCGGCACCAAGCTCAAGGTGGCATTTCTCACCGGGCGCCATGACACGGTGGGGATCGACCTCGTCGCCATGTGCGTGAACGACGTGGCGGTGGTGGGCGCGGAGCCCCTCTTCTTCCTCGATTACTTCGCCACCGGGAAGCTGCAGGCCGAGCAGGCGGCCGAGGTGGTGAAGGGAATCGCCGAGGGCTGCCGGCAAGCAGGGTGCGCCCTCATCGGCGGGGAGACCGCCGAGCTTCCAGGGTTCTACCAGAGCGGGGAATACGACCTCGCCGGCTTCTCCGTCGGGGTGGTGGAGCGCTCCCGCATCCTCGACGGGCGCTCGGTGTCGCCCGGCGACGTGCTCGTGGGCGTCGCCTCCACCGGGCTCCACTCGAACGGCTACTCGCTGGCGCGGAAGATTCTCTTGCCCCGCTTCCAGCTCTCGGAACGCCCGTCCGACCTGAACGGCAGGACCATCGCCGAGGGCCTGCTCGAGCCCACCCGCATCTACGCCAAGGACGTGCTCGCCCTTCTGGAGAGGGTCCCGGTGCGCGCCATCGCCCACATCACCGGCGGCGGCCTGCCCGGCAACGTACCCCGCAACCTGCCCGACGGGACGCGGGCCGTCGTCCGCGAGGGCAGCTGGCCTGTCCCGGGCATCTTCGCCCTCCTGGAGCGCGAGGGTCAGGTGCCGCGCGAGGAGATGTACCGCACCTTCAATATGGGGCTCGGCCTGGTGGTCGTCGTGCCGGCCGCGAGCGCCGGGCTCACGCGCGACGTCCTCCGCGGCCGGGGCATCGACAGCTGGGTCGTCGGCGAGGTGGCGGCCGGGGCGGGAGAGGCCACCTGCGAGGTGGTCCGGTGATCCGCATCGGGGTGCTCGCCTCCGGCTCGGGCTCGAACCTTCAGGCCATCCTGGACGCCTGCACCGGCGGGCGAATCGACGGCAAGGTCGCGGCGGTCGTGTCCAACGTGCCCGGTGCGCGAGCCCTCGAGCGTGCCCGGCTCGCCGGGGTACCGGCGGAGCTCGTTCCCTCGAAGGGCGTCGCCGACCGCGATGCCTACGACCGCATGCTCCTCGAGGTTCTTCGGCGCCACGAAGTCGACCTCGTGTGCCTCGCCGGCTACATGCGCCTCGTCACCCCCGCCTTCCTCGAGGCGTTCGGCCCTTCCCCGGCGCGGTGCGGCTGCCCGGGAGTCCTCAACATTCACCCGGCGCTGCTCCCCAGCTTTCCCGGGCTGCACGCGCAGCGCCAGGCACTCGACTACGGCGCCCGCTTCTCCGGCGCCACCGTGCACTTCGTCGACGCGGGCACGGACACCGGCCCCGTCGTCCTGCAGTCGGTGGTGCCGGTCCTCCCTGCCGACACGGAGGAGTCGCTCGCCGCCCGGATCCTGGCGGAGGAGCATCGCATCTACCCGGAGGCCATCCAGTGGCTCGCCGAGGGGCGCCTCGCGCTCCAAGGGCGCCGGGTGACGGTGCGGGACGCGGCCGCGCCTTCCCTCGACGACATGTCCAACCCCTGCCGGGACCGCTGACGTGCAAACGGCCGCAAAGCCACCCCCGACGCAGCGCGCGTACGACGTGTGCGTGCTGGGGTCGCAGCTCGGCGGCATCGCCGCCGGGGCGCTCCTGGCGCGGCGCGGGTTCCGGGTGCTCCACCTCGACCACGACGGCCTGGGCCGGGCGTACGACGACCAGGGCTGGCAGCTTCCGTACGGCCCCGCGCTCTTGCCCTCGCCGCGCCTGTTCCCGTCCGGGGAGGCCGTGCTCTCCGAGCTCTCCCTCACCACGGACCTCGGCCGGCTGCTCGAGCATTCTGTCCCCGATCTGCAGGTCCTCCTGCCCCGCCATCGCCTGGACCTCTTCCGGGACGACGCGGCCCGCCTGGCGGAGCTGCGCCGCGAGTTCGGCGCCGACGCCGCACGGGTGGAGGCATCCCTTTCGGAGGCCCTCCGCCTCTTCGATGCCGAGCGTCCGTTCCTGGCGGCGAGGCCGCCGTTGCCTCCGCGAGGCATCGTGGAGCGCTTTCGCCTGTCGCGGGCCCGGCGACACTCGCCGGACGGCGGCGACGGAGGTCTCTCCCCGCTCGCCGACCTCGGGGATCATCCCTTGGCGATGGCTTTGCGCGGAGCCTACCCTTTCCTGGCCCACCTCGACGGCGCGCCGCCGCGGCTTGGGATGGTGCGCGTCCTCGGCGCGGTGCTCCGCGGCACGCACCGGATCCCCGGGGGCGAGGTCGGGCTTCGCGAGATCCTGCGGCGGCGCATCGCGGAGTCGCGCGGCGATCTGGTCGGGAGCGCAGAAGCGCCGACCATCGCCGAGTCGCTGGACGTCGAGCGGGGTCTCGTCACCTCGGTGAGGCTTGCCGACTCGGACGACCTCTTCGTCGCGCGCGCCTTCGTCTCCGCCACCGACGCCCAGGCGCTGCGGCGCATCGTCCCCGGCGGGGGCGAGAAGCTGGCGGCACAGCTCGACCAGGTGCGCCCGGTCCGGCGAATGCTGACGGTGAACTGGGTCATGCGCGCCCACGCGCTTCCCGCCCCGCTCGGGCAGACGGCCCTCGCGCACGGCACCACGCTCGGCGAGCCGTTCCTCCTCCAGGTGCTCCCGGCGGTCCGGTCGGGAAGGAAGAGTGAACCCGAGCAGAGCCCGGACGCGTGCGTGCTCACGGCGGGCGCCTTCGTGCCGGCGCGCGGCCGGGATCGGGAGGCGGAGCACATCTCCGAGCACGCGGCCCGCATCCGCGCTGCGGTCGGCGAGTTCTTGCCGTTCTTCGAGCGGCAGGCGCTGCTCGAGTCGGTTCCGCTCCTCGCGGCAGCCGCGCACCGGCGCGGGACGCGGCTTCTCGCCCATCCCCTCTACGAAGTGAAGCGCGGGCAGATGCTCGGGGTCACCGGGCTGCCGACCCGCTCCGCCATTCCCAACCTCTTCTTCGCCGGCCGCGAAGTGGCGCCCGGGCTCGGGCTCGAGGGAGAATTTCACGCCGCCCTTCAGGCAGCCGACCGCATCGAGGCCTACCTGGGGAAGAAGCCGAGGCCGAAGTAGCTTGACCTTTGGCCACTTCCGCGCAATAACCCCCGCTCTTTTCTTGGGAATCCAAACATGGCACGTCGCTGCGACATCTGTGGGAAGGGGCCGCTCGTCGGCAACAACGTTTCCCACGCGAACAACAAGACGAAGACCCGCTCGCTGCCGAACCTCCGGTCGGTCCGCGCCGACGTGAAGGGGACGGTCCGTCACCTCCGCGTCTGCACGCGCTGCCTCAAGGCCGGCCGGGTGGTGAAGGCTCCTCACCACGGCAAGCGGACAGCGGCGCAGGCCTGAGGCCGTCTCGCCCTCGCACCCGCCGGTTCCGGATCTCTGGGATCGCGCGATGACCGCGAGAGAACCGGATCGAGAGCCTCCGTCACCGGCGGACCTCGCCGAGGTCCGCCGCGCGCTCGCCTCCCGAAGGGGCAAGAGCCGGCTCGACTATCTCCTCGATCAGCCCGATCCAGCGGCCGTCGTCCAGGCGCTGCCCGCCGACGAGCTCTTCCACGCCATCCAGGAGGCGGGGCTCGCCGACGCGCGGGACGTGGTCCAGCTCGCCTCCCCCGAGCAGTTCCGCACCTTCCTCGACCTGTCCGCCTGGCGCGGCCACGAGTTCGCCCCGGAGCGCGCGCTGGCCTGGCTCGGGGCCGGGCGCCCGCCTTCCCTGTCGGGCGAGGAGGAGGATGCCCTCTGGCGGGAGAAGCTCCTCGCGCTCGACCCGGAGTTCCTGAGCCTCCTCCTCGGGGCGACCCTCCGGATCCACGACCTGGAGGAGAACGAGGACCCGGACATGGAGGGAGAGCGCTTCGCCCGGACTCCCGAGGGACGCTACATCGTGGAGTTTCTTCCCGACGGCCAGGACTACCAGGTGGTGCGCCGGCTGCTCGACGACCTCTACGCCAAGGATGCCTTCCAGGCGGGCCGGCTTCTCGCGTCGATTCGCTGGGAGCTCGAGAGCGAGCTCACCGAGGCGGCGTCGCGCTGGCGCACGGGCCGGCTCGCCGACCTGGGCTTCCCGCCCCTGGAGGAGGCGCTGTCCTGGTACGCCCGCCCCGCCGGGCGGGCTCCGGAGAGGCCTGCCGCGGAGCGTGCTCCGGGCTTCTGGCTCGCGGCCCACCGGGGCTCCGCGCTGCTCGACCGAGCGGCTGCCCGGCTGTCACCGGAGGCGGCGGCGCGCTTCGAGGCCGACCTCGTGGCCGCGGCGAACGCGGTCCTCGTGGCCGACCGGGTCGACACGTCCGACCCGGACGACGTGGCGGCCGCGCTCGAGAGCGCCCGGGCGCTCTTGGAAATGGGTCTCGAGGCCGAGTCGGCCGGCGACGAGGAGTCGGCCGCAGCGGTGCTCGCGTCGACCGCACTCAAGCGCATCTTCCAGCGCGGCTTCGGGCAGCTGCTCGAGCTCGGCGCGCGCGCGCGCCGCCTGGCGAAGCCTCCGGAAGGACAGGTTCCCGTCCTCGACGCGCCGCTCGGCGACGCCATGGCCGCCGTTCGCCTGAGGAGGCCCCACTTCTTCCCGGGCCTCGGGGCTCCCCGGTCCGAGTGGGGATCCCCCGCAGCGGCGGCCTTCACGGCGAGGCCGTTCCGATCGACCGCCGAGGTCGGCGAGACGCGCCGAGCGCTCGACGCGGCGGAGGAGCTCCTCGCCCTTGGTCGCCGCCTGGGGCTCGCGCCTCCCCCCGGCGGCTCGCCCGATGCCACCCTCGCGGCCCTCTACCTGACCGCGCTCGCGAACGAGCGGCTCGGCCGCCCGTTTGCGCCCACGCCCATCTCCCGCTCCGAGCTCGCTCTCGCCGCGAAGGGGCTCGAGCTCCTCGAAGACCCCCGCCTCGCTGGCGCCGGCCCTGCCGGAGAGCTGCTCGCCACCCTCGCCCGCAACCGAGCGGCCGAGCTCGGCCCGCTGCGCGACGGGGAGCACGCCGGCCCCGGGACCGTGACGGCTCTTCTCGTCGACCCTCGCTAGCGGGGCGCGCGGCCGGAGCCCGATAGGCCGGCGCGGCGGGGGCGACCGGGCCCCCGCCGCGCTCCAACGAACCCGCGCTACTTCGCAGGCGCCGGCGCCGGAGTCACCGGAGCCTTCTCGCCCTGGGCCGGAACCTTGGTCTCCGCCTTCGGCTGGGCGTGCTTCTCGTGAGGCTTCGCCTCGGGCTTCTTCTCCTCGCCCTTCTTCAGGTCGGTCTGTGCAACCCTCCCCGCGTGGCGCTTGTGCGTGGCGGGGGCCTGGCTCTTCGACTGCGCGGCGGGCTGGCTCGGCGCGGCAGCCGCCTGGCTCGCGGTGGCGGCGAGCACGGGGGAAGCGAGGCCGAGGACGGCAAGCCCCGTGGCGATCTTGGATGCGAGCTTCATGTTCTCTCCTTCTCGAGCTCGCCGCGGCGGGGTGCCGCGGAGTTCGCTCACAGGAGAGGACGGTGGCTCGTCACCGGAAATTCAAACCGCGGGGATGGGGCCGGCTACGGCCGCCTCGCCGGCGCCCTCGACGAAGGAGGCCTCGCGGGCCCACCGAATCGTCTGCTCGATCTGCTCGTCGCCGAGCACGCCGTTGTGGCGGAGCATTTCCACCTCCCGCGCCATGCTCGTGTCGAGGAGGTACGGGCCGTCGGTGTTGATGGTGAAGCGGACCCCGCGCTTCCACAGCTTCTGCAGGATCTCGCGGAGCTCCGCCAGGGAGGACACGGCCCGGGTCGCGAGGTTGGAGGTGGGACAGATCTCGAGCGTCACGCCTCGCTCGCGCAACAGGTCCATCACCCGGTCGTCCTGGGCGGCCCGTATGCCGTGGCCGATCCGGTGCGGCTTCAACTCCTCCACCACCGCGCGCACCCCCTCGGCCCCGGTGCCGGCCGTCTCTCCGGTGTGCACGGTCGTCTTCAGCCCCGCCTCGCGCGCGTAGGCGAAGAGCTGCCGGTAGCGCGGGACCTCCGCCGGGTCGAGCTCCAGCGCGTACCGCTCGGTGCCCGCCAGGTCGATGCCCAGCACTCCGCGGCGCCGGTACTTGATGGCCTTCTCCACCAGGATCTCGTTCAGGCGGTGGTCGAACTCGCGCGCCAGGCAGAAGATGAGGCCGCAGCGGACGCCGTACTCGAGCACCGCCCTGTCCATGCCGCGGAGCGCGGCGTGGATGATGTGGTCGAGGTCCCGCTCCCCGCCCTGGTTGCGCTTCATGGGGTTGAAGCGGAGCTCGATGAGGCTCACACGCGAGGAGCGGTACTCCTTGCCGATGATCTCGTAGACGCTTCGCTCCATCGCCTGCGGCGACGACTGGATCTTCTCGGTCCACTGGTGGAGCACGGCCAGGTACTCCTCCAGCGACCGGACCTTGCCGGGCCGGGCGGAGACGAGCTCCCGGAACTCCCAGTAGTTGGCCACCGGGAGCTTGAATCCCTGGTCGTGGGCGATGGACCAAAGTACGTGCGGGGCGACGGCACCGCCCACATGGACGTGAAGGTCGCAGAGCTCCGATGCCATCCCGTCGATCTAAGCGGGAGACATCCCTACGTCTCCGCCTCGTCGGGCGCCGAGTCCGAAGGAGCTCCGAGGGAGAGCCCGCAGTCCGGGCACTCGGCCTGCTCGACCGAGGCGAGGAACCGGTGCCCGCAGGCCGGGCACTCGATCTCCCCGCCCTGGTCGAGGTCCACTCCCTTGAGCCCCCGGGCGGCCGCCGCGACGGCCTCGGGGTCCTGCACGAGGTGCGCCCAGTCCTTCACCAGCACTGCCGCCGCCCGCCCCACCTCGACTTCCGGCACGTACAGGTTCCACAGCGGGTGGCCGACTTCCTCGGGGCGGCGGGGCGGCACCTGGTCCATCGCGGCCGCGAGCCCCTCGGTCCGCAGGAGCTCCATCATCTCCTTCACCGAGGCGTAGCCGGATCGGCTGATGAGCTTCAGCCCCTCGCCCTCGGCGGCGCAGGTCACGCACGCCCTCTCGGAGTCGAGAGGCGTATTGCACTTCGGACAGCTGGCGACGTCCATGGAGTCCTCCCGGAGCGAGCCGATGATAGCGCGCCCTGTGCTTTCCAGCGGCGTTATACTCCGCGCCCGATGATCATCGACGGGAAGCAGATCGCCGCCAAGGTCCGGGCGGAAGTGGCCGAGCAGGTGAAGGTGCTGTCCCGGGAGGGGCTCGTCCCGGGCCTGACCGTGGTCCGCGTCGGAGACGACCCGGCGTCGGCCATCTACGTCCGCGGCAAGCGAAAGGCCTGCGAGGAAGTGGGAATGCGCTCGGTGGAGCACCACCTGCCGGCCACGCTCTCGCAGGGCGAGCTCATGGAGCTTATCCGAACCATGAACGCCGACCCCGAGACGCACGGCATTCTGGTGCAGCTGCCGCTGCCGAAGCACCTCGACGAGGGGCAGGTCCTCGACGCCATCGACCCTCGCAAGGACGCGGATGGGTTCCACCCCGTGAACGTGGGCGCCCTTTGGCTCGGCAAGCCGGGGCCGCGGCCATGCACTCCGGCCGGCGTGATGCGGCTTCTCGACGAGGCCAGGCTCGACCTGAAGGGCAAGCGCGCGCTCGTGGTCGGTCGCTCGAACATCGTGGGGAAGCCCATGGCCGCCATGCTGCTCGAGCGACACGCCACGGTGACCGTCGCCCATTCGCGAACCGCGGACCTCGCGGGAGAGGTCGGCCGCGCCGACGTCCTCGTCGCCGCCATCGGCAAGGCGGAGCTGGTCCGGGGGGCCTGGGTGAAGGAAGGCGCCGCTGTCATCGACGTGGGGATGAACCGGCTGCCGGATGGCAAGCTCTGCGGCGACGTGGAGTACGGCGAGGCCGCGAAGCGCGCGGCAGCCATCACGCCGGTCCCGGGAGGCGTGGGACCCATGACCATCGCCATGCTGCTCGTGAACACCCTCGATCTGGCGCGGCGGGGGCGGAGGTGAGCCGGCGTCTCGCCCTGGCGGCGCTCCTCGCGGCCGGTTGCACCCGCTGCTCGAGCCCCCACTTCGTCCTCCAGCCCGTGCAGCCCGGGCCGGCGGCGCCGCCGTTCGCGGCGACGCTGCGGGTCATTCATTTCGGCGACTTCGGCGACGACACTTGGCAGCATTCCACCGTGGGGCGGGCCATGGCCGAGTGGGCCCGCTCGAGCCCCGTCGACTTCGCGCTGTCGGTCGGGGACAACGTCTACGAGTGCGGCCCGGACCTCGACCTGCCCGGTGCCGCCTCCTGCTCCTTCGCGCCGGACGGGAATACCGTGGCGGCCGGGTACGTCCCGCCCACCGACCCACGTTTCCGCAAGAACTTCGAGGCGTCGCTCGAGAGCCTGCTGCGCGACGGGAAGCCCGTGCCCATCTGGCTCGTGCTCGGGAACCACGACATCAACGTCTGGGGCAGCTGCAAGGCCGGCAGCGACCCGGTCGCCGCCTCCCGCGCCCGCGCCTGCCTGGAGGTCGCCCACCGGTCGCCCCAGTGGTCGATGCCGGGGCGGCACTGGGTGCTCGACCGGGGTCCCGCCCGGTTCATCGCCATCGACTCCAACCTCCTCAAGGCGGACTACGGAGGCTTCTCCTTCGACGACGAGGTTGCCTTCGTGGCCCGGGCCTCCGAGCCATGTGGCGAGAAGCTCTGCTTCCTCGTGACCCACCACCCTGCCGCCTCCGCCGGGGAGCACTTCGAGGACGCGACGCCCGACTACCTCGCCCGGGTGAAGCGCATCGAGGAGGCCGGCGGCGGGAAGATCGCCGCCTGGCTGGCCGGGCACGAGCACCAGCTCGAGCACCTCCGCTCCGCGACCGGCCGTGACGTGCTCATCTCCGGCAACACGTCGCGCGGGCGTCCCGGCGACCGCTTCGCCCACCTCTCCACGCCCGGGTCGAAGCTCCTCTTCGCCACGAATACCTGGGGCTTCGGCGTCCTCGAGGTGGGCGACGGGCGCTGGGCCTATCGCTTCGTGAACGACCGCGGCGAGCCCATCTACTGCTGCGCCGCGAGCGGGCGCGGCCCTTGCGAGCCCGTCCGCTGTTCGCAGTGAGGGCTCCGCCCAGTCCTCCTTGACCCTCCCTCCGCGCCCGTTACAATCGGGCGCGCCCCCTCCCCCACAGGCGGTCCCGATGCCGAAGCGTACCCCGCTCTACGACGTTCACGTGAGATCCGGTGCGCGGATGGTGGAGTTCGCCGGCTGGGACATGCCGGTGCAGTACGAGGGGCTCCTCGCGGAGCACGAGGCGGTGCGCACGCGGGCCGGCCTCTTCGACGTCTCCCACATGGGAGAGGTCGTCTTCCGGGGGCCGAAGGCGCTCGAGGCGCTCAACCGCGCCTTCACGAACGACCTCGGCCGCGTGGCCGACGGCCAGGCCCAGTACGGCTGCCTGTGTCGTGACAACGGGGGCATCGTCGACGACGTGGTCGTGTACCGGCGGAGCGCCGAGGATCTCCTGGTCTGCGTCAACGCCGGGAACCGCCAGAAGGACTTCGACTGGCTGCGCGACCACTCCGGCGGGGCCGACGTGCGAAACGAGTCGGACGAATGGGTCCAGCTCGCGCTGCAGGGTCCGCGGGCGGCCGCGATTCTCGAGCGGCTCGCGAAAGCCGACCTCGCCGCCCTGAAGACCTTCCGGTTCGTGGACGGGGACGTCGCCGGTATCCGTTGCACGATCGCCCGCACGGGCTATACGGGCGAGAGCGGGTTCGAGCTCTTCTGCCGGCCGGACCAGGGAGAGAGGCTGTGGGGAGCCCTCCTCGAGGCGGGCAAGGCGGACGGGCTCACGCCGGCCGGACTCGGGGCCCGGGACACCTTGCGGCTCGAGATGGCCTACCGGCTCTACGGCAGCGACATGGACGACACCACCACGCCGCTCGAGGCCGGGCTCGCCTGGGTGGTGAAGCTCGACAAGCCCGATTTCGTCGGGCGCGACGCCATCCTCCGTCAGAAGGCCGGCGGACTTCCGAGGAAGCTCGTCGGCTTCGTGCTCACGGATGCAGGCATCGCCCGCCACGGCTACGACGTGACTCGCGATGGCCAGAAGGTCGGAACCGTGACGAGCGGCACGAAGTCTCCGTCGCTCAGGACCTCGATCGGCCTCGCCTACGTCCCCCCGGCTCTCGCGGCCGAGGGCTCGACCTTCGCGATCGACATCCGCGGACGACCGGCGGCGGCCCGGGTGGTGGAAACTCCTTTCTACAAGAGGACCTGACCATGAACTTTCCCGAGGACCTGAAGTACACCCGCGACCACGAGTGGGCGCGCGTGAAGGGCAACCGCGTGACGGTCGGCATCACCGACTTCGCCCAGGACCAGCTCGGCGACGTCGTGTACGTGGAGCTGCCGGACGTGGGCGACACCGTCAAGAAGGGAGAGGCCTTCGGAGTGGTGGAGTCCACCAAGGCCGTCTCCGACCTCTTCGCCCCGGTCTCCGGCAAGGTGGTGGAGGTGAACGACCCCTTGACCGACGCTCCGGAGACGGTCAACGAGGACCCCTACGAGGAAGGCTGGATGATCGTGGTCGAGGTCGCGAACCCCGCCGAGCAGTCCGATCTCCTGGACGCCGCCTCCTACGAGAAGTTCGTCGAGGAAGAGCAGGAGTAGCCATTGCGTTACCACCCGCATACCCCGGAAGACGTCCAGGCCATGCTGGACGCCTGCGGGGTGAAGTCCATCGACGACCTGTTCCGTTCCATTCCGGAGAAGCTGCGGCTTCGCCGGCCGCTCGACCTGCCGGGAGCCACCGACGAGATCTCCCTGCTCTCCGAGTTCCGGAAGCTGGCCTCGCATAACCGCACGGAGCACCCTCCCTTCATCGGCGCGGGGGCCTACCCGCATCACGTCCCTCCGGCAGTGGACCAGCTGCTCCTGCGCGGGGAGTTCTTCACCGCCTACACTCCCTACCAGCCCGAGGTGGCCCAGGGGACGCTCCAGGCGCTCTTCGAGTGGCAGACGTTCGTCTGCCTCCTCACCGGCCTGGAGGTGTCGAACGCCTCGATGTACGACAGCGCCTCCTCCACCGCCGAGGCGGTGCTCATGGCGACCCGCCTCACCGGGCGGAGCAGGGTGGTGGTGAGCGCCGCCCTGCACCCGGAGTACCGCAAGGTCCTCGCCACCTACCTCGCCTCCACCGGGGACGAGATCGTCCTGGTCGGCTACGGTGAGGACGGGCGGACCGACCTCGCCGCCCTGAAGAAGGCGGTGGACGCGAAGACGGCTGCGGTCGTGATCGGCTACCCGAACTTCTTCGGAGTGGTCGACGCCCTCCCGCAGGCGGCGGCCATCGCCCACGACGTGGGCGCCCTCGCCATCTCGGTGACTTCCGAGGCGGTCTCGCTCGGGCTGCTCGCGGCCCCTGGAACGCTGGGCGCGGACGTCGCCACCGGAACCCTGCAGAGCTTCGGCAACACCCTGAACTTCGGGGGCCCGGCCCCGGGGTTCTTCGCCACACGGGAGAAGAACGTCCGTCAGATGCCGGGCCGGATCGTGGGCTCGACGGAGGACAAGCTCGGGCGCCGCGGGTTCGTGCTCACGCTCTCGACTCGCGAGCAACACATCCGGCGAGACAAGGCCACCTCCAACATCTGCACGAACTCCGGGCTCACGGCCCTGGCGGCGACCATTCACCTCTCCTTGCTCGGCAAGTCGGGGCTCTCCCGCCTCGCGCGGCTCAACTACGCCCGCGGACGCGAGCTGCGACTCGCGATGAAGAAGGCCGGCTTCGGCCTTCGCTTCTCGGGCCCGACCTTCAACGAGGCCGCCTTCGAGGTCGGTGACGCCGAGGCGGTGGTGGAGCGGCTCGCGACGGGCGGGCTGGCCGCCGGAGTGCCGCTCGGACGCTGGTTCCCCGAGGACCCCCGGATGAAGGGGGTACTGCTCAGCGTGGCCACCGAGGTCCACCCTCCCGAGCTCATCGAGCTCTTCGCCAAGACCGTGCGGGGCTAGCGCCATGTCGAATCCCAGCGGCTGGAAGCCCAGCATGGAGAGGGCGGCGAGCGCCGGCGCCGAGCGGCCCGAAACGGGCGCCATGGGGGCAACCCGCGGCCTGGCGATGGAGGAGCCGCTCCTGTTCGAGCAGGGCTCCCCGGGGCGGTGCGGGGTCTCGCTTCCCGAGGTGCCCCCGGGGACGGACCCGGCCTCCGAGATCCCGAAGGAGCTCCTTCGCGGCGACGTCGCGGGCCTCCCGGAGATGGACGAGCTCTCCGTGGTGCGTCACTTCACCCGGCTCTCCCAGTGGAACTGGGGCATCGACACCGGCTTCTACCCCCTCGGCTCCTGCACCATGAAGTACAACCCGAAGTCGAGCGAGGCGCTTGCGCGCCTTCCGGGCTTCGCGCTCGCGCACCCGTTGCTTCCCGCCTCGATGGCCCAGGGCGCGCTCGAGCTCATGTGGAGGCTGGAGAGGGCTCTCTCCGAGATCGGCGGCTTCGCCGCCACCACCCTGTCCCCGGCCGCGGGGGCGCACGGAGAGCTCACCGGCCTGATGATGATCCGGGCCTACCACGTGGCCCACGGCAACCCCCGGCGCAAGGTGCTCATCCCCGACACGGCGCACGGCACCAACCCGGCGTCGGCCGCGCTGAACGGCTACTCGACGGTCGAGCTCGAGAGTGGGAGCGACGGGCGCCTTCACCCGGAGACTGTGGCGCGGGCGATGGACGACGACGTCGCCGCCATCATGATCACGAACCCCAACACGCTCGGGATCTTCGAGAGCCACATCCGCGAGATCGCCGACATCGTCCACGCCCGGGGGGGACTGGTCTACGGGGACGGCGCCAACTTCAACGCGGTGCTGGGCGTGGCGCGTCCCGGCGACATGGGCTTCGACGTGATGCAGTACAACCTGCACAAGACCTTCGCGACCCCGCACGGCGGCGGCGGCCCGGGCTCGGGCCCGGTCGGCGTGCGGGGGGATCTCGTGCCCTTCCTCCCGCTGCCGGTCGTCGAGAAGGAAGGTCCCGGATACCGGCTCGTCACCGAGACATCCGAGCGGCCGCACACCATCGGCAAGGTCCGTGAGTTCTGGGGCAACCCGGGAATGTTCGTCCGCGCCTGGGCACTCATCCGGGAGCTCGGCCCGGACGGCCTGCGGCGCGTCGCGGAGCTCGCGGTCCTGAACGCCAACTACGTGCGGGCCGGGCTGAAGGGACACTTCAACCTGCCGTACGAGACCGACACCCTTCACGAGGTGGTCTTCGACGACAAGTCGCAGAAGGACGGCGGCGTCACCACCATGGACGTGGCCAAGCGGCTCATCGACCACGGGTCCCACCCTCCGACCGTCTACTTCCCGCTCGTCGTGCACGGCGCTCTCATGATCGAGCCCACCGAGACGGAATCGAAGGAGACGCTCGACGCCTTCGTGCGGGCCATGCGAGCGATCGCCGCCGAGGCGAGGGACGATCCCGACGCCCTCAAGGCCGCTCCCCGCAAGCCGATCCGGGCGCGGCTCGACGAGACGCGCGCCGCTCGAAAGCCCGTCTTGCGCTGGACCCCCGGGGAGAAGTAGCCGCCTCCCCTTTCCCGGGGCACCGTCCTAGTGCCCGCCGCTCCCGCGGTAGAACCGGAACCCGCCGCCGCCGGTCTCCACGTAGAAGCCGAAGCTGAAGGAGATCTGGCCGTGACTGTCGACGAGCCCGCTCGGCGGGTTGGGGAAAGGCTGCGCCTTCTGGAACGCCTCCACCGCGGTCTGGTCGAGGAAGTCGAGCCCGCTCGAGCGCGCGACCTTGATGTCCATGACCGCCCCTTGCTCGTTCAGGACGACGCTGAGGAGGGTGTTCCGGTCCTTGTAGAAGAACTTCTCGCCGCTCGGATCGCGGGATCGCATGGCGCTGCTCGGGTCCCAGTGCTCGGCGATCGCCTGCTTCACGCGGTTGAAGAAGCCCGCGTACTTCCACTCGCGCGTGTTGAGGAACGTCGAGTCGCCGACGTCCACCCCCTCGACGTGGTCCGGCGCCGGCCCGCCCTTGATCTGGTCGTAGAACGCCGCCGTGGGTTGCAGGATGGGCCGGCCGCTTCCCCCCGCCTGCTTCGCCCCCTGGCCTCCCTCGCCCCCCTCGCCCGGCACCTCGGTGGGGCCGGGCTTGCTCTCCTTCGCCGCTGCGGGAGCCTTGAGCACGCCTTCGGGGTCGACGTTCATCGCGAGCTTCTGCGCCGGCGCGGAAGGAGCGGCGGGCTTCGCCGCCGCCCCGGGCGCCCCCGCCTTGCGTGTGTCGCCCCCGATCGCGCCCGGGGTGCCCTCGGACGCCTGATCTCCCCGTTGCGCCTGAGCCGGCTGCGGAGTCTGGTTCTGGCTCGGCCTCGGGGCCGTCTTCTCGTAGCCCGCGCGGCGGAAGCGGGAGATGGTCTCCTTGTCCACCGTGTTGTTGCTCTCGGCGAGGAAGCGGCTGTCGGGCGGCGGCTTGTCGCTTCCGCTCGGAGACACGTCGACCACCTGGCCCGGCATGCGGGGCGGCTCGGGGGCTCTCGTCGCCGGTGGCCGGGGAATCGCGGCGTCCCGCGGCGCCGGCCGGGAGCCGTCGGCCACTCGCCGGTTCGCGGCCCATTGCTCGCTCGACAGCGGGGAGAGGCCGACGGGCCTCGCCTCGTTCTTGGAGGAGGCCGAGATCCCCACCCAGTCGACCTGGATGAGTCGAAGAACGAGCAGATTCAACGCGATGGACAGGGCCGTGGCCGCGACGACTCGCCAGCCCGTCCACGCTGGCGCTCGACGACGTCTCAAGCTGGGGCCGAGGGAGCTCATCCGCGACCCCATGGTAACAGAGGGGCTTCCCCGTGGCCTTCCCGACTTCCTCTGGAGTCCCCCTGATCTATCGCGTGGTCGAGACGGATTGACCGGAGCCGGGGCAAGGGCTAAGTGAGCGGCCCGCCAGGGTTCCATGACCAGACGCCGAGGCTCCAGATTCGGACGCGCCACGCTCCCCAGGAGAGCTCGGCGCCTTCTCCTTGCGTCTCTTGGGCTCTTCCTCCTCCTCTCCTGGGCCGGGCTGTACCTCGCCGCGAACTCGGCGGCGAACCGCGAGAGGTTGCGCGCCCGCGCCGAGCGCCTTCTTCGGGACCGCTTCGGCGAAGCCGATGTGGGCGGCGCCCGGGTGGATTGGCTCCTGCGGGCTGAGATGGGACCGGTCGCCATCCCGGGCTCGCGCCCCGGTGGACCTCCCCTCCTGACGATCAGGAAGGCCGTCATCGGCCCCCGCCTCCTCTCGCTCCTCGCGGGGCGGATCGAGCCCGCGTCCGTTGCGGCCTACGAGGTGCGACTCGCGCCGGGGCCCGGCGGACTGGAGCTGCTCCGCGCCTGGAGCAGGACGCACGCCGGGCCCGCGCGTGGCGGCGCCACTGGGACGGGTGCCCTGCCCTCGTTCCACCTCCACGGCGTGACGGTGGCCCTCGAGGACGCAGGCGGCCGGCCGCTCGACCTTGGGCCGGTCGACCTCGACGCCTCTCTCGAGCGCAGCGGCGAGGACGCGGCCCTCCGCACGACCATCGCCTTCGCGAACGGCGGG